>Ga0307423_1001203_pt1 | contig 15891 bp, 16 predicted proteins | sample SalMarWE160310MG_FD_202154 | JGI IMG/M metagenome (GOLD analysis project Ga0307423, IMG submission 202154) | Salt marsh sediment microbial communities from the Plum Island Ecosystem LTER, Massachusetts, United States - WE1603-10 | ecosystem: Environmental > Aquatic > Marine > Intertidal zone >...
CGGGCGTGAAAAAGCCGGTGCTGGCCGGCCATAGCATGGGCGGTCCCGTGGCGCGGGTGGTAATCCGCCAAAATCCGGGCTTGGCTTCGGGCCTCATCCTGGTGGACAGTGCGATTTATCCTCTACCTAAAGACCCCAAGATCGCTGCTGGCAGACTAAAAATGTTTGACGACCTTATCGCCAAACTCCAGAAGGATTATAAAAACAATGTCAAACCCTTTTTGCAGTCCATGCTGGGCCCCAAGATAAAGCCGGATGTGAAAAAAATCATTGAGAACAAGTTATTGGCCGCTGACCCCTATGTTGCCATAAGCTGCATGAAAACCATGCGCAATCCTAAAAGCTGGGATTTCAAGCCGCTTAAGCTGCGCACCCTGGGACAGTACGCCAGGAGTGCTTATTATCCGCCGGACCTGGAAAAACAGGTTAGGAAGCTTTTCCCCAACCTCATCTATAAGCAATGGGAAAACGTGGGGCATTGGATTCAGATGGAAAAGCCGGACCTGTTCAACAAGCAGGTGGAAGAATTTTTGAAAAAGTAGTGGCAACGTAAACCAGGAGAAACATCCCAAAGGCTAGTCGTCATGAGTAAAACGGATATAAATGATTTCATGCCGCCTGACTGGCAAGGCAAATATCCGCCTTGCCAAATCCAGGTGAACACCGAGGGCGAATTGAGCCATGATGGTGCGCCGCTGGTGCATCCCAAAGTGCTGGCCGATATATTCGCCTCAGTACACCTGGAAGATGGGCGCTATGTGCTAATTATGGATGGCAAAACCTGCGAGTTGGAGGTGGAGGACACCTTTTTCGTAGTGAACCGGGTGGAGATCAGCGGCGATTTCCTGAATATTAGGCTAAATGACAACACGCGTGAAAAACTGCTTCCCTCCGGGGTTTGGCTCGGAAAAAACCAAATGATTTACTGCATGGTTAAAGACAACGTGTTTCCGGCGCGTTTCGCAAGGCCCGCATATTATCAAATAGCTCAGATCATTCAATCCCAAGACGATGGCTTTGTTTTAGAGTTAGGTGGTAAAAAGTATCTGCTAAAGCAAAGGGAACCATTAAATAGCTAAAGCTGGGTCTGCTGGAGGCCGATAAGCTTACTAAAGACCTCCCACACCCACCCTATCCTCCTCACCAGGACCCGCAGCCAACCTAAGCGCTGCGGGTTCTCCTTAGTTAGCGCTCCCGGCAAAAAATGCATCTGCGAAATGCTCTTCAAAAGGCAAAACCTGCCTCGTTTTGGTTTGTTTTCAGTTATGGTAAACACCATAACTCTCTTAAATTTAATGATAATTTAAATAGACACCGCTGCTGGCATCGTGCTTGCTTGTGAAATGGCCAGATAATTAGATGCTCAAGGAGGAGCGCGTGAAGGCCATAGCAACCGATTTTGATCTAGCCGGTAGTTTGTCCGGGGTTCTTAAACAGAAAAAGAACGAAACCACCGCAGGCCTTTTCGAGGCGCTGTTCGCTCAACTCAGTCAAAGGAACCTTGCCGAACCTTTAGCAGCCACGGGTTCTAAAGAGGCGGCTGCGCAAAAGGTATATTCGTCCGAGCCTCGCCCGTCTGCCGTGAATCAGGAATCACCCCAGCGGCCTATCCAAACCCTAAAAGCAAGTTTGGAGGAAACGGGCCAGCCCTTGGAGCGTTTTCAAATGGCGGCGGAGGACAGGGGCAAACTCAAAGATGTCCTGGTTATGTCTGGCTATAGCGAAAAAGACGCTCAAGAGATGATCGAGCGGGCTTCTGATAAAGATGGCACCGTAAATATGGGCGCTTTGTTCGGCGTGATGAGCCAATATCAGCCCAGCGAAGGTCCTGTTTTCTTAATGAACGCCAAAGACAAGCCTCTCCTCATGCAAGTGTTAAAGGATTTGGGGTTGCCCGATGATGAAGTGCGCAAGTTTGTGGATGGTCTCGCGCAAAAAGGCGACACGCTAGTAGTCAGCGGCTTGCCCAAACTGATAACTCGGGCATTGGAGCTTCAAGGGGTGCGAGATGGAAGTACCCAAATCGATCAAGACACCCTACGGGATCTGTTAAGCCGCATCGGGCTTAGCTCGCGGGAAATCAACACACTGCTAACCAAGGCAACGGATGGTCAAGGGCGCCTTAGTCCCGAGGCCCTGCTGAAGGTTTTTGAGCAGGCGGCCGCCAGCCAAAACAACCAAGTAAAAAATTCTCTACAAGAATTGGCGCAAAAACTGCGTATTACAGACGGGACCCAAGAACAAGCCCCCGATTCTGAGCGCATCAAAGCCCAGGTGATGCAGATCCTGCAAAAAGTTGAAATCCAAGCCAAGCCGCAAGAAAAGCCAGAGTTTGCCCAGGCTATAAAGGATCTGCTGCAGGCCAATGGCAAGGAAGAAGGAAGTCTTTCCCAAGAGGAAGTGGCGCGCCTGGTTAAGGAGCACGTTGCTTCTGCTTCCATTCGCGAGTCCGGTAATAGTGGACAAGGTGGCGAAGCCAAGACCGACTCCCAGGGACAAGCTTGGGCGGGCATGGCCAATGCAAAAAATTCCGTTGCTCAACCTACAAAGGGCACAGGCAAGAGCGATTCATCCTTTCCCTCCACAATAAATGCAGCCGTGAACGCGGATGGCCGTTTGGCCGGCGCCTCCCGGGCCGTTGCGGCGCGAGGCACTTTATCCACATACGTGGTGCGCCAGGTCAGCGATCAAATCGCTATGATGGCCAAAAACAATCAGTCGCAGTTGCGTCTGGCCCTGCAGCCGCCCGAGTTGGGCGAGCTCACCATCAAGCTCTCGGTGCGTGAAGGCGTGATCAAGGCCACTTTGGTGGCAGAGAGTTCATCGGCAAAACATACCTTGGAAGCCGGGCTCAATGACTTGAAGCAGCAACTGGCTCAACAAGGGCTCAAGCTGGAGCGCATGGAAGTCGTGGTCAGCCCAGATGCCGAGCGCCGCGAGGCAAAAGGGGGCGAACAAAATTCCGATGGTAGACGTCAAAAAGGCGCAAATGGGCAGTCGGATGATTTGCAAAGCGATGGTACCGAAGTGAGCCCTGCCGTATTGGGACTAAGGTCCGACAGCGGCCGGGTCAACATATTCGCCTGATCTTTAGGAGGTTAAGGTGGTAAGCACGGTTTCCCAAGAGCCAATTTACCGGACTACGACAACGAGTAGTTCCGACTCGGGGACCTTTAATTCAGCTTTGGGTCAAGACGCCTTCCTCAAGATGTTCATGGCCCAAGTGACCAACCAAAACCCTCTGGACCCGATGGACAACACTGAGTACACCGCCCAATTGGCTACCTTCTCCAGCCTTGAGCAGCTCACCAAGATCGCCAGTTCCATGGATGCGATGGCAGGCCTGAAGGATACCATCGAGCAGGGCAACATCGTTAACTACATCGGCAAGGGCGTGACCCTGGCCGGTGACGTGCTGCCCATTGCCCAAGGCTACGTGGGCAAGGTGGGCTACACACTGCCCCAAGACGCGATCGTGTCGGTGACCATCACCGATGAAAACGGGTCCATTGTCAGAACTCTCGACCTGGGACACCTAGCTGCTGGCACGCAAAACTACCAATGGGATGCCAAGGACAGTTCGGGCCAATACGTCGCGGATGGCGCCTACAAGGTGACCATCATGGCTTATGACGACCAAGGCAATCCGATTAAGATTAGCGACCAGACCGTAAATGGTTTGGTTACCGGCTACCAAAAGGGTACCGATGGCGAGAACTACCTGCTCTTAGGCGAAGTAGCTTTACCGCTGAGCGAAGTGCTGGCCGTCTATCAAGTCCCGGCAGCGTCACAAACTGAAAGCGCTACAACCAGTGAAATGAATTATGCCTCGGCAGGCGCCGAGCAATCCAAAGCCCAGGCCAGCACTACAGCCGATACCGGCGAAGCCAGTACTGGGGAAAAGATATTAAAGACTATTATCTCGCTGGGTGGCCTGGCCGCTGCCCTGCTGTAGGCATCTAAAGGTAACAAAAGCCGGAGAGCAGTTCGCGCCGTCCGGCTGGAGATTTAACAAGGAGATCCGCCATGGGAATGTTGACCGCAATGTATTCAGGCGTGTCTGGCCTCAACGTGCATGGCCGGGCGCTGAGCAGCGTGGCTGACAATATCGCCAACCTGAACACCCCCGCTTATAAATCCACCCGCACAAATTTCGGCGACATCATGGTGCATTCGCTGACCGTAGGCGGCAACGTGGTTCAGCAGGTCGGCACCGGCGCGCGGGTGCTGACCGTGCAAAACCTGATGAGCCAAGGTTCATTCGAGAGCACCGACATTCCCACCGACCTGGCCATTAACGGACGCGGCTTTTTCCAAGTTTCAAACCCCGACTCGGTTACAGGCGAAAGCCAGGGACTTTATTACACCCGGGCCGGCAACTTTATAATGGATAAACAGGGCTACCTGGTGAATCCATCGCAGCTCAGGCTGCGGGGGCTGAACGTCGACTCCACCGGCGCTCTGGAGCAGATCGTGGAGGATATCCGCATCATCTCCACCCAGGCCGACGCCATTGCCACCGAACAGGTGGACGTAAGCGTGAACCTGGACGCCGAGGACACCAACTATCACGACCAGAGCCAGCCCATCGACCCCACGGATAAGGACTCCTACAATCACTTGACCACGGTGCGCGTGTACGATTCCTTGGGCGTGGCCCACGATCTGGCCGCCCTCTTCCAGCGCATAGACGCCAGCACCTACACCGGAGCCCAACCCGCCACCACCGGCACCATTACCGGCATCTGGAAGGTCTCCATGTACGAGACCGCGGGCGGTACCTTTACCCAGGCCAACATCTATGACACCGCCTCCGGGGTGCTGCCGACACCGGCCCCCACGGATCAGTATTCCAACACCTTTTTCATGCACTTTGACACCGACGGCCACCTAGTGGGCACCAGCACCGAGCTGGACCCGGCGGTGGATAGCTTTACCGCCGCGGCCACGGTGACCGACACCACCGCTCCCTACAGCCCGGCCCAGGCCTATGTGAGCAACCGTATAGGCGAGTCCATGACCTACACTCCGGTGGATAGCACCGGAACCGAGGACACCACCACCACCACCGGCCAGCAGATCTACAAGAGCACCCTGGACATCACTTTTGTCAATGCCACGCATGTGGGCGACGTGATCACCGTGGGCACCACCACCCCCATCACCCTGACCCAGGCCACCGCGGCCGGCGCGGCTGATGAGTTGGCCAACGCCATCAACCAGCAGGCGGAGGGCCGCGGCTATTGGGCGGTGGCCACCGGCGCCACGGTAACCATTTACGGCGACGCCGCCAATCCCTTTGCCGTGACCGCCACCCCGGCCGGCGCCGCCACCGACATTACCCAGGAGGGCGATTCCATACAGGACCTGGAGACCGCCATTGATAACGGCAAGAACGCTAATGTGGCCATGTGGATCAACCCAGCAGGATGGGGCGGTAACCGCGACATAACAATAAGCGGATACGCCCCCGTAACTATAAACGCCGGCTGGAACATGGGCCAAGTGCAGGCCGCTATTCAGGCCGCTATTCCTGACGTTACGGTCACCCTTTCTGGTACCACCTTGGCAGGTGATGCCAACGGATCACTATTGATTACAGCCACTGGCGCAACGGTTGACGGCAAGGCTGGTAACAGCCTGACCATCAGCGCAACTACCGAGGACGGCGACCTGCGTTTTAGTGGCAGCGGGTTTGACGGTGGCATGGACGGCACCGGCACCGGCGGCGCCACCGGCTCGGACATCCTGGCCAACGTGACCGATAACGGCAGCGGCGGCTACACCCTGCAGCTGGCCCGCCGGGTCCCGCCCTCCTCCACCGCCTACGCGGACGCGGGCATACAGATGGCCACCTCCAACACCCTGGGCGACAGTTTGAGCCTCAACTTCGACACCTGGACCCAAGACACCTATGCCAACAACGGCCACGCGGCCACTGGCACCGAAACCAACGGCGAACGCGGAATCACCTTTGGCTGGGAATCTCTCATTGCCGGCGCCACGGACTATGGCTCCACCGAGCCCCAGACCATCACCTTTGACTTCACGCCTACCTCCACCTCCAACAGTACCCAGTCGGCCGGCGCCTCGGAGACCTTCTACCTTTACCAGGACGGCACCTTTCGCGGCACCCTGCAATCCTTGGACATTGCCAAGGACGGCACCATCACCGGACAGTTCAGCAACGGCACCTTGCGCACCCTGGGCGCGGTGACGCTGGTCAACTTCGCCAACCCGTCCGCCTTGGAGCGTCAGGGCGACAACCTCTGGGTGCAGACCCTGAACTCCGGCGAACCGGTGACCAACCGGCCCGGGCAGGCCGGTTTGGGCAAGGTCGAGTCCGGGGCTTTGGAGCAGTCCAACGTGGACTTGGCCAACGAGTTCGTCAAGATGATCAACTACCAGCGCGCCTTCCAGGCCAACTCCAAGACCATCAGCACCACCGACCAGATGCTGGCCGAGTTGATCCAGCTCAAGCGCTAGCCGCCTATAATCCGGTAGAAACACCCCGACTTCGCCTCCGGAAGCCGGGGTGTCAAATATTTGACCACAGGTTTTTCAGCATTTCGTCCGGCTTTTATTGCGTAAGAGGCCGAAATTTAGTAATAATTTATTTCAGCAGCTTTGCGAGCCATCTGGCACGCGCCTTGCCTATTGTTCGAGAGATTTCTGGTTCCTGCCAAGGAGCGGCATATGGATCTGGCCACTGTAGTTGGAATCGTCAGTGCATTCACCCTGGTGCTGATCGCCATGACCTTGGGCGGCAGCATCCTGATGTTCATAGACATCCCCAGCATACTGATTGTGGTGGGTGGGACCATTGGCGTCACTTTGATCAACTATCCTCTACGCGATGTATTGAAGCTGGTCGGCATCGTAAAGCACGTGTTCTTCCAAAAGCTGGTGGGGGTGCCCCAGATCATCGCCCAGTTCGTGGAGTTCGCCACCAAGGCCCGCCGCGAGGGAATCCTGGCTTTGGAAGGCAGCATGAAGGAAGTAGACGATCCCTTTCTCTCCAAGGGGCTTCAACTTACCATCGACGGGCTGGAACCAAACAATATCAAGGAGATATTGGAAACGGAAATCGACTATGTGGCCGAGCGCCACCGCCTGGGGGCGGAAATCTTTTTGACCATGGGCACCTTTGCTCCCGCCCTGGGCATGATCGGCACTCTCATTGGACTGGTGCAGATGCTGGCCAACCTCAGCGATCCTTCCTCCATCGGGCCGTCTATGGCCGTGGCCATTATCACCACATTTTACGGCGCGGTTTTGGCCAACATGCTGTTTTTGCCCATGAGCGGAAAGCTCAAAAACCGCTCCCAGGAAGAGGTGATGATAAAAGAGATCATGCTCAACGGCATCCTTAGCATAGCCCGCGGCGATAACCCGAGGGTGATCGAGCAGAAGCTTCACAGCTTCCTGCCCCCGGGCATGCGGGTATCGGTATTCAAGTAGGGAGAGGTTCATTTGCCTCGACGCCAAAAAGAAGAACAGGAATCTCCGGGCATTGTAGTGCTTTATACGGCGCTCATGATCCTGTTGCTGGCTTTCTTCATATTGCTCAACTCCATGTCGCAAGTTGAGGAAGCGCGGGTCAAGGCTGTGTTTCAATCTCTGGTGGGAACCTTCGGTCTCACTCCCGGGGGCTCCAGTCCCATGCCTTCGGTGCTGCAATTAACCAAGAGCGCCACCGCGCCCATCAATCCTGTGGACCAGGATTACCTGGCGTTGCGCGGCCTGGTGCAGCTGGAGGGTTTAGAAGGCAAAATCAGGCTGCTGCGCTCCGGTGCCATGAAAACCGCAATGCTGCCCGACTATCTGCTGTTTAAGACGGATTCCGATGAGATCAGTCCGCAAGGCAAAGCGTTTTTAAGCAAACTGGCTCAGGTAATCAAGGACCGCGAATACCGGATTAGCGTGCGGGGCAACACTGATGACGCGCCTTCCCAGCGCACAGACGGCAAAGACAACTGGGCCATAAGCGCCGATAGGGCCTTGGCGGTGGTCAGGTATTTGGTTTCCCAAGGCATCGATCCCAAGCGCTTGGCCGCCTTTGGCTTGGCCGGTTTTGATCCCACGGTGTCTAATGACACCTACCAGCACCGCCGCATGAACAACAGGGTTGAGTTGGTATTTGACGCCCGCGATGCCAGCCGTTGGCTGGTGCCGGAGGACCAGACCAAGGAGAGAAAACTGGACTTCAAGGGATTTTCTTTCGACCTCTTGGGCGAGGACAAGGGGGAGAAGAAGTAGTCATGGCTAAGCAGAAGCAAGAGGGCCCCGGCTTCAATCCTTTGGGTTGGATGCTGACCTTCAGCGATTTGGTGACGCTGCTGCTCACCTTTTTCGTGATGCTTTTTGCCATGAGGGTTCCGGAAGTGCAAAAGTTAAAAGCCGCATTTGGTGTTTTCAGCGGAGGGTCCGAGGCCGCCCTGGGAGTGACCGATCGCGGCAAGGTAGGAAATGTCCAACAACTCTTGGATTCAATAAAGCAACCGAGAGCTGATGAGTTCGGCACTAACGAGCAGGAGTTGGCCAAGAGGTTGGACCTTCCCCTTTCCAGCGAGGGTGGCGCCGCAGGCCAGCTGCAAAAGGGCGTGGCGCTTAAAAGCGAGGAACGGGGAGTAGTCATCACGCTAGCCAACGATCTTCTATTTGCTCCGGGCCAAGCCTTGCTCTCGCCCCAAGCCGAACAGGCCATACACCAGGCAGCGACAGTCTTAAAGCATGGTGAGCAAACGATTTCTGTGGAAGGACACACTGATAGCGTGGCTCCCGGTGCCGGGGCCGCGGCAGCAGATAATTGGAGTCTTTCTTTGCAAAGGGCTTTGGCGGTGTTGCATTATCTAAATGTGAAGGAAGGTATACCAGCCCGGCGCTTGAGGGTGGCTGCCCTGGGATCCACCAGACCGTTGGTGCCGAACGATACGCCAGAGCACCGGGCCATGAATCGGCGCACAGAAATTGTGCTTTTGTTGAGCAACCAATAACCCAAGGGAGAAGGCCATGCCCGATTTGGACATGGAAGTGGACGCCGCGGCCGAGGCCGGAGAAGAAGCAGGCGGGGAAAAAAAGAAAGCGCCCTTAAAGCTTATCATCATCATTGTCGCGGCTTTGGTGATTTTGGGCGGCGGTGGCTTCTTTGGGTGGAAGTTTTTCCTGGCCCCCAGCGAAAAAGCGGCGGATAAGGCGGCCCAGACTGAAAAAGCCGGCGGCGAAAAAGCCGGCGAAAAGGGCGATGAGAAAAAAGGCCCCGCGGTTCCGGGCACGGTGCTGGACATGGAGCCTTTTATCGTCAATTTGGCGGACCCGGCCGGGAAACGCTATTTGAAGCTAAAAATCGCGGTTGACGCTAAAGATGAAAAACTCAAACAAGAGATTACCATGCGCATTCCGCAGATCAGAGACAGCATCCTTCTATTGCTGACCAGTAAATCGTATGCGGACATATCTCCAGTGGCGGGCAAAATTCGCCTACGCAACGAGATATTGCAGATCATCAATCGCTCCTTGATAGGAGTGGGATCGGTGCATGGCGTCTATTTCACCGAATTCGTGGTGCAGTAACGGTGGGACAAAAAACAATAACCCCAGCCAATCCCCAAATTAGAAGGGGTGAAGCATGAGCAAGATACTCAGTCAAGACGAGGTTGATGCTCTATTAAAGGGCATGAGCGGCGGTGAAATTGAGGTCGAGACCGATGCCGGCCATGAGGCGGATGGTGTCATTGTCTACGACCTCACTAACCAAGACCGGATCATTCGTGGGCGCATGCCCACCTTGGAGATCATCAACGACCGCTTCGCCCGTTTGTTCCGCACCACCTTGAGTTCTGCGCTGCGCAAGATTGTGGACATGACCACCACCAGCGTGGACATGGTCAAATTCGGTGAGTTCATGCGTTCGCTTCCCGTGCCCACCAGCCTTCACATCTTCAAGATGGACCCGCTGCGAGGGCATGCCATCTTTGTGTTGGAATCCAAATTGGTCTTCAATTTGGTGGAAACCTTTTTGGGCGGCACCGGCGGCGGGGAGGTGAAAATCGAGGGCCGCGACTTCACTGCCATCGAACATCAGCTCACCCGCAAAGTGGTGATGCTGGCCTTGAAGGATATGGAGCAGGCCTGGAAGCCGGTGCACGAGGTGACCATGGTATACCAACGCACCGAAATTAACCCGCAATTCGCCTCTATTGTCCCACCCACCGACGTGGTGATCGTGGTGAAATTCGAAATGGAGATGGAGCATGCCGCCGGCACCATTACGGTCTGTATTCCATACTCAACCGTAGAGCCGATCCGCACCAAGCTTTATGCCGGTTTCCAGAGCGACCAGTTGGAAGTGGACCACGAGTGGATGCGACGCTTCCGCGAGCAACTCAAGGATGCCGAGGTGGACTTTTCGGTGGAGTTGGGACGCGCCCATCTGCAATCGGGTGAACTCCTGGATCTTAAAGTGGGCGATGTTTTGCAATTAGATAAAGATATCAAAGATTTCCTGGTAGGTATGGTGGAAGGGGTCCCCAAGTTCCGGGGACGCCCCGGCACTTACCGCGGCGCCAAGGCATTCAGGGTAGAGGGTTTGGTGGACACCCCTGGTCAACTGACCTTTTAACCCGCCTGGGCCTTTTAAGAGAGGGATGAAAAATGGCAGAAGAATGGGAAAGCGAAGAGATCGCACCCAGTGAGGACGCCTCTTTGGAGGAGTTCGGTGAACCTCAACCGGAAACCAAGGCGCCGGCGCGCAACATTGATTTTATCTTGGACATACCCTTGGAGGTTACGGTTGAGCTGGGTCGCACCTCGATGCTGATCAACGACTTGCTGCAACTGGGTCAAGGCTCGGTTATCGAACTTAACAAGTTGGCTGGCGAGCCCTTAGAAATCCTGGTCAACAAGAAGTTGATTGCCCGCGGCGAGGTGGTTGTGGTCAATGAAAAGTTCGGCGTGCGGCTAACCGATATCGTTTCGCCAATTGAGCGCGTGAAATCGTTGGCATAAACATGACAGTCCGCTGCCGGCATATATTGCGCCTCATGGCGGGGGTCTTGACGCCTCTTCTCTGGGTCGCCGTGGTGTGGGCGGGCGAGGGCGCCCCGTCGGCGCCGGCTTCTCCACCGCCCGGTCCCCTGGAGGTGGGGTTTACCGGCGCCCTGGTAAAAATGGTGGGGGGGCTGGCCGGGGTGTTGGCCCTTGTTTTAATTCTGTATTGGCTGCTGCGCCGCTTTATGCCGGGTCAGGGAATACCCTTGAAGGGCGCGCGGATGCGGGTTCTGGGAAGGCTGGGTTTGGGGCAGCGGGCCCAGGTGGCCCTGGTACGGGTGGGAGAGGAGGTGTTGATCCTGGGCGTGACTCCGGGCAGCGTCACGCTCCTGGATAAGCTTGATGGAACCCAGGAACTTGAAGCGGGAGGTGACAACCAAGGCGGTGCTTCTGGCGGATTTGCCCAAACCTTGCGGCGGGCCGCTGAAGAGGAGGACCAATAGCCATGAGAAGTCTGCTGATAAAGGGTGCGCTCTTTGCCGGGCTTATGGGCCTGCTATTGCTTTGCAGCGGGTCGGCTTTAGCTCAAGAGGGTCTGTTGCGTCTGCCCTCTATAAGCTTAGGCGTGGAGGAAGCCACCAGCCCCGAGCAGGTTTCCACCGCCCTGCAGATAGTAATTCTCCTCACGGTCCTGACCTTGGCGCCAGCCATTTTAATCATGACCACCAGTTTCACCCGGCTGGCGGTGGTGCTATCGCTTTTGAGAAACGCTCTAGGCACCCAGCAGATGCCGCCAGCGCAAATAATTGTGGGGCTTAGCCTGTTTCTTACGTTTTTCGTAATGGCCCCGACTTTTACCAAGGTCTACGATACGGCCCTGGGGCCTTATTTGGACGGCAAGATGGCGCAAGCCGAATTCTTGCAAAAAGCCGTGGACCCCATGCGTGAGTTCATGCTCAAGCAGACCCGTAAAAAGGATCTGGGTTTGTTTATGCGCATCGCAGGCAATCAAAAGCCGCAAAACGAGAAAGACGTGCCAATAAGCAGTCTTATTCCAGCCTTTGTGATCAGCGAATTAAAAACAGCCTTTGAAATCGGCTTCATGATTTATGTGCCTTTCCTGGTGATCGACATGGTGGTGGCATCGGTGCTTTTATCCATGGGCATGATGATGCTGCCGCCCGTCATGGTGTCTTTGCCCTTTAAGCTAATGCTTTTTGTTTTGGTGGATGGTTGGTATCTGATCGTGGGGTCTTTGGTAAAGAGCTTTTCCTGAGACAACCAGCCTGCCAAAGGCATGACGCAGCTTTGCTTGAAACCATGGCTTAAACTGCTAAAATTACTTATCTAATTACACAACATCTTGGAACGCTATTTGCATCTACCCCCTGGGAAGCCCTTTGCGGACTATGGGGGCGGGTTTTTTGACCCAAGTGATCGGGGAAAAAGCATGACTACGGATTTCATCATCGGCTTTGCCCGCGGTGCGGTGGAAACAACCTTGATGTTGGCCCTGCCCATGTTGGGTTTAGGCATGATAGTGGGTCTGGCTATCAGTATTTTTCAATCAGTGACCCAGATCCAGGAAATGACGCTGACCTTTGTGCCCAAGATAATCGCGGTGATGCTGGGACTCATGCTTTTTGGGCCTTGGATGCTGACCAAGCTCATAAACTATACCGAACAGATCTTCACCAATTTTCCGCAATACATCAGTTAGGAGGTAGTTAACGGTGATATTCGGTGATTTGAGCTATAGCCAGTGGGCGGTCTTCGTGCTGGTCCTGGTTCGCTGCTCGGCGCTTATTATCACCTTGCCTTTTTTCAACTCCCCCAACATCCCCATCATGGCCAAGGCGGGATTTGTCCTATCCCTGGCCGTTCTATTGTCCGGTGTGGTTCCGGTGGACCCGGCCAGGTTTCCCACCCGCACTTGGGATTTCGCGTTGCTGGTGGGAGCCGAAATCATCATAGGGGCCATCCTGGGATTGTCGGTGAACATCCTTATGACTTCGGTCCAGATAATGGGACAGTTGGTGGGCTTTCAAATGGGTTTTGCGGTGGCCAACGTCCTAGACCCCATGAGTGGCACTCAAATCTCGGTCCTGGCTCAACTTTCTTATTTGATGGCGATTTTGGTTCTGTTCACGGTCAATGGACACCATTATTTTTTCAAAGCACTGGCCGACAGCTTCGCCATCTTGCCGGTTGGCAAAGTGGCCATGACCAAAGGCCTGTTTGAGCAAATGATGCAACTCAGCAGCCAGATGTTCAATCTGGCCATACGACTGGGAGCGCCGGTAATCGGCGCGCTTCTTTTTACCCAGGTTTGCTTGGGAATCCTTGCCAAGACCGTGCCCCAGATGAACATCCTCATGGTGGGCTTCCCCATCACCATCAGTGTAGGCTTGATTTTCTTGTCCTTAAGCATGTTGGTGATGATACCGATGCTGGCGAAACTTTTCTCAAACCTGGGACCGGTGCTAGCCGGGCTCATAAAGGCGATGTAGGGCATGGCTGATCAAGGCGCCCAGGAGAAAACTGAAAAACCAACTTCGCGGCGGCGCGGCAAAGCCCGTGAGCAGGGGCAGGTCGCCAAGAGCATGGAAATCGCCAGTGTGGGAGTGCTCTTGGCCGGTATCACCTCTCTCTGGCTCTTCGGCGGTTTCTTCTATGACCAGATAGTCGGGCTGATGCGGCACATGTTCCAGAATTTATCCGGCAGCCATCTGGATTTTGCGTCTTTAGTGGATTTGAGCTCAATGGTATGGAGCCACTTTTTGATAACCGTATTACCGGTGTGGGCGGCAGTCACTTTGGCGGCCATAGTGGTCAATCTCGCGCAAGTCGGATTTCTATTTGCGCCTAAACGGATAAAGCCGGATCTGAAAAAAATCAATCCGATCAAGGGATTCAAGAAATTATTCAGTCTACGGCTTTTGGTGGATTTGGGGAAAAATCTGGGCAAAATAGCGGTGGTGGGCGGCGTTGCCTATCTCACGGTTCGTCAAGAATGGGACAACCTTCCCAATTTGGGCGACTTGCCGGTATCTGTCATCGCCAGCTACATCCTGGATGTCTGCTTCACTATCTTCTGGCGCACCGCCATGGCCATGATCGTGTTGGCCATCTTGGACTGGTCCTATCAGAAATGGGATTTCGAAAAAAACCTCAAGATGTCCAAGCAGGAGGTCAAGGACGAATACAAGCAGACAGAGGGCGATCCACAGGTAAAGGGACGCATCCGCAGCATACAGCGGGAGCAGGCCAAGCATCGCATGATGGCTGATGTGCCCCAGGCCGATGTGGTCCTAACCAACCCCACCCATCTTGCGGTGGCGCTCTCATACAAAGTGGGCCAGATGGATGCCCCCACCGTGGTGGCCAAGGGAGCCAATAAGGTGGCCGAGAAGATCAAGGCCATAGCCAAAGAACACAACATTCCGATCATCGAGGACAAGCCCCTTGCCCAGGCCCTGTACAAGGCAGTGGAGGTGGGGCAGGCCATACCCGGCGATCTCTACGAGACGGTGGCCACTATCCTGGCCCATGTATATCGGATGAAAAACAAGCATCGTGAAATCCTGGCCGGCACTAGGGCGGCACGCCAGGCGGCACAATAAGGAGCGGGAGCTATGGCTGAAGCGCTCGGCAATAAACTGCGAAGATTGGCCTTGCCGGCCATGGATAGCTCGAATATTTCCGAGATCGGTCTGGCCGTGGGCGTGGTGGCCATTTTGGTGGTCATGATCCTGCCGCTGCCTCCATTCCTTTTGGACATCCTGCTCAGCTTCAACATAACCTTCGCACTCATCATCCTACTCACCGGCATGTACACTTTGCGGCCTTTGGATTTTTCGGTTTTCCCTTCGGTGCTCCTGGTCACCACGCTGTTTAGGCTTTCGCTTAACGTTGCTTCAACCCGGCTGATTCTTTTGCATGGCGATGAAGGCACCGCCGCGGCCGGTCAGGTGATCAGGGCCTTCGGCATGTTCGTGGTGGGTGGCAATTATTTCGTGGGCTTGGTGGTGTTCATAATCCTGGTCCTCATCAACTTCATCGTCATCACCAAGGGCGCCGAGCGTATCGCTGAAGTGGCCGCCCGCTTTACTTTGGACGCCATGCCCGGCAAGCAGATGGCAATCGACGCCGACCTCAACGCCGGCCTGATAGACGAGGATCAAGCCAAAACCCGCCGTAGCGATGTTTCGCGCGAGGCCGACTTTTACGGGGCCATGGACGGCGCCAGCAAGTTCGTGCGCGGAGACGCCATCGCGGGCATTATCATCACCTTGACCAACATCCTAGGCGGCCTCTTGATAGGTATGCTGCAAAAGGACATGTCGTTTTTCGACGCGGCCGCCACCTACACCGTGCTCACCATCGGCGATGGTTTGGTGAGCCAGATACCGGCGCTCATCATCTCCACCTCAGCCGGCATCATGGTCAGCCGCGCCGCTTCGGACACCACCATGGGGGCGGAGTTTGCCAAACAATTTAGCAAGCAGCCCAGGTCCATCGCCATTGCCGGAGGTATTGTCTTTTGTTTCGGTCTGGTGCCGGGCTTGCCGCACGTCTCCTTTATGGTGTTGGGATTGGCCATGGGCGGCTTGGCTTTCGCTATTTTCCGGGCAAACGCCGCGACCAGAGTCGAGGAAGCGGCCCAGGAAAAGGCGGCACATGAGGAGCTTCCGCCCGGACCAGAGCAGGTGCAGGCGCTTCTGCCCCTGGATGCGCTGGAGCTTGAAGTCGGGTACGGACTGATACCTTTGGTGGATGAGGAGCAGAATGGCGATCTTTTGGAGCGCATCCGCAGCATCAGGCAGCAGTTGGCCCTGGAAATGGGCATCGTGGTGCCGCCTTTGCACGTGCGCGACAATCTGCAATTAAAGCCCGGCGGCT
>Ga0307423_1001204_pt1 | contig 15875 bp, 13 predicted proteins | sample SalMarWE160310MG_FD_202154 | JGI IMG/M metagenome (GOLD analysis project Ga0307423, IMG submission 202154) | Salt marsh sediment microbial communities from the Plum Island Ecosystem LTER, Massachusetts, United States - WE1603-10 | ecosystem: Environmental > Aquatic > Marine > Intertidal zone >...
ATAATAATCCAGAGTGAAAAAGGAATACCAGTCTTCAGCGATATGATAAAGATGATTTTACTTAAGTAGATCTGAACACGTATTGTCACACTGAGCCTGTCGAAGTGTGATGACAGAATGAACTGTCAGTCTTCGACAGGCTCAATTTATATGAGCTCGTCCCGAACTTGATTCGGGAAGGGGTGTCCGAAGGACGGGGTGGTGTTTAGACAAAACGATTAATCATACTTTTCTCCCTCCACCCCTTCGTCCCATCCTCGGACAAGAGGGGAAAAACATATTTGATTTTAAGTACTGTAAGTGTCCACCCGATTTTAATCACAATCCTTTCTGAGTAATTTTTGTTAAATTGCATTTCAAAACTTCAATGAGTATGTTAAAAGCACTATTATAAAGGAGTTAGGCACTGAATGTTAAACATTGTAAAGAAAATATTTGGCGATAAGCACGAGAAAAGTTTGAAGCTTCTCTGGCCTTATGTTGATGAAATTAACCAGGAATATGAGAAGCTGAAAAATCTTACAGATGACGAATTACGAGCTAAAACAGAGGATTTCAAAAAACAAATAAACGAATACACTGCTGAAACAAGGAAACGAATTGATGAGCTGAAGGAAAAGCTGCAAAGTGATGAGGATTTTGATAGGGGTGCTGTATATGATGAGCTTGATGACTTATTCGACAAGTTAAATGATGTGTATGAAGAAATATTAAATCAATTACTGCCTGAAGCATTTGCTGTTGTTAAATCTACCTGCGAAAGACTGCTCGGAAAGAGCTGGACTATTGTTGGCAACAAGATAACCTGGGATATGGTCCCATATGATGTTCAGTTAATTGGCGGAATTGTTTTGCACCAGGGTAAAATAGCAGAGATGGCAACTGGTGAAGGTAAAACTCTTGTCGCAACCTTACCAATTTATTTAAATGCACTTACCGGCAGAGGTGTTCATCTGGTTACGGTAAACGATTATCTGGCTCAGCGTGACAGCGAGTGGATGGGTGAAATTTTTAAGTTTCACGGACTTACTGTTGGCTGTATTATCAATACTATGAGTCCCGAACAAAGAAAAGAAATTTATAAAATGGATATCACTTACGGTACAAATAATGAATTTGGTTTCGATTACCTGCGTGATAATATGGCTGTTGATAAAGAGGGACAGGTGCAGCGTGGACATAATTATGTAATTGTAGATGAAGTGGACTCAGTTCTGGTTGATGAGGCAAGAACTCCACTTATCATTTCCGGTCCCGTTGATGTAGACGATCAGAAGTTTAATGAAATGAAACCAAAGATTGAGCGGGTTTTCAGGAAGCAAAAGAATCTTGTAGCGAATATGTTACAGGAAGCTGAAAAAATACTTCAGGAGAATGGACAGACTCCCGAAGCAGGTGTGCATATCTTCAGGGCTTACAGAGGTTTACCTAAAAGTAATAAACTTTCCAAGATTTTAAGCGATGCATCGAACAAAAAATTAATGCAGGATACTGAGCTGGAGTATCTTCGTGAAAAAGCAAAGAACATGCACATTATTGATGATGAACTTTACTTTGTAATCGATGAAAAAAACAATACCATTGAGCTTACTGATAAAGGACGCGATGAACTCGCACAGGGGACAGGTTTGGAAAAAGAATATTTTATTCTTCCCGATCTTGGAACTGAAATAAGCAAGTTTGAACACGATCCAAATATGTCCGAAGAAGAAAAAATTAAAAGGAAAGATGCACTTTACAGCCACTACTCAGAAGCGAGCGATAGAATTCACACACTTAATCAGTTGCTAAAAGCTTATACATTATTTGATAAAGATGTTGAATATGTAGTAACTGAAGATGGTAAAATTGCAATCGTTGATGAGTTTACAGGACGAGTACTACCGGGCAGAAGATACAGCGACGGACTTCATCAGGCAATTGAAGCAAAAGAAAATGTTAAAGTTGAAAGAGACTCGCAGACACTCGCTACAATCACACTTCAAAATTATTTCAGAATGTATAACAAGCTTGCCGGAATGACAGGTACAGCTGAAACAGAAGAGAATGAGTTCTTTCAGATTTACGGTCTTGAAGTAGTCGTAATTCCAACTAACGAACCATGTGTTAGGGATGATACTGATGATTCGATATTTAAAACTAAGAGAGAAAAATATAATGCTGTTCTGGATAAAATAGAAGAACTGAAAAAAGAAGGCAGACCGGTTCTTGTTGGCACAACCTCTGTTGAAGTTTCTGAAACAATAAGCAGAATGTTAAAACGAAAAGGAATTCAGCACAACGTATTGAACGCAAAGCAGCATCAGCGGGAAGCAGAGGTCGTTGCACACGCCGGTGAAATCAGTGCTGTAACTATTGCCACGAATATGGCAGGAAGAGGAACTGATATAAAATTGGGAACGGGCGTAGTTGATAGAGGTGGTTTATTTATTCTTGGAACCGAGAGACACGAGTCTCGTAGAATTGACAGACAGCTTCGAGGTCGTTCGGGAAGACAGGGAGATCCGGGAATGACCAAATTTTTCCTTTCGCTTGAAGATGATTTAATGCGGCTGTTTGGATCGGATCGGATTTCATCAGTTATGGAAAGGATGGGTCTGAAGGAAGGTGAAGTTATCCAGCATCCATTGATAACTCGTTCTGTTGAACGAGCTCAAAAGAAGGTTGAAGAAAATAACTTCTCTATCAGAAAAAGACTTCTGGAATATGATGATACAATGAATTCGCAGAGAGAAGTAATTTATACAAAAAGAAATCGTGCTTTGCAGGGTGACAGATTAAAAAGTGAAATTTTCGATCTTCTCGAAGAATATATTGATGAAGTAGTTGAGAAACATTTTGATAATATGGAAGCAGATCTTATTAAAGAAGAAATGATGTTCAGACTTCTTGTTGATGTAAAAATTGATCCGGCAGAGTTTGAAAAACTCGGTAAGGAGGGTTTGAAGAATAAACTTTTAGATGCCGCAAAAGAATTCTACCGTAGAAAAGAAGAAATGTTAAGCTCGGAGCTGATGGCAAGGCTCGAACGTTATGCAATGCTCAGTGTAATTGACCAGAAGTGGAAAGAACATCTTAGAGAAATGGATGATTTAAAAGAAGGAATCGGACTTCGAGCGTATGGTCAGAAGGATCCACTGGTCGAGTATAAAGGGGAATCTTTTAAACTTTTCGTAACGCTGCTTGAAGAGATCAGGAACGATGTTGTTTCATTTGCTTTTAAATTCTTCCCGCACGCTCCTGCTGAAGTTCAGCAGCAGAGACGGCAGCCGGTATCAAGAATGACTGAAAGCAAACAAGTGACTACAAATATCGGACTTCAAGTTTCACGACAAGGCTCGCCACAAGTCGCCGGGAAAATGCAGCCGATACAGGTTGCTGAAAAAGTTGGAAGAAATGATCCTTGTCCTTGCGGTAGCGGGAAAAAATATAAAAACTGTCACGGCAGATAAGAGATTTCAATGAAAAAAATTGAAGCAATCATAAGACCTTTTAAACTTGAAGAAGTTAAAGAAGCACTCGTCGAAGAAGGAATCAGGGGTTTAACCATCTCCGAAGTGAGAGGATATGGACGTCAGAAAGGTCACACTGAAACTTATCGTGGAAGCGAATACAGGATCGAATTTGTACCGAAAATAAAAATTGAAGTTGTAGTTGAAGATTCTAAAGTAGAAAAAATAGTTGATGCCATATTAAAAACTGCTAAATCCGGGCAGGTTGGAGACGGTAAGATATTTATTTACAATGTTGAAGATGCTGTCAGGATTAGAACCGGGGAATCGGGCAAAGACGCCTTGTAATTTATTTTGCCTTTTTGTTTTAGTTATTCTTTAATAGCTTCAAATGCCATGTTGACCATTCTTTTTAAAGACAGAATTTTTGTTTTACTTGCTTTACTTTTTTTTCTCTCCGGTTGTGGAGTATGGGAAAGCTTTACAACTTATTTCAATCTTTATTATAATGCCAGCGAACTGTTTGAAAAAGCAGAATCTCAATTAAATGATCAGAAGAAGGATGTATTCTCAACTGAACCAACGGCTATTCCGGGCAACGTAGCCAGCGACCTTCAAAAAGTAATTGAAAAATGTTCAAATATTCTTCAATTCAGTCCAAACTCGTCGTATGTTGATGATGCACTGATGATGCTTGGCAAATCGTTCTACTATCAGAAGAGTTACCTTAAATCACAAAAGAAATTCGAAGAACTTATCACTTCACAACCGAATAGTGGCTATATACTTGAAGCTAATTTGTGGATCGGCAAATGCCAAATGAGACTTAGAAATTTTCCTGAAGGTCTTGCTAAACTTACAGAAGTAAGAAATATTGCGATTGAGGAAGGTGAAGATGAAATTGTTCAAGAAGCATACATTGAAGAAATAGTTTACAGGAAAACAATAAATGATATTCCGGGTGCAATTGTTGCCGCCAATGCATTTCTTAAGATATCGGATGATGATAAAATAAATGCTGAATTATGGTTCGAAGTTGGAAACCTGAACCTTGAAATAGATGATAAAGAGAATGCTGTAGAAGCCTACAGGAACGTATTCGAATATTCACCTGATTATGAACTTGAGGTTTCTGCGAAATTAAAACTTGGAAAGAGTTTGAGGGAATTAGGTAAATCAGAAGAGGCCCTTTCAATATTTGAGGATATGCGTTCAGAAGATAAGTATGAAGATAAATATTCTGATATTGATCTTGAATTAGGAATAACCGAAGCAGCTCTTAAAAATTATCAGGAAGCAATTGATCAGCTTACTCTTGTAGACACAACTTATAAAAGCTCGCCTAATTCCGGTGCAGCTAAATATGAATTAGCTTTAGTTTACGAGAACGGTTTAAAACATTTAGATTCTGCTGCTGTTTATTACAAGAAGGCAGCTGCCACAACATTGCCGAAAGAATATATAGAGCCTGCTAGAGATAAAAACAGACTTTTCACCAGGTACACTTCGTTAAGATCTGAGCAGAATAAATACGGAAAGCAGCTCTATTATCTTCTTAATCCTGATGAATTTGTTAAAGATTCGTCTCGTTATGTTCAGGATTCTCTTGCAATGGCCGAAGAGATTTCGAATGTTAAAGAACTGCAGGAAATCTGGTCAGGTTTGGATACTTTGATGCGTGGCGGGCAGGATACTACCGGATTTTATCAGGACTCATCAAAAGTTGTTGATACTCTTTTTACATTCCTTAAGGATTCATTACAATATGTGAACCGTGATTCTATTTTTTCATGGATTAGAAATCCTAAGCCTCAGGATTCACTGCTTGTTGCAGAATTTGATAGTATGCTTACTAACAGAACTTTCGATCCGAATGCAAAACAAGTTTTGGAACTAAGAAGACGTGAACAGGAAAACTATACAAGCCAGCTGGTTGCTTCATTACCCGACACATTAAAATTTAAGAATAATCCTCCGAAGCGTCCAAAAATATCCGAGGATTCCCTTAATACTATTTTAGCTAAAAATCAGCTTGATCTTGGAAACCTATTTTTATCCGAACTGAATTTCCCTGATTCAGCATATTGGTATTATAATAGTAATCTTACGGATTATCCAAATACGCCTTACTACGCTACAACTCTTTTTGCAATGGGTACTTATTACCTTACGGTCAATGATAAAAACAAAGCTGATAGTTTATTCAATATTGTTTATAATGATTACCAGAATGAAAACATTGTCAATGCTGCAGCAGATATGCTTAATAAGCCACTTATTGATTTAACCTATGACCCCGCGATGGATAAATACACTGAAGCTGAAAAATATTTGCTGGCAGGTGAATTTCAGACTGCAGTAAATAAGTTTAAAGAAATTCCGGAACTTTATCCATCATCACCAGTGGCTCCAAAAGCAATTTACGCGTCCGGGTGGTTGGAGGAAAATGAACTAAATAATCCTGAACAGGCGGCGGAATATTACGATACTTTAATTGCCAGATATCCTTCTTCTGAATACGTCAGGACGATAGCTCCTAAAATTAATATTTATAAGCAGGAAAAGCGGAAAGAGGCAATGGCTTTAAAAGATTCTTTAAATGCACTTGCTCATTCAGATTCGCTGGCTTCGGATACGCTCCTTGTCCAGGAAGAAACAGTTCCAACTGAAGACACAATTCGTGTTGCAGTTTCTGAAGAGGATCAGTTGCCTGTTCGGAAAGAGGAGCAGCCCAAAATTGACGAGAAAAAAGTGCACGCTACTAAAGAACCTGTTTGGAACCCTAGAAAGAAAAGATAAAATTAATATAAAAACTTAAAGAGCAAAGAAAATTATTTGCTATAATTTGTTTTAGTTTTTTTACTCTGTTGCTTTAATTTAATTGAAGCGAAAAATTCCAGCCAGATAACCGTCATAAAATATTATGAATCGCCGCGAGCTTTTAGAATTAATTGAAGAAGGGGAGAACATCCAGTGTGAATTTAAAAGGCATTTCACAACTCCTCAGAAAATTGCAAAAGAGATGATTGCTTTTGCAAACACCAAAGGGGGATATTTAATTTTTGGTGTTGATGATGATAGGGAAGTTATTGGAGTAGATAGTGAAAAGTCTGAATCTGAAATGATAAAAGACGCCGCTGAGAATTACTGTGAACCTCCGCTTATCTATTCAATTGATTTTATTGAAGTTTACGGGAAAGAAATTGTCGTTGCCACAATTCCCGAATCTGAAAGCAAACCACACCGCATTCAGGATTATCAGAATGAATTGGATATTAACAAAGCAGTTGTAATTGTTCGTGTAAATGATAAAAGTGTGCAGGCAAGTAAAGAAATGGTAAGGATACTCCGTGCAAACACAGCTGATCTGGCATTAAAAAAATATACGATAGGTCAGGTTGAAAAAATGGTTTTTGAATATTTAGGTAAATACGAACGAATCTCAGTTAAAGAATTGAGTAATCTTGTTAACATATCTGAACGAAGAGCTTCAAGAACTCTTGTAAAAATGGTTCGTGCAAATCTGCTCTTAATTCACACCAAAGATAACGGCGAGGAGTTTTTTACTGCATTTGCGTAAATCAGGAATCAAAAATCTCCCTCAACTTAAATATCGTTACTCCATAAGCAACTGCTACGTTTAATGATTGCTTTATTCCGAATTGCGGAATCTCAATTGAAAAATCACACAAATCCAAAAGCTCCTGCGAAACGCCAGAGATTTCATTTCCAATTAAAAGACAAAGAGGAAAAATATCTTTCTTCAATTCATAGTAAGGAAAACTTTTGGTCGTTAATTCAAGAGCTCCAACTTTGATTCCTTTCTCTTTCATTTGCTTAATTACTTCCTTTGGATCTTTTACATATTCCCATTTCACACTTTCGGTTGAACCGAGTGAAGTTTTTAAAACATCTTTTTTACCTGAAGGTAATTCGGGATGAGGGGGATAAGGGGTATAGCCACACAAATGTAGTTTTTCTATCATCGCACCGTCTGAAGTTCGGAATATTGAACCGACATTGTATGAACTTCTAATGCTATTCAACAAAACATAAACAGGAAGTTTCTTTACTTTGTGAAGTGATTCTAAAGTGCTTCTGTTTTTTGCTATTTCGTCGTGTGTTAATTTTTTCAATTGTCAGCCCCTTTCCTTGGGAAATGGGTTTTGGGATAGGCCAATTGTCCGCAAGCCGCAGCTATATCATCTCCCTGAGTATTTCTCAACATAACAGTTATATTTTTTTCTCTGAGCTTATCTGCAAACCATTGAATTTTATCTCTTGAAGATGATTCTAGTTCACCCGCCAGGCCTGAAGGATTCATATGTTTCAAAGAATTGAAAGGAATAATATTTAATTTACTCGGCATAGTACTCATCAGTTTTGCTAGTGCTTTAATATCTTCACTCCGATCGTTAATATCTTTAAGCATAACATATTCAAATGTGATTCGGGTTCCTGTTCTTTTAGCATAGTCTTTCAGCACTTCAATATTTTCTTTTAAAGAATACTTTTCATTTATCGGCATAATACTACTTCTGATATCTTCAAAACAGGAATGCAAAGAAAAGGCAAGCTTAACATTCAATCCGGTTTCATCAAGCTCTTTTATTTTTGGTGCAATTCCAGCTGTTGAAACTGTAATTTTTTTCAAACTTACTCCAGTAGTTAGCTCTTCAGCAAATATTTCGAGCGACTTAACAGTTTCCTTAAAATTCAGAAGAGGTTCGCCCATACCCATATAAACAATGTTGGTTATCTCACCGTCTTTGTAATCTTTACTACTAAGTTTGAATTGATCAAAAATTTCACCTGCAGTAAGATTTTTTTTATAACCCATCAATCCGGTAGCACAGAATTTACAATCTAATGGACAACCAACTTGCGTGGAGACACAGAGGGTTGTTCTTTTCCTTTCCGGAATCACCACCGATTCAATTTTATTGCCTTCAGCAGTTTCGAAAATGTATTTTTTTGTTTTTGTGGAAGTTGATATTTTTGATGTTACTAGACTTAGTGTATCAATATTAAATTCTTTCGATAATCTTTGACGAAGTGATTTTGGCAGGTTATTCATTTCACCGAAGTCATCCACCAGGTCACCGTACATCCATTTGAAAACCTGTTCTGCTCTAAATGCAGGTTCATCAATATAAAGAAAATATTCTCTCAACTCTTCGAGAGTTAAACCTTTTAACGTTTTTTTAATTTGTTTATTTTCTTTTACAACCATAACTCAAAAATAGCCTATCAAACCTCATCTGACAATATTAACAACAAGCTTTCAAATATTAAGCTATACCTGATTTCATGATAGCATCTTTGCCTTAGATTTTATATTACCGTATTTTTGAATATAGAATAATTAAACTTCAAGCAAAAACTTCTAATTATAACTAAACAGGGTGAATAATGAATTTTGATTTTACAGAAGAACAGTTAATGATCCAGGAATCCGCTCGCGATTTCGCTCAAAATGAAATTGCACCAACTTCAGTTGAACGTGATATTAAAGCAGAATTTCCTACTGACATTGTAAAAAAGATAGGGGAACTTGGTTTCTTAGGAATGATGGTTTCTCCTGATTACGGTGGTGCTGGAATGGATACAATCAGTTACGCACTTGCAATGATCGAAATTTCTAAAGTTGATGCCAGCGTTGGTGTTATTATGTCCGTTAACAATTCCCTCGTCTGCTGGGGACTGGAAGAATATGGATCTGAGCAAATAAAGCAAAAGTACCTTGTTCCACTTGCAAAAGGAGAAAAACTCGGTGCTTTTGCACTTTCGGAACCGGAAGCTGGAAGTGATGCAACTAAACAACATACGATAGCAGATAAAGATGGTGAATTTTATGTATTAAATGGAATAAAAAACTGGACTACCAACGGATTTTCAGCCGATTATCATCTGGTGGTGGCAACAACTGATAAATCTAAAGGACATCATGGAATTTCAGCTTTTGTTGTTGAAAAAGGAACACCCGGTTTTGGACATGGAAAAAAAGAAGATAAGATGGGAATAAGAAGCTCAGACACTTGCTCTCTTACTTTTGAAAATTGCAGAGTACCTAAAGAAAATATGATTTGGGACGAGGGGAAAGGTTTTAATTTTGCTATGAATACTTTAAACGGTGGTAGAATTGGAATTGCTGCCCAGGCACTTGGAATTGCTGAGGCTTCGTTGGAAGCAGCGATAAAATATTCCAAAGAAAGAAAAGCATTTGGTAAAGAGATTGCCAGTCTTCAGGCAATTCAATTTAAGATTGCTGATATGGCAATGAAACTTGACGCAGCAAAACTGCTTACTTTCAAAGCAGCGGCTATGAAAGATGCAGGCAAAAAATATTATGCTGAAGCTGCAATGGCAAAACTTTATGCTTCAAAAGCTGCAGTTGAATGTGCTCTTGAAGCGATTCAGATTCATGGTGGTTATGGTTATGTAAGGGAATATCTTGTTGAAAGATACTTGCGAGATGCAAAAATAACTGAGATTTATGAAGGCACTTCTGAAATACAAAAGATAGTTATAGCCAGGTCATTACTTGACGCAAAGTAATTATAAATTTTTTTTCATTCTTTTATTTCTTTCTACTTCTGCTTTCTGCCAGATTGATAATCTCAAATGGCAGAAGGTAGATTTTTCTTACGAAAAACCTGATAATTTTATTCCTAGAAATTATTCATTTGAAGCTGATAATGCTGGTGAGTTATTAACTAAATCGTTTGCGAATGCTTACTGGTTTTTTATTTCTGATGTTGATGGAAATAACTGTCCTTTCCGTCCATCCTGCTCTGTTTTCTTTCTTGAAGCTGCTAAAGAAGCAAATATCTTCCAGGCATCACTAATGTTCTTCGATAGGTTCACACGAGATACAAACTTTGCGAAAGGTCGTAATCATTATCCTAATGTCAGAAGTGGTTATTTTTATGATCCACCTCAGAATTATACACTAAATCAGGGGAAAATTAATTACATCCCTCCTGCATTTATTGTAGATGATGAATGAAAGATATTCTTACATTTTTTTTTCTAATCCCCTTTGCAGTCTATTCACAATCAACCACATTTGATTTCCACGCCCCCCAAAACATAAAAAAATTTGCCGATTACCTCTTTTGCCAGGGAGATTATTTAAGAGCAGTTGAAGAATATGAATCAATTAAGAACATTAGTTTAAATGATACTATTGATTTCAAAATAATATTGTGCTATTCTGAAATTGGTTTATACCAGATGTCGAATTTATCAGAAGTTCGATTATCAAATTCAGTATTTAAGAATGAAGCTGAATGCCTGAGCTTAAAAAATCGATTCAAAGAATCACTAAACTCTTTCTACCAATTATCGGAAATTCAATTTCCTACATTTTCTGGAGATGACCCAGTTACTCTAAATTACTTTAATAAATTAATTAGTGCTTCTTACCTGTTAGGAAGTAACGAGGTAATTTCGAAAGAAGAAATTATAAATCCGTTTGATGATTCTGAAAAAAAAACAGTATCATCGTTTTATGATATGAAAACAAACCCATCATACAAAAGTCCGACGCTCGCAGGAGTATTTTCTGCTGTAATTCCTGGCAGCGGCAAAATGTATGTTGGCGAGTGGGGTGATGGAATAACTGCACTTCTTGCAACTGGTTTGCTTGCTTTTCTCGCTTATGATAATTTCAGAGCCAATCATAAAACCAGAGCTTGGATATTTACGGGACTTGGTGCTTTCTTCTATTCAGGGAATATTTACGGCTCAATAGCTGCAGCACAAATATTTAATGCCCGGGTTAATTTTGAATTTAAGGAAGGAATAAAATTATTTCTTGAACAGGAAAATTACTTTTTACCACAATATGACTTTTGCAATTAAAATACTTTTTGCTTTATTTTTTATTTTGGTTGGAACAATTAAAACTTACTCTCAGGAATCGTTTCAATACCAGTTCGAGCTTGCAAAAAAACTATATAACGAAGAAAATTATTTCGACGCAATAACTGAATTTAAGCGTCTTTTATTTTTTGATGAAGGCGGAAAATATTCTTACGAGTCAAATAGATTAATTGGATTAAGTTATAAAGAGGGTGCTAAATTTTCGGATGCAATCCATTTCTTAACTTTAGCGGAAATGAATGCTACTACAAATCAGCAGATGTTTGATTCTAAAATAGAAGTAATAAAAATTAATATTCTCAGAAGAACAACTGAAAGGTCTCTTTCTTTGCTTAACGATCTTAAGAAAGATGAAAGATTTAATGATAGAATAAATGAAATTAATTACTGGACTGGCTGGGCTAATATTTTCGCTGATGATTGGGAAAAGGCTGCCTTATCATTCAATGGTCATAATCCTGAGCTCTCAGCGTTTTGCGATTCTGTAAATTGTGATTTTTACAATGTGACACTTGCAAAAACTCTATCAATTGTCCCGGGAATGGGACAATTTTACACGGGTGAATATGTTAGCGGATTAATCTCTATCGGTTGGAATGTGTTGTGGGGATACCTGACAATAAATGCATTTAATGAAGATAGAATATTTGATGGAGTGATGATCGGAACTTTATTGTGGTGGAGATTTTATAACGGCAATCTTCAGAATGCAGAGAAGTTTGCGCAACAGAAAAATCTGGAGAAAACCAACTCTGCACTTCGTTACCTTCAGAACAGTTATATTGGAAATAAACCATAATAATTATTTAATTAAAAATGAAAAAGCTTTTTGAAAATAAGATAGTTTGCAGAACCCTAATAGCTGTTATTTCCTTGTATGTCCTTATAGCCTTTGTAAAGCTTCCACCGATAAACGGAGATGAACAGTCGATGTTTTCTGAAATGGTTTACGGGACTGCCTGGAAACCATTTGTTTATAGAACACTTTTACCAACGACTGTAAGACTTGTAAGCGGAGTCATTCCTGAAGAAATTCACAATTCACTCACAGAAAAATTTGAAAGTAATCACTCGTTAGTTCTCGTTCTTGAAAAATTAAAATGGGAAAGTGAATTCATTACTGAATATCTGATCGCAATGGTTCTAATGTACTTTTCACTGCTTGGTTTTGTTTACGTCTTCAGAAAACTATTCGATGAAATTTATTCATCACACTTGTGGTTTAAAAATCTCATTTCAGTTATTCTGCTGCTGGCTATTCCTGCAATGTTTCAGCCAAACTACTCTAATTATGTTTACGACTTTCCAGCATTATTTTTATTTACTTTAGGTCTGCTTTTACTCAGGCAAAGAAAATGGAATTACTTTTTAGTCATTTTTTTAATTTCCTGCTTCAATAAAGAAACGACAATCCTTCTCACTTTAATATTTGCGATTCATTTTTATAAAAAGGATGAAGTCACACGGAAATTTTATTACAAGTTTATAACTTTTCAATTAATAATATTTGCGGCAGTTAAAATCTTACTGTTCATTTTATTTAAAAATAATCCAGGTGGTTTTGTTGAGTTTCATCTTATCGACAGAAATTATCTTTTATTCAATGGATACTCCTTGACGACCTTTGTTGTCTTGTTAATAATTTTTCTCACAATCTTCAGCAGGTGGAATGAAAAGCCAAAGTTTCTTAAAGATGCTTTATGGATTGCAATTCCATTGGTTATACTTACATTTTTACTTGGATTTTTTGATGAATTGAGAGATTTTTATGAAGTCTTTCCTGTAATAATTCTTCTGATTTCCCTTAATATAGCCCGTATTCTTGGTGTTGAGTTTAAAGTAATTAAAGATTAAAAAATCCTATATTCTAAAGGTCTTATTTGGCTTGAAGTGGAGGGTATTTTTTATAAATTGCGGTTGAACTTTTAGTAAATTATTCTGTTTTCAATTATAGAATAGAAACACAATTAAACTTTTAAAGGAGTACTATTATGGCCATAATGATAACCGAAGAGTGTATAAACTGCGGTGCCTGCGAACCCGAATGCCCGAATACTGCAATTTATGAAGGTGGTGTGAATTGGGAATTAGCCGGGAAATCATATGGTGAAGGCGATGCTGCTCCCTCCGGTGCCACAGGGTTTTACTCCGCAGAATTTTTTTATATAACCCCTGATAAATGTACTGAATGCAAGGGATTTCATGATGAACCGCAGTGTGCGGCTGTTTGTCCGGTTGATTGCTGTATTCCTGATCCAAAACATGTTGAAACAGAAGAACAGCTTCTTGCTAGGAAAGAATATTTGGATGGACTTGGAAGATGACAGGGCTTCCAGGTTTTTTTATAAGGAATAAATAATTTTTTCAATTGAATGACCCAGAAAATGTCTGGGTTTTTTTATTCAGAGGTGTGTTATTTTTGTTCGAGATATGATTATTAGTTGCTACTCATCTTAAGTTTAAATGAGAGAATGAAACAAGAAGTGTTGTAAAATGAAAAAATTTATTTCCTTTATTCTAGTAGTTAGTTGTGTTTGTATCGCACAGCAAAGCCCTATCCAACATGATAGTCTTTATCTTATTGGTACAATAACAGGCCAATCCAACGAAAAGCGAATTGGTGGTACTGTAAGAATTGGAGATGTCAATGGAGATGGCTACGGTGATTTCGTAATATCAATGAGAACAGGTAATACCATAAGAGATCAAGGTGTGGTGAAACTCTATCTGGGAACAGCAGATTTTGATTTAAATGCCGACGTAATTTTTCATTACCCAGGAACAGATAGTTTGAATGATTTTGCTGGAGGATACGGCATTGGTGATGTTAATGACGATGGATATGATGACTTTGTATTAGTTGGTAGTTTCGGAGATTGGGTTTTTCCAAAAGGGAAAGTTTTCCTGTATTACGGTGGAGAAACAATCGATACGATACCAGTAAATGAATTTTATCAACCCAATGCTATCCAGGACTGGTTTGGACAGACAGTCGGTGTAGGAGATATAGACAAAGACGGATTTGATGATTTCGCCATAAGCTCACCTTACAATTGGACAGACGGAAAGGGTTATGTTTATCTATTTTGGGGAGGAGATACAATCTCTTGGGAAAGAAGCATAACTTTTACAAGCAATACAATAGAAGATGGCTACGGAGGAAGTATTGCTAATATTGGTGATGTCAATCAAGATGGATTTGATGATATGGCGGCAGGTGCACCCGGAGGTTTAACTGGTGGGGCTGACACTGGCAAGGTATATATTTATTATGGGGGAATTCAAATGGATAATATTGCTGACACTATACTTGTTTCGGCTAATGTTAGTGATTTTTTTGGTAGAATAATAAAGAACGCTGGTGACTTGAACAGGGATGAAATGATAGATTTCTGCATCGCTTGGGGTTCTTATATCCTAATTTATACTTTTAGATTAGAGACCCCTTTAAGGATAAATAGCGGTTATAGCATTGATGCGGATGGCGATATTAATAAAGATGGATACGACGATATTATAATTGGAGATGATTGGAAAATAAGGATATATCTTGGTTCAGAACCATTTGATACAACTTATGATTTAAGTATAGATGATATAGATTCCATCGGATTCGCTCCATTCGTATCATTTGCCGGAGATATAAATAATGATGGATATGATGAAATATTTGCAGCGGCTCCAAACTTTCCTGATCCCGAAAATCCAGTGGGAAAAGATTTTATCTTCTCATATAATAAAATAAGTATTGTGAAGGATCAAACTGATAACTATCCTAGTGATTTTCGTCTATTCCAGAATTACCCCAATCCTTTTAACCCTCTTACTAATCTACAGTATTCGGTAAATAATAGACAATTTGTAATTATAAAAATCTATGATGTTTTGGGCAGAGAAGTCTGCACGCTCGTTAATGAAGAAAAATCAGCCGGAGAATATAAAATAATATTTGATACCTCAAAATATAACTTAAGCAGCGGGATATATTTTTGTGAACTAAACATAAAAGAAGGTGGTTCATCAAGAATTAAAATGATTCTCCTCAAATAACTAATCCTCCTATCCGCTGTATTTTTCAGCTAATCTTCGCTAATTTGTAATTAAATTATATTAACAATTATTAATTATCAGGATATGAAAATAGGAAAGTACAAACTTAGCATAATCGAATCAGGATTTTTTGGACTCGATGGTGGAGCAATGTTCGGAATTGTTCCAAAACCACTATGGGAAAGAACAAATCCAGCAGATGACTCCAATCGTATAAGACTTTCTACCCGTCACTTAATCCTGGAAAGTGAAAGTAAAAAAATAATAATTGATACAGGAATAGGTGATAAGTGGGACGACAAATTTAAAAGCATCTACGCTGTTGATGAAAAAATTTCGATGAGTTCAGCTCTTGCCTTTAAAGGATTAAAAGCTGAAGATATCACAGATGTAATTCTTACTCACCTCCACTTTGATCATACCGGTGGATCAACTATTTCGGTTGAGGGTAAATTGAAACCTGCTTTTCCCAATGCAAAATTTTAT
>Ga0307423_1001205_pt1 | contig 15861 bp, 13 predicted proteins | sample SalMarWE160310MG_FD_202154 | JGI IMG/M metagenome (GOLD analysis project Ga0307423, IMG submission 202154) | Salt marsh sediment microbial communities from the Plum Island Ecosystem LTER, Massachusetts, United States - WE1603-10 | ecosystem: Environmental > Aquatic > Marine > Intertidal zone >...
GGGTGGCGGAAAACAGAAATGCCATGATGAAAATGGTCCAACCCAAGGTTATGACCGTGCTGAGCACCTGATAGAGAAGCGGCGTGTATTCCCCTAAAGCGTAGGGTCCGATAAGCCAGGAGAGAACTGCGCTTATGGCCATGAATCCTAAGAGCCAGCGCATGGCCCGCACATATATATGAAAGCGCGCCAGGAATTCATGGGAAAGAGGCTTCAAGGCCACTTTCATGACCAAGATAAAGCATAAAAGGATAACCACGCTGGTCAGGCTGAGCTGGCCTCTAATCACGGACGCCGCCAGGATCACCAGGAAAAGGCCCCAGAAAAAGATGTGGTGGCTAGCCGGACCGCCGGGATGGCGCAGGCGGCGCCACAGTTTGGATGCGCGAGGGCTTAATGCCATAAAGCCTTTCCTGTTGCAGGATGAGTCCTGTCTTTAGTCATGGAGTTCGGGCACGACCAAGGTGAAGCGGGTGCCTCCATCCAGAGGGCAGGAGTAAGAGACATAGCCGCCGTGCTCCTCCACCACTTTCTGCACCAAAAGCAGCCCCATGCCGGTGCCTTTGGCGCCTTTGGTGCTGAATAAGCCGGAGAAAAGGTAGCGCCCCACTTCTTCGGGAATGCCGGGGCCGTTGTCATCCACACTGATAATAACCTGGCCAACGGCGTTCCGCTCGCAACTTAACACCACCCTGCCGGCAGGATCTTGCCGGGTACGGGCGGCCAAGGCGTCCAGGGCGTTGCTCACCAAATTCAACAGGGCGCGGCGCAGCCCCTTTTGATCGGCAGTGACTGTTTGACAGGACCTATCCTCGCGCACCAGGACCGCGGCTTGAATTTCCTGGCTCTTTACCGCCGATAGGGATTTGACATCCTGCAAGAGATGATTCAGGTCAAAGGGCCGCCTATCATCGATCTTGTAGTCCGCATAGTATAAAAGGTCTTCCGCCACGCTGGAAACGCGCGCCACGCTATGGTTGACCATCTGCCAGCCCTGCTTGAGAAGCTCGAGGTCATTGGCCTCCAAACCCTGGTCCACGATATAGCTGGCGTTGTTCAAACCATGCAACAGATTGCGGATATAGGGCACCAAGCCGGCCACGGTCTGGCCCACCGCCGCGGCCGAGGCATGCTTCATGAGTTGGCTCTCCAGCTTGGAACGGTCGGTCCTGTCCAAAAAGGTCCCAATGAACGCCCCCGGGCCCTTTTCCTGCTCCCAAGCCCTGAAGCGCCCCTCCAGCACCCGGCCGCCTTTGGCCGCGGCGGGAAAGCTAAGCTGTACCAAGTCTCCAGGCCCCTTGTGCTTGCGGGCTTGCTCCAAGGCCTTTAACAGAAAGGGCCGGTCTTCCTTGGCCAACAGGATGGCCAGTTCAACCCCTTCCAAGTTTTCCGGCTCCAGGCCCAGCATCCTACCCGCTTCAGGGTTGCTCATGATCACGCAGCCGTGATCATCCAGGAGGAAAATCGCATTGGGCGAATCGTTCACCAATTGACGATAACGGCGGCTAAGACGTTCGGTGCGCCGGGCCACCCGCTGGGCCATATAGGCTATGGAGTCGGCCAGTACCCCCAGCTCGGCCGGAGCCTTGACCGCGGCCATGTAATGGTGATCGCCTGCGGCCAGCTTATCGACCTCGGCGCTCATGCTCTTTAGCGCCCGGCTCACCGAAAACGATACCGAAAGGCCCACGATGGTGCTGGCGGCCAGGAAAAGCAGCCCCGCAAATATCAGGGTGCGTACCAGTTCCTCATCCAAATGGGCATCCAGACCCGCCAGGCTCATATCCACGTCCAGCACGCCCAGTACCTTCTGCTCCGCGGGATGGGCGTGACAAGGGGGGCCCGAGCAGGACGGCTGATTATAAATCGGCAGGATGGTGCCCAAGATTCTTTTGCCATCCGGAGCAGTAAAGATCCGGCTGCGGTTCTTGGTGGGCAGTTTGGTCAAAGGCTGGTCCTGGGCATGGCAGCCGAAGCAGGCCTCGGCCTTTTTGTCCACCTCCCTGCCCTGCTCCTTGAGCTGCGATGAATAGATGATGCGCCCCTCGGCGTTAAATATGCGTACCCGGTTTATGCCGGGCTGTTCGGCGACATCGCGTATGGTGCCGTAAAGATGGCCCCTTTGGTCGGCCATCATGGAACGGAAAGTGACGCGCCTTATGGTCTCGACAAAACCGGATCCTTCAGCCTTCACCCTTTCGGTGAGCTGCTGGCTTTGGCTCTGAATATTTAGGTAGGCACCCAGAGCCACGGCCAGAAAAATGACCAGCCCCACGGGGAAGGAGAGCTGGAAGGATAGCGACCGCCAAGGCAGGGCGAGCTTCCGCCTGCGGGCTTGCGGCTCCTGCCCGTCTTGGCTCTGCCTGCCGGTGTTGGCCTTATCCGTCAAAACCCTGCCTTGCCTCCGGACCTAACGCAATTTCTTCACATAGCCGGCTGCTTCCAATCCCGCTACGCATCCCTCGCCCACCGCCTTGGCGACCTGCCAGGGCGGGCCACATATATCCCCCGCCGCATAAACGCCCGGCAGATTGGTGGCCTGCTTCTCGTCCACAACCACATATTGGAACTTTTCCGGGTCCAAGGCCACACCCAAGGTGGCGGCCAGTTCGATGGCCCCCTTGGCGCCCTGCTCGATGAATACCCCGGCCACCGGCAGGAGCGATCCGTCATCCAAGACCAATTCCTTCACCGCCGTTTCGCCCCGGATCTCCTTAACCTTGCGGCCTTCGTGCAGCCTAATATCGCTTTGGCGTAGCTTATCGGCCAAGGCGTCGCTCACGGCCAATTGGGGGCAGACGAGATGCACTTCGGAAGCATAGAACATGAGCGTGAGCGCCCCGGTGACCGCCGCGCTCTCGCAGCCCGCCACCGCCACGGTTTCGCCTTTATAAAAGCCCGCATCGCAATCCACGCAATAACTCACCCCCTTGCCCAATAGCTCCTTTTCGCCGGGGACGCCCAGCGTGTTGCGCGAGATGCCCATGGCCAGGATGAGCGCGCGGCATCTTATCTCGCGGCCGCTCTCCATTTTCACCGTGTACCAACCGTCTTGGCTGGCAGTCTCCACCACGTCCTCTTCCAAAAAACCAGCCCCCGAAGCCTCGGCCTGGCGGCGGCCTTCCTCCAGCAGGTCCTGCCCCGCCACCTTGGAAAGGCAGCAGAAGTTTTCAACGTGGGCCCTGAACAAGCTGCTTTTGGGCCCGCGCCCCAGCACCAGCACCGAAACCTTGGCCCTGGCGGCATGGATGGCCGCCTGCAGACCAGCCGGACCGGTGCCCAAGATAACGATCTCATAACTATCTGTAGGCATGGCAACCTCCCGCGCTTTGCCGATATGAGCCAGCCTCAAGCCGGCGAGTAAACCGCACGCGCATAAAAGGGACAGCTAAAATCCTGCCAGGAAACAAACCCCATGTCCACACTCACGTACCAGGCGGCCATGAAACTGGCGCGGTCCGCGGACCACAGCCAGCGCTGGCGGGGGTCGAAAGCGCTCTGCAGGCACAGGTCTCCCGCCCGGGCCGGCGGCCGCAGGATGCTCTGTAGTTCATCCACCGTGGGCAAACGCCAATTGCGGATACCGGCCCAACCCTCCTTGTTCAACCTGCGGCAATACGCCGCCGCTTTCTGCCAGGCTAGCGGGTAGCGGGAACCGCTGCGCTGCCAAACCAGCCCGGAGGCCGGATCGAACAGAACTTCCCGAGCCTTTTCCTTAAGCCCGCCTCCGGCAAAGGCCAGCGGGCTCCACCATTGGTTCAGACCAAAAACCTGCCGAGCTCTACTTGGCGACACTTTCAGGGACTCTGCTCTGCGTTGGCCATGCCGGGCCAGGGGCGGCTGGTCCGGATGCAAGGCGCAAGCCGCCTCCTTGCGCCGCCGCCAATCCCGGCCAAGCTCATCCAGGGCGGCGGCCATCTTGGCGGCGGTGGTAAAGCGCTGCTCCGGCAGAAGGGCCATGGCTTGCGCCAAGAATTGGTCCCAGTCATGATCCAAGTCCGGATTGAGGCTGCTGGCCATTTCCCCCGGCCCCAGGCTCAGCTTTCCCGTGAGCAGCCTTTGCAGGGTCACTCCCAAGGAATATATATCCGCCGCCGGGCCAGCCTTTTCCGGGTCTTCCTCCTGCTCGGGAGCGGCGTAGAATGGAGAACCGATCAGGAGGTTGCCGGGCTCGTACTCCTTATGTATGCCGGATCGCGCCATGCCCAGGTCGGCCAAGCGCACCTGATCTTGGGCTGTCAAGAGGATGTTGCCGGGCTTTATATCGCGATGCACCAGATCGGCCGCGTGCAGGCAATCGAGGCCCGCCAGCACCTGCAATCCGTAATCCACTGCCTCTTCCACGGTGAGCAGGCGGGTGGACTCTTCCAGATCGCTCCCCTCGCCGATAACCCCGCCCAGGCTGCGGCACAGGTAATCCATCACATAGAAAGGCTGGCGCTCATGCTCCCCCCAATCCCACACTTCCACCAGGTTGGGATGCCTTAGCTGCGCCAGGATGCGGGCCTCTTCTTCGAACCGCCTGCGCAGCTCGGCCTCGGAAAGCAAAAGAAGCAGCTCCGGCTTGGGCTGGAAAAGCTTCAAGGCGGCCAGGCGACCCAACACGGGCATGGCCACCTTGAACACCTTGGCCATTCCGCCCCGGCCCAAGAGTCCCCGCACCTCGTACTTGCCGATGAGCTTCAATTGCAGCGGCCCCTAGCCCAGGCGCATGGCGTAGACATCGCCCAGGCCCCGGTCCCTGATCTTGCGCTTGGTTTCAGTGGGATCATAAGGCACAAACCGGATCTCCAGCTCACGCTCCTCGGTATCATACAGGGCGTACTTGGCCGAAAGGTCTCCGTCGCGCGGTTGGCCCACGCTGCCGATGTTCACTATCCAACGCGCATCGGAGTCCAACAGCCTCCTATCTCTACTTAACCCCAGGCGCTTAACATCGCCGCCCTTCACTCGCACCAGGCAGAGTTCATGGGTGTGTCCCACAAAACAAATGTCTTCGGGCACGGCGGCCATCTCTGCCGCCAAACGCCCGTCGGCAGCTTCAAAAAGATAGGTGGCCGCCGATTCAGGCGGCAAGCCATGAACCATGCGGACGCCATGGCGTATCAGCACGCGCGGAAGCTGTGATATATATGCCAAACTTTCGGGGGACAACAGCTCTCCGCTGCGAAGCAAGGACTGGCGCGCTTGGGGATTGAACCAATCCAAAGAGGCGGGGTCGGCCAGGCCCAGTTCATGGTTGCCCATCACGCTTTCCACACCTTTTTTGCGCAAGAAGCTAACCACCGCCTCCGGGTCTGGACCATAGCCCACACTATCGCCCAGGCAATAAACCTCCCTCGCCTCTGCCGCGGTCAGGTCGGCCCATACCGCCCGCAGGGCTTCAAGGTTGCCGTGTACATCTGATATTATTGCCATTCTCATGACTATGAGTTTATCACAGTCAGAGCGACTCTAGAGCCGGTTGCTATTGACCTGTATGCCGCATGGCCGGCGCTGCAAAAGGCATGGGGCAGCCGGACCAGCGGCATACCCCCACCAATTGGTTGCATGGGCGGCGCTTGAATCCTAGGCCGTGATATCGTCTCCATCGCTTTTCTTGCCTGGGTCCATGCCCAGCAAGGCGTAAAACTCGTCGCTGCCCAGCACTTCCTTGACCAAAAGCTTTTGCGCCACCGCCTCCAGTTGGTCGCGGTGCTCGGAGAGCACTTGGCTTACCCGCTCCTCGCGTTCTTCCAATAACCGTCTAAGCTCATCATCCAAGCCGGCGGCGGTGGCTTCCGAGTAGTCCTGGCTGGGCGGCAGGTAGCTGGAGTCCTGGGGCAGGAACACCGGCTGGTTGCGGCGCGAGTAGGTCACCGGCCCCAAGGTGGTTCCCATGCCGTACTGGGTTAGCATGGCCCGGGCCAAATCAGTGGCCCGCTGCAGGTCGTTGGCCGCGCCGGTGGAACCCTCGCCGAAAATGATCTTTTCCGCCACTCTGCCGCCCAAAAGCACGTCCAGCTTGCCCACCAATTCCGAGCGGCTCATGAGGTAGCGGTCCTCGGTGGGGCGCTGCTCGGTGTAGCCCAGGGCCGCGATGCCCCGGGGAATGATGCTGATCTTGTGCACCTTGTCGGTAAGGGGAGTGTAAGCCGCCACCATGGCGTGACCGGTCTCATGAAAGGCCACCCTATTTTTCTCGCGCTCGTTGATGACCCGGTTTTTCTTTTCCAAGCCGCCCACGATGCGATCCACGGCTTCTTCCAAATCAGCCATGGTCACTTCGTCGCGCTCCGCCCGTCCGGCCAAGAGGGCGCCCTCGTTAAGGATATTTTCCAGATCCGCGCCCGAAAGGCCCGGGGTGCGCTGGGCCAATACCTTTAGGTTAACGTCGTCTGCCAAGGCGATCCTTTTGGCATGCACCTCCAGGATGGCCACGCGGCCGTTTAAGTCCGGCTTGTCCACCAGCACCTGGCGGTCGAAGCGCCCAGCGCGCAATAGGGCCGGGTCCAGGATTTCCGGCCGGTTGGTGGCGGCCATGATGATGACGCCCACCCGGGGGTCGAAACCGTCCATCTCGACCAAAAGCTGTTGCAGGGTCTGCTCCCGTTCGTCATGACCGCCCACGCTTATGCCGCGGGCCTTGCCGAGAGCGTCCAATTCATCGATGAAGATGATGCAGGGCGCCTTCAGCTTGGCCTGGCTGAATAGTTCGCGCACTCTGGCCGCGCCCACGCCCACGAACAACTCCACGAACTCCGAACCGCTGATGGAGAAAAACGGAACCCCGGCCTCGCCGGCCACGGCGCGGGAAAGCAGGGTTTTACCGGTGCCCGGAGGCCCCACCAGAAGCACGCCTTTGGGCATGCGGCCGCCCACCTTGGTGTAGCGCTCGGGCTCTTTCAGGAAGGAAACGATCTCCTGCAATTCCCCCTTGGCCTCGTCCACCCCGGCCACGTCGTCAAAACGGGTCGGAATATCCTGCTCGGCATGCAGCTTGGCCCGGTTCTGGCCGAATTGCATGACGCCGGCCCCGGGGCCCATGCGCTTCATCATGAAGTACCAAATGCCCAGAAACAAAAAGATCGGCACTACCCAGGAAACCAAATTGCGTAAAAAGGTGGATTCCACCTCGCCCCGGAATTTAATATCATGGCCGACAAGTTCCTTGGCCAAGTCCGGGCTAACCCGTACGGTTTTGAATTTGACCTCGGCGTTGTCCTTATTCAGCATCGTGCCGCTGATGACCTTATCGCCGATGGCGATCTCCCTGATCTTGTCCTGGTGCAAGCGGACCAGAAACTCGCTATAGGGGATAATTTCCGGTCCGATGGATTGGTATATTAAATTGTTCAGGATGAGTACGGCCCAAATACCTAGCAGGACGTACCAAATTGAAAATTTATGATGCTTTTCCAAGCGCTTGTCCCCTCCCGCTTTTCCACAACCCTGACAAGCAGCGTCGCGGCGGTTGAATAGACCGCAAGTTGCAAACCTTGCGGCCTATTAAGAAAGTACTCTGGCCATGGCAATTGGTCAATAGCGCCCGCCTTGACGCCGCGCCAAAGGATGCTTACTTTTCAATTAAACGGATTACCCAAACCCAAAACCTTTTTAAGGAGGGATGTCATGTACGGATTGCTACCTTATGGCGGTTTCGGGTCTTTGGGCAGGATTAGGAAGGAATTCGATGGCCTCTTGGGAAATCTGCTTTCGGGAGAAGCCTTGCCCGCCTGGAGCGGGGAAGAGTTGTTCGTGCCCAAGGTAGATGTTATAGAGACCGAGGAAGCGATAGAAATTACCGCCGAGGTTCCTGGCCTCAAGCCCGAAGACATTGAGCTGACCCTCACCGGAGATGTGCTGACGCTCAAAGGTGAGAAAAAGAACGAGCGCGAGGATAAAAAGGAAGGCTACCATCTGGTCGAGCGCAGCTACGGCAGCTTCCAGCGCAGCTTCCGCCTGCCGGTGGAGGTTGACCGCGCCAAGCTGGCCGCCACCCACAAGGACGGGGTGCTTACGGTAACCCTGCCCAAGGCGGGCGAAAGCGGCACCGCCCGCATCGAGGTAAAGGGCGGCTAAGCAAACTTACTCAGACTTTATAAATGGCCCGTTCCCCTGATTGGGGAGCGGGTTATTGTATTTGGAGAGCCCCTGTGTCAGAGTTTGCCAACCCGCCCCCAAAAAAACCGGGGCCAATGAGATCAACTGAAGGGCTGAAAATGTGAAAGGGGCCAAAAGCCAATACCTGGCCTTGGAGTCTGCGGTATTTGCCCTGGTGGCCGCCGCCTTCGTTAACATCTACCTTACCCAACCGGTGCAACCCGCCCTGGCGCTGGAATTCGGGGTGGAGGCGTCCGGGGCCGCTCTAACCGTCTCCGCGGTTCTTTTGGGCATTTTTTTGGCCAACCTGCCGTTCGGGCTTTTGGCCGACCGCCTCCCCATCCGGCCCATAATAATCTTGGGTTCCTTGGCCCTGTTGACCGCCGGGCTGCTTTGCGCCCTCAGCGCCGATTTCTGGCTTTTGGTGAGCGGGCGTTTGGCGCAAGGCCTGTTCATCCCAGCGCTCACCACCTGCCTGGCCGCCTACTTGGGCCGCAGCCTTCCCCTGGACAAGCTGAGCGTGGCCATGGGCTCTTATGTATCGGCCACGGTGGTGGGCGGCCTGGCTTCAAGGCTCCTGGGTGGATTCTGCGGCGCCGCCCACTGGAGGCTGTCATTCTTAATCGCGGGAGGGATTGTGGTGGTGGCCGGACTGGCCGCGTTGCGCTGGCTGCCCAAAGATGATACCCCCACACAAGCGGGGGAAAACCAACAAGGCTTTATGACTCTGCTCAGGCGGCCGGAAATTCTCCGCCCCTACGCCGCCACCTTCTCTTCCATGTTCGTGTTTTCGTCCGTGTTCAACTTCATGCCGTTTTATCTGAGCCAACCCCCCTTCAGCGCCAGCACCAACACGATCACTCTGATGTACTTTTCCTACCTCATGGGGGTGGCGGCCGGTCCTCTGGCCGGCAAGGCGGCCACCCGCCTGGGCCGCGGCCCGAGCATGGCCTGGGGCGCGGCGCTCTTTGCGCTGGCCGTGGGACTTAGCATTTTGCCAAGCCTGCTAACGATCGCCCTAAGCCTGACCTTGGTTTGCGCTGGGCATTTCACGGTGCACTCGGTAGCGGCGGGCTCGCTTAATGCGCGCCTATCCTCCAGCCAGGGCAGGGCCAATTCCCTTTACGTGCTCTTTTACTATTTGGGAGCCTGGTGCGGCATAACTTTCAGCGCTTGGGCCTACGGCTGGGGCGGTTGGCTGGCAGTGAGCCTGATCGGGATATCAGTGCTAAGCGTTCCTTTGTTGGTGGGCTTATGGGAAATGCGTTCAGCCAAAGGCCAGGGCTAAACCCAAAAAAGCCCCGCACCTCAGCAAGGCGCGGGGCCCGCAATAACTGCCTCAAGATGACGAACCCGCCGCCTACCAGTGATAGCCCAACTTGAAAAGCAGCCGGGAATCCTCCGACTTTTTGCCCGGGTCGGGATCGTTGTCATAATCCCAGCTATACTCAACCGAGGCCACCATGCCGCCTCCTATGGGCAGGTTCAAGCCGGTGCGCGTGGTGAGGAAGGTTTCGTCCGGCGCGTCCACCCGGCTGAACACCTCGTGATAGTGATATAGCTGCAGCCGCTCAGTCCACAGCCAATAATCAAAATTGAGCGCCCAGCGCGCAGCCACGTAATCCTGCTCTCCGCGCCGGTCGCTGTTTTCCAAAACATAGTTGGGGCCCAGTTCCAAGGACAAGTTGCTGACCTCGGTTTGCCAAACCTGATAACCCATGCCGGCACCGAATGAGTTTCGGTAGTTAAGACCCTTGAAGGGATCCCGGCTATAGCGCAGGTTGCCGAAGGCGTACCAACGCTGGGAGACAAAGCGGTTGTACTCCAGATAGGCCAGGTCATTTTCCAGCGTGCTGATCCCCTTATTCTCCTCGCGGTGCAGTTCGCCACCCACCCTGAGGCGATGCACACCCCACCCGAACAGCACTCTCCCATCCACGTCATAGCGCTGCTTGTCGGTGTTTCCCTTGCGCACATCCGTGCCCAGGTTGACTTGTCCCTTTATCCTAAGCTTTTTGGGATCCGGCGGGTTTATCGTCCGCACCTGGTCCATAGCGGTTTTGATCTGTCCTGCGCCCGCCAGGACCAAAGCGCCTTGCCCCCCGGCCACGGCCTGGCCCACGGCTTGGCGTCCATCCGCTAGCGTCACCCCGATGGGTTTATCCGTGACAAGCTCCGCGACCTGATCCCAGGCGATGACGAGCTTGCCCGCGTAAGCTGTTTCCATGGTGAGCTTTCCACTCTTCATAGCCAGCGCCCGGCCGCTGATACGGTCGCCATTTTTCATGGTGACCACATCCGCCAATACAACCGAAGTCCAGATCAACGAAGCGGCGAACAATAATACAACCGCACCAGCCCTTGGCAAGAAACCCATAACCAGCTTCCCCCTCCTAATTTGAATCATGTTTTACAAGCAATATACTCTATGCCGCGGCCTTCACCGGGGCCTCGCCTTTCAAGCGCACATCCCGCTGCGGGAAGGGGATGCTAATCCCCGCTTCGTCAAAGGCCTGCTTCACCTTTTCCATGAGGTCGCAGCGCACCTGCCAGAAATCAGCGTTATTAACCCAAGGCCGCGCGGTCAAATTGACGCTGGAGTCGGCCAGTTCGGTCAACCACACGCCGGGCTCGGGCGCAGGCAGCACCCTGGCGTCATCCCGCATTATGCCAAGCACGATCTCCTTTGCCTGTTGCAGGTCGTCGCCGTAGTCAATGCCGAAAACCAACTCAATGCGGCGGGTGGGGGTGCTGTGGAAGTTGGTGATTTTTTCGCTGTAGACTTTGGTGTTGGGTAGGATAGTTTGCGTGCCGTCAAAGCCTTGCAGCCTCACGTTGAGGATGGTGATGGCCTCCACGGTTCCGAGCACGCCGCCGGCGACCTCGACCATGTCGCCGATTTTGAACGGCCGGCTCACCAGAATCAGGACTCCCGCCGCCAGACTGGACAATTGGCCCTGCATGGCCAAACCCACCGCCAGCATGGCGCCGCCCAGCACCGCGATGAGGGAGGCGGTTTGAAAGCCCACCTGGTTAAGGGCGGCAATGACCACAAAGGCCGTTAGCAAAAACTTCATGAGGTTGCCGCCGAAGGAAACCAAAGTCTCTTCCACCTTGGCCTTGCGCAACACGCGCACGAATAAACGGCTGATCGCTTTGGCGGCTATCACACCAACCACCAATATGATGATGGCTCCCAGCACTTGGAGGCCGTAAAGCGTCAACCAACCTCTCACGGATTCAAACATTTCTTGCATGTCTAATCACCTCGCGCTTTGGGGCAAGTAATTTGGAGCCGGTACCGCGTCAGTTTCGGGCCGGCAATTTGAAGAGGGCAAGAGACTAATGAAAAACCAAAAGCCTGCCACCTAGGGTAACAGCTTAGATGCGCTGGGCAAGCCTAATGGTTAAAACTGATACTCGGGATTTTTGGGATTGAAGTCGTTGGCCGCGAGCCCCACATTCACCCGCGTATTCTCGAAGCCATAATCCTCCACGAGCAAATTTCGGAAATCCCAGACAGTAATTTTGTTCAGCAAGCCTGTGAGCTGGCTTTGACACACGAAGGCCCTATAGCTGTAATAACCTGAATCCCTGCGCGGCGGAGTTATCAATTCAAAGCAGCGGCTGGGCTCGCCATGAATCACCCGCTTGCCATAATCCCAGCATCGCACCTTATCCAAGGGGTGGCTTTTGGCCCTGGCCACGTCGCTGGCAATCACGTTGGCTATGAAACCCAGGCCGGTCTCGGTGACCAGATGCTTGCCGCCGGTCAGCGCTTGGCATGTCTTGGGATCAAGACGAAGCGTGATATCCGGGAATGCGCCGTTATGGACCCACATCTTTCCATCGTCGGCGCCATCGACGTATAGCACTTCCCTGCCCTTGGTGCCGCCATCCAACCAGCGCAGATAAATGCTATAGGGCTTCTTGAACTTGAACAGAACCCGCTCCGGCGGCAGCAACTCATCCTCGTCACGCAAACGCTGGTTCAAAACCGCTATGTAATCGTCTAGGGCAGCATGCGCTTGTTGCATCTGGTGGACGATTGCCTCCACCTGATCCAGGGTCATGGGCTTTTGAGCGTAGCTGGGGGTGGCAAACATGGCCATGATGGCCGAAACCAGCAGCCAGCAAACGGCAAAGAGCCCGTAACGGCTCATCAAGGGAACGCTTAGCAAGATGGAGCCTTTCTCTTTTTTACGCGCCAGGCACGAAATTGGGATCGCGGGTTTCGTTCAAGTTAATGGCGTCTTCGGGACAGGTGACCATGCATAAGCCGCAGCCCATGCATTGTTCGGGGTCCACCAGGCTGGCCGAACCTTCACCGTCGCTCCAGGAAATCGCGCCGAAATAGCAACGATCATGGCAAGTCCCGCAGCCGGTGCAGGAATCCTCCTCGATGGAAGCCACGAAACGGCTGGGATCGATCACGTGAATGCCGCCCTTTAATAGCACCGGCATGGTTTGGCAGCAGCAAGGGCAGCAGTTGCAGATAAAGTTGTCCGCCTCGGCGCGATTCATGGTCACGTGAATCAGCCCAGCCTCTTCGCACTCCCTGAGCAGGTTGAGGGCCTGGTCCTTGCTGAGTTCCCGGCCCGTGCCGCGGGCGATGTTGTAGTCAGCGGCCTTGTTCACCTGCAGGCAGGCTTCCAGCGGGCGCTCGCATTTACGCATGGAAAGCCGGCAGGTGCATTTGGTTACGGAAATGCTTCTGGCGTTTTCTATGATTTCCTTCACGCTCTCAAAGGGCATCACGTTGGTGCGGGCTTCGATGGATACGTCCACCGGTATCACCCTGGTGAAAGGCTTGGGCGTGGTTTTGGCGATTGTCTTGGCCAGCCCGAACCACTCCTTGTCCATGTAGTCGCGCCAGAGATCCAAAAACTCGACCGGAGCCCCCGGCCACAACAGAGAGGCATCGTGGAACTGCACCAGGTCGCGGCACATCCGCCAAGTAGGCGGGTCGGTCTTGGGATTGGGAAACGCCACACCCTTGATAAACAGTTCCTTGATGCGCTTGGCAACCTCATCTTCGCTAAGGCCCAGCTTGGCGGCGATCTCGCCAGGCTGGCCCGGCATGGCTAACATGATGTCCGCGTCAACCGTGTCGGCCAGCATGGCGAATATGCCCGCAATGCGCTCTGATTGTCCCAGGCCGATCCGTCCGGCCAACTCCGCATACCGGGGGTTCATATGCTTTTCTCCTGGCGAAAAACCGTAAGCGCCCAACTCGGCCCTATCTCAATAGGCAGATATGCCGCGCTTGTCAAGTCCGTATGTCTTGTGGGCATTCGTAGGCTTGTGATAATGATCTTAATATGAGCTCACTTATAGTCAACGAGATTTTTCAAAGCATCCAGGGAGAATCATCCTGGGCCGGCCTGGCTTGCGTTTTCGTGCGCCTGACCGGTTGCCCCCTGGATTGCCGTTGGTGCGATACCGTCTATGCTAAAAGCGGGGGCGAGGATCTGGAACTGACCGCCATCTTGGATCAGGTGGCCGCCTTTGGGGTGAACTTGGTGGAGGTGACCGGCGGCGAACCGCTGGCTCAAGCCGGTACCCCGGCGCTTCTCAGGGCTTTGTGCCAAGCCGGCCACACCGTGCTCCTGGAAACCAACGGCTGCGAGGATATCGGCGGCCTGGACCAGCGGGTGCACGTGATCATGGACCTTAAGTGCCCCTCATCCGGCATGGCCGAGCGCACCCTTTGGCAGAACCTTGAAACCCTCAAGCCCGGCGACGAAATAAAGCTGGTTCTCGCGGACCGGGCCGACTATGAATACGCCCGCCGCGTCATAAAGGAGCGGCGGCTGGCCCAGCGCTGCGGCGTGCTGCTCTCCACTGTGCAGGGGGAATTGGAACCGCGGATGGCCGTGGAGTGGCTTTTGGCCGATAAGCTCCCCGTGCGCTTTCAGCTGCAGCTTCACAAATACATCTGGCCTCCGGACGCCAGAGGCGTTTAGCGGAGCTCACCTGCGGCTATAAAAAATGACCCGCCTTATTTGGGCTGGCGTTTCCGGGCTTTCAGCCAATCATGCATTTGCTGCACGTTCTTGGCCATGTTCCAACGGCCGTTTTCAAATACCCCCATATCCGCGCCTATCATGGCGGAGGCCAAACGCACCGAATTGGCGTAAAAGAGCCATTGCTCGACCCAGAGCTGCTCAATGTATTGGTCAAACGGGCTGCCCTTGCCCGGCCCCAGGGCCAGGCCGCTCCGCCAGACATCCTGCAGAATATTGGTGGAGGCTAGCACCATGGCGTCGGCTGATTTGATGGAGGCCTGCAGGCGCTGGAATTGACCGTCCACCCACTGCCCGCTGTGGCAGCCCAGGCAGACCTTGCGCATGGTTTGCCGCCGGGCGGCCTGCTCCTTTTCATCTATCAGGAATTGGCTTGCCGGTTTGCCATTCAAGGTGGTGGCCAGGGTCATGCCGTCGGCGTTCTTGATCTTGCTGGTGTCGGGGTCCTTGGGGTGCGGATGGGAGTAGATCAGGCCGATGAGCCGCCACCACAGGCGATCGTTCATGCGGTGGGTGCGCTTGGCTAAGAGCGTCCCGTCTCCGGCCACCAACAGGCTTATGTGGCAAGTGGCGCAGGTCGGCGCGCTGAAGTCCTTGCCCACGGTCCAAGGCAGGGCCTGCATGTTCCAGTCCTTGCCCAGGGCCTGGAACAGATTGCCGTGCTTGCTCACCTCGTAGACCTTGTAAGCCGGCACGTCCGGGCCTTTGTGGCATTCGGCGCAGGCCGCGGGATTGCGGGCCATCTGGATGGCGAATTGGTGGCGGCTGTGGCAGGGGGTGCAGGAGCCCAAGGAGCCGTCCGGATTCTTGCGCCCCACCCCGCGGTTGGGCCAACCGCTAAGCTTGGCCACGGTCACTTCGCCCAATTGGGGGTTGTTGATTGTGCGGGTTCCTTCGGCCTTGACCTCGGTGCCGTGGCAATACAGGCAGGACTCGGCTTGATCGCCGGCAGCAGGCTTTTCATAAGTCACCTTGCCGCCCGCGACCTTCTGCACACCGTTAATATGATTCGCCAGATCCATGTACACCGGGTTGTTAATCAGGTTGCCTCTGGCGTGGGCCATGAGGTTTTGGCCGTACTCCCGGCGCTCCTGGGGGTGGCAGGTGGCGCAATCCTCAGGCGAGACCACGGTATGCACTTGAGCGCCCTCGTGGTCAAACGAGCCGGGATGCTTTAGGGCGCGCTGGGTGTGGCACTCCGCGCAACCCACCACCACCGTTCTCATGGCCTGGGGTATATCCTCCAGCTTGGCCGTGACCCGCCGCTCCAACTCCGGAACCTTAAGCCCCATCTCCGGGGTGCGGCTGGCCATGCGGCTTCTCTGCCAATCAGCCACAATGCCGGGCGTGGCAATGTTATGGCACTCCAGGCAGGCCTGGGTGGCTTCGCTCACCGGCGGTTTAACCTCGGCCGCGCTTATGGCTGAAGCCATAAGCAGGCAAGCCAGCAAAGCCACCGCCGACATCATGCACAGAGTTCGAAACTTACGCGTATAGATCATCACGGTTCCATCCCCTGGAGCTAGAGGAACTTGTTTTGATCAAAGCAACCCCAGAGTTAGGGGCCAAGGCTATTGCTATTCTTAGGATTCATTTTGCAACAAGCCGGGAGCGAAGGCAAGGAGCCCCTGAACCGGCGCATCACCATAAAAAACCGCCGCCCCATCATCAGGGCGGCGGTTTTTATTTAAGAAAACTTCTTTAGCTGCGCGCCTTACTTCTTCGCCTTGACCTGCTTCAGGCATTCATCCAG
>Ga0307423_1001206_pt1 | contig 15859 bp, 14 predicted proteins | sample SalMarWE160310MG_FD_202154 | JGI IMG/M metagenome (GOLD analysis project Ga0307423, IMG submission 202154) | Salt marsh sediment microbial communities from the Plum Island Ecosystem LTER, Massachusetts, United States - WE1603-10 | ecosystem: Environmental > Aquatic > Marine > Intertidal zone >...
CCTTCTGTGAGGATAACCGGCTGACCCGCGTCAGTCACGGTTTGTGTTGCGCCGTTGTTTATTTTGTAGTGTGTTTCGGCTACTCCGCTCATGTCGTCGGTGGTTGTAAGATTTATTCTAAAGTTTGCCGTGCGCCATTGTCCATCATAGCTGGCTTCTGTGACAGGCGCTTTTGAATCCCTATCTACGTCTGCGATAACATATATTTCGCCCACGTTGGTTGCCGCGTCGAAAGAGATAAACGATATTCGGCTGCCGTCGCCGCAGATTGAAGGGTAATAATCTCTATTTTCGCTCTGAGTTATCTGTGTGAGACCTGTGCCGTCCGAGTTAACCACGAAAATCTCAGGGTTCGGCGCTTGCGTGTACGATGAGTAAGATTCTTCATAGGAGGAGAACGCGATTTTGCTGCCGTCATAATTGATGGATGGATGCCTGTTAACTGCTGTGTTGTTGACAATGTATGTTAATCCTGTTCCGTCCGTGTTGACGACGCCTATGCTACTAGTGAGTGTGAAGTTTCCATCATCTGTGTAGACTTCTTGGGATTCGAATACAATTTTGCTGCCGTCGCCGCTGATAGAAGGGTTCTGTTTTTCGATTGTGCTGTTGGTTACTTGGGTTACTGTGCCGTCCGAGTCTGCCACGAAGATTTCCATGGCGGTTTCCGTGTAGGCGGAGAACGCGATTTTGCTGCCGTCGCCGCTGATGGAGAGGGCCTGCTCGTGTGAAGTGTTGTTGGTCAACTGTCTCAGTCCCGTGCCATCCGAGTTAACCACGAAAACCTCACTCTGCCCGTCCTGCGTGGTGGCGATGACGGCTACTTTGGTTCCGTCAGCACTTATGGCAGGCTTGCTACTTAACGATGGCTTGGAGATAATTGAGGTCATTCCTGTGCCGTCTGCGTTTATCACGAATGCCTCAGAGTTTGAGTAAGAGCCTGGAACGTAAGAGTTGACCGCGATTTTGCTGCCGTCGCCGCTGATGGAAAGATGAACATAGTTTCTTTGGTCGTTGGTAACCTGCGTTACGCCTGACCCGTCGGTGTTAGCAACAAACACCTGGTAGTAGCCGTCCACATTATGTTTAAACACTACCTTGCTACCGTCAGCGCTGATGGAGGGTCCTCCCCAATTGTCCGCAATGTTCATGTTGAAAGTTAACTGAATTGGAATGCCCCACTTTTCAGCTTTAACTGGGAAAGAAACAAGCGCAACCAGCATTAACCCCAATATGACAATAACGAGTGTGGTTGACCAGTTCCTAGGCAGACGGTGCGAGCGGTGTGTTTTCATCTTGATTCCCCTGTGAATAATTGGTTTTCCGTGAATATGAGTTTTTCTAGACTAATCCACAGTTTAAATAGTGAAAGAAAGGTTCGGCATCTCTTTTATTTAGAGCCGCACCTATGCTGTAGGTTGTGTTGTAACCGTGTTGAAAGACGCGTGGACCGCTGCCATTGAAACCCTAAGCTGGATGGAACTGCAGAAACTAAGCGAACGCTTGGCTCTGAACAAAACCGTCAATCAACTGGGCGTGAAGAACCCTGACGCTGTAAGGTTCGCTTACGGTTTGGTTGTTGAAACTGAGCGGCGCAAGAACCTCATAGACAAGTTTGTCAACAGCGTGCTGGAGCCTCGGGAAATCGGCGAGTTCAACATGGGTGTTCAAGCGTTTCTGCGGCTTTACGTTTACCAAACCCGAATCGCCAAGCACTGGGGTGAGTTCGACCTGAAAGAAGCCGAAAACATCGCGAAGCTGGGGAGGGCGATTCTGGGGTGGAGAAGCCTCAGGGAAGTTGAGCCGTTCTTGGGTTTCCTGCTCACCCGCCCGCTAGACACAATCACGAAAAAGGCGGGCACCGAGGAAAAGATAGGATTGCAAACGTTCCACCCCACATGGTTCGTCAAGTACTGCATCAACCTGCTCGGACGCAACGAAGCCGTAGCTTTTCTGGAAGCTGACGTGGACCCGCCGCCCACCTGCATCAGAGTCAACACGCTCAAGGCTTCCGAAGAGGCGATTCTGGAAACGCTTGCGGCGGAAGGCGTAAAACTGGAAAAAACCCAGCCGCTCAAGCATGTCTACAAAGTCTTGGATTCGAAACGGTCTTTAACGGGGTTGGCTAGTTTCCGCGAAGGCTTATTCTACATTCAGGACAAGGCAAGCTGTTTCGCCGCCGAAGCCGCCGACCCCAAACCTGGCATGACGGTGCTGGATGTTTGCGCGGCTCCAGGAGCCAAAACCACCTATTTGGCGCAGCTCATGCAAAACCGCGGCAACATATACTCTGTGGATTACTCTGGGCGGCGCATGCAGACGTGGAAGCGGGAAGTGGCACGCATGGGCATAGTGAACGCGGAGCCAGTTTTAGCGGACGCCTGTGTCTCGTTACCCTTCAAGTTGGAGGCGGACGTGGTGGTTTTAGACCCACCCTGCACGAGCACTGGGGTTTTTGGCAAGCAGCCTTCCGCTAAGTGGCGACTTACCCCGCGGTCGATTGAGAAGATGGCGGAGATTCAGTGGCGGATGATAAACACATGCGCCGACCACGTGAAAGCAGGCGGCGTGTTAACCTACTCCACCTGCAGCATAACCCTCGAAGAAAACGAACAGGTAATCGAACGGTTCTTGAAGCAGCACCCAGAATTCGCGCTTGCAGACATAACGCCTGACATGGGCTTGCCTGGGCTGGGGGGACTGGACAAGTGCAGGAGACTTTACCCGCACGTTCACGAGAGCAGCGGCTTCTTCATCGCAAAACTACTGAAACAGTAGACAACAGAAAATGGGATGAAGTTTGCAATGTGTGTGTTGTGGTTGGTACATTTGTTTACGAATACTGTTAAAAACTAGAAGCGCTAAAGGCTGTTTACGGGCGGATATGATGCAGCCAGCGTTTAAGAGGGCAGTAATCGGGTTTGTGTTGGTCGCCATTGTGTTAGGCTCTGTCGCGGCTTTGCTGCATCAGCAGAAGAGCTTCACATTCAGCGTGTCTTCCACGCAGGATTGCTTGGTTCAGGTTTACTCGGGAATTCCCAGTTTGAGGGCGGTCACAACCGACCCTTATTGCCTGCTGGCTTTGCCTCCCTCAATCGTCAACTTCACCCCAAACGTCGCAGCTAACAGCCAAACGCCTTTCAACAACAGCACTCGCACGCAAATCTACAACTACATTGGAGGCAACCCTGGCGTCCAGTTCAGAGGCGTCTGCGCAGGCTTGTCCATCCCCGTCGGCTTGGCACAGTACCACCTAGGCGTTCTAGTTAAAGCAGGGCTGGTGTCGTTTATCCGAGACGGCAGATACAAACGGTTCTTCCCAACCAAAAAGTTCACGCGCAAAGAAATGCTCACGATTTCCCTGCTGCGGCACGAAACAGCCAGAAAAATCTTGGCGGCGCTGTTGAACAAGAAGCAGTTGTCGCACGGCGAATTAGCAAACGAGGTTTCGATAACGTCTCAGGCGCTAACGTGGCAGATGAAACGCGTCGGAAAAACACAGTTCGTTCTGCAAACAAGCGAAGGCTTAAAGACGATTTACTCGCTGGACGAAAACGCAACGCCAACCCTGACGTGGTATTTGGCGCTTCTAGAAGAGAAACCGTGAAACTGCAGGAACAAGGCGCGGTGGCTTAAAGTAAGCGGACACACTATTACTTGTATGGCGAAGCTGTATTTTTTGGGCGGAGAAAGAGTACGGAAACAGGACTCACGGGAGATTAACGAGGCGGCTTTCCGCGAGGCGGGGGATGAGCCGCGGGTTGTAGTTTTTCCGTGGGCGCGAGCGTCATTCGACAACACGTTCAAGCGCAGGGAAAGGCTGTTTCACTACTTCAAAAACCTCGGCGCGTGCAGGGTTGACTTCGTGGATTACGGTGACAGCTTCAAGGACATATGCGAGAAGGTTGAGTGTTCCGACCTGATTTACTTGACAGGTGGGCTTACAACGGTGCTGCTTGAGCGCTTGAAACGCAAGAGCGTTGACCGTTTGCTGCGCAAATACGATAAAGTCATCGTCGGAAGAAGCGCGGGTGCTTTGGCGCTCAGCAAAAAAGGTGTAATCACAAAAGGGCGCCAACCTGCAGTTAAGATGATTGAGGGGTTGGGGCTGGTGGACTTCAGCGTCAAAGTCCATTACAAACCGTCAAAAGACGCCGTGTTGAAGCGGCTTTCGAAAGAAGAGAAAATCTACGCCATACCTGAACGTTCAGCACTTGTCTACGAGGACGGTCGTTTTTCGTTCATGGGCGACGTGTACGTGTTTCAAGACGGAGAGAAGACACGCGTAGACTAGCATTAAGGGCTGGGTGCTTCAGCTTCGAAAAAGTTCTCACATAAGGAGAAAGTGATTGCTTCTGTGGGTGCGTCGGTTTTTTTGGCGTAGTTCATCATGATTTCCAAGTTGTTGGTTATTTCCTGCAGGGTTTTTGTGAAGGGGTGGTCGGGTTTTTCGGAGGCGAACAGGCATTTTCCTCCAGCCGCGAGTATATCGCATGAGCAGGGGACGACTCCAACTATAGGGAGCGTGTGGGCAACGAGCTTTATGGAGTTCGGGTTTTCTGTGGAAAAATGTTCGAAGGGGATTTTGTTGATTATGACGCCTGTTTTCTTCTCGAAGAGGTCGTAGAGTTCATGCATCATCCGCTGGGTTCCTTCAAAATCAGATTTATCCGTTGACATAACCACCAGCACGATATCGGCGCTGACTATGGCGTTTATAGAGGAGTATTGAAGACCTGGGCTGGTGTCGAAGAACACATAGTCGAAGTGCATTTCTTTGATAAGAGAGGTCTTAAGCGATAGTAGGCGACTCAACGCCTCCATTTCCCACTTGCGGTCTTTAGCTTCCATGGCGCGAATGGCTTCGGTTGAAGGGTTCGCCAAGCCAACAAACAGTTTTCCCTCATCCATTTCCGGGAGGGTGCAGTCTGACAAAACGTGTTCTATCGCACATGCCTTGCTTAGGTAGTCGTTTATCCAATGCGGAGCAGCATTTTTAAAAATCGAATAGACACTTGGAGCCCGCAGATCCAGGTCCAGCAGGCAAACTTTCTTGCCCATCCTCGCAAACAAGGTTGCAAGGTTAACAGAAAGCAGCGTCTTGCCTGTTCCGCCCTTGTACGAGTGTAAAGCGATAATCAACGGTTTTTCCTCCCCTTACTCCCAGATTTTTTCAAAGAGGCGGTGGCGAGAGTGCTGTCGCTGTGGCGTTTGCTGATTCTTTGCGTTATCAAACGTTTCTGTTTGAATACGTAGCCGCAGTCGCATCGGAACCCTATAACCTCGTTTTTGCTTTCGATTAAACTGTGGATTCGCGATGACGTGCAGCCAGTCTGCTGTTTGTGCAGCCGCCATATTAATGCAAGCTCGTCCAAGGTTAAAGGCTGAACAGTTTTCGCAATGAAGAAGTACCAGAAGCAGTAAACCGCTAAAGCAACCCAAAAACCCGCTATCAGAAACCCAAGCAACATGTTTCGTTCAGCCTTTTCCTTGTCATATTTGCGTTTAGAAACGTTCATCAATTATCATATTTAACTTCTGTGAATAAGAAGTAATTACAACAAATCACGCACATTCAGAATTCGAATCAAACCATAAAAAGCAACCAAGCAAAAACCAACACACAACCCACAAACCCACCCAACAAACACACATAGAACCACCAAACAAACCAAAAGACAATACAAACCCAAGCTCTACACTCAAGTTGACTCTTTATATAAAGGGGGATATAGACTGTTCCAAGCGCAAGAGCATACGCCACCAAAAGAAAAGGAGCCACGTAACCCGAAAAAAGTGCTCAGCCGCTTGAAAATGGCAGTGGAAAACGCTTTCGTGTCCAGATGAGTAAATATATAATCTATATGATACCTTGTGAGCCTAAATATGGCAAAGCTAATATTAGTAGTGGCTTGTTAGGGAAGGATTATGGGTTTCAAAGAGTGGATTATTCCTCAGGACAAGGTTTTCTTCAATCTTCTTGAGGAACAAGCCGATTTAACTGTGAAAGTAGCTGAGTTATTCCAAACCATGCTCAGAGAATACGAGAGCTTCGAAGTGTTAATTAAAAGAATGAGAATCATGGAACACGAAGGAGACGAAATCGTCCACAAAATGTTCCAGAAGCTCAACAAGTCCTTCATCACCCCCATAGACCAACAGGACATCTCCAAACTCACCTCACTTTACGATGACATACTAGACTTAATCGACGCCACAGCAAACAAGATTTACCTCTTCAAACTACCAAAACCAAACGACATACTCAAAGAATTCGCAGACATAATCGTCAGACAAGTCAAAGAAATAAGCATCGCCACAAAACACATACGAAAAATCAACCAAGTGGAAATAGAAAAAAGCTTCAAATCCGTCAACAGCCTAGAAAACGAAGCAGACGATCTATACGACTTCTCAATCGTAGAACTCTTCAGAGAAAAAGACCCCATCAAAATCATGATAATGAAAGACATATACGAACTCCTCGAGCAAATAACCGACAAATGCGAAGACGTATGCCTAGTCCTCCAAGATATAGTCATAAAGAACGCCTGATCCCATGATTGACCTAGTTTTACCCTTCGCATTAATACTCGCACTCATATTCGGCTTCTGGACAGGATTCACAGACGCAGCCTACGCAACCGCAGGCATCATAGCAACAAGAGCCGTCAAAACCAACCAAGCCATAGCCCTATCCGCAGTCGGCTCATTCATAGGTATGGTATTCTTTGGCTCCGCAGTAGCAGTCACTATAGGAACAGGAATAGTTACAGAAGGCTTCGCCTCAGGAGAAGTAATCATAGCAGCATTACTAGGTTCTCTAATTTTTGACTTCGTATTCTCATGGGTCTTTGCTTTACCCATATCAGAAACGCATGTCCTAATCGGAGGCTTAATAGGCGCAGGAGTTGCAGCAGGAGGCTTCGAAATCATCGAGATAGAAGGCATATTTAACAAAGTATTGATTCCACTGCTTACATCCCCCTTCATCGCAATCGTAGTTGCTTACGTAATCACTTTAATAATAATCAGAATTTTCAGAAATCAACCAGCAACCAAGATGAATAGACACTTTAAGCGTCTACAAATAGCTTCAACTTTTCTCTTCTCAATCACAGACGCCACCAACGACGCGCAAAAAGTCATGGGAATCATAACCATGCTTCTCCTGTACTACGGCTTCATCGGCGAATTCGCTGTCCCCTTCTGGGTTATAATAGCTTCGTACATCGTACTGACAGCAGGAGTAATCTTCGGAGGCTGGCGAATAGTAAAAACCATGGCCACAAAAATAACACAAATGCAACCATACCAAGGCTTTTCGCGCGACCTATCAAGCTCAATGATACTTGGCGCAGCTGCGCTATGGGGGATGCCTGTAAGTTCAACCCACGCCGCCAATGGAACCCTAATAGGCGCTGGCCTAATTAGAGGCAGAAAATCAGTAAAATGGGGGACAATACGAAGCATAATCTGGGCTTGGATATTATCAGCACCCGTAGCAGCAATAATTTCTTACGCACTATATTTCGTATTACGAATAATCGTCTAGCTCAGCAACCAAAATGTGCAGCAAACGCACACCCATACACCCCGTCGGTGGAAATGCCACTAAGCGTAGAACTATAGGAAAATCAGATATAGAAGCTCCGCAGAAAAGAATGAATAGGGGGATGGGTATATGCCTAAAAAGTTGTTGATTTTAGTTCTATTAGTCAGTATAGTTTGGGCGTCTTGCACGCGCATACAGCCTTCGCGCGCTTCTCTGAGCGAGTCGTCCTACATAGTTGAGAGGATTGGAGACTTTTGGGTTGCTCAGAACGGAACGTCTGGAATTATAGACTTTAACAGCACAGACGCCAGCACAACAATCCAGTCGTGTATCGACATTATGGCTTCTAACGTAAGTGGATCAGAAGGCGGTAGAATACTGCTGAGGTCTGGAATTTACCTCTTAAACTCATCCTTAATTATAGATAAACCAAACATCATATTGGAAGGAGAAGGCTGGCGTGCTACAGAAATAATTGGAAATTTCTCAGGAGACATCATAAAGATTCGCTCAGGCAGCAACACGCCATATACGCACACAGTTGCAATCAAAAACCTACTACTTTACAACCCGAACGCTAGTTTAAGCCAAACAGCCATCTGCCTTGACATTAAAGACCAGTTCAAACTGTGGTATGTCAATTTGGAAAAGTTGTACGTTATAGGCATGAACGGCATAAGAACAGATCACGTTCCATTAGGAGGAGACACAAACGTCACTCAAGGATGGACCATAAAGGATGTTCTCATAGAGGATGCACCACAATTCGGCATTGACCTTTGCGCAACAATCGATATGACCATAGACAACGTGGTAGTTAACTTTGTCCAGAACAGCGAAACAGTTCCAGTAGATAACACAACAGGCATAGCGATTACGCTCGCAGACCAATCTTCAGGGATATTCATAACCAACACCAGAGTGTTGAGAGCAGAATGGGGCATAACCATAACAGGAGTCAAAGACATCTGGATGACTAACGTGATATCGGACATATGCAAAACATGGGCATTCAACCTCAACAACACAAGGAACTGCATCCTAACTAACATGTACGCGCATTCGCCAACAGGAACTGGACTTTGGATCACGGGAAACGGTTCACAAAACAGGATAATAGGAGCCACCGTTAAAGACTCAGTGATTGGAGTACGAGACGATACACCCTCAGATAACCCCCATTATTTTGCTAGCGTAATATCTGAAAGCTCTCTAAGCAACAGCACAAACTGGCAAGTCAAACCAAACGACTACTTCATAAACTGTAACCACGGACCAACACTTCAGGAGCTACTATCCCACATCCACACCCTCAACAGCACCGTCATCAACCAACAAGCGCTTATCCACTCGCTTAACGCCACAGCCATCAGCCAGCAAGCACTCATCGACTCACTAGACAACACCCTCATCAGCCATCAGGCACTCATCGACGCCCTTAACAGCGCCCTCCTAAACGTAAACGCCACAATCACAAAAACAACCACAGACATGCAGTCGCAACTGAACTCCACAGACTCAAGCCTGCAACAACAACTAAACTCTTTGAACCAAAGCAGCTGGCTCCTCAACCAATCCCTCGACCAATCAAACTTGAACCTGCAACAACAACTCAACTTCACAGATTCAACTTTACAGACATTAATCAACCAAGTAAACACCATCCAAAACGTGATATACGTCTTTGCAGCAATAACAGCAGCCAGCATAACCATACTAGGCTATCTGGAAATAAGAAAAACAAAGACAAAAAAACCCTAAGCGGTTACAGACTACCGCTATGGGTGCGGAACCTCACTGCAACAACAATATAGCTACCATAACCCCAAGAAGTAGAAGTGCTAAGCAACACACACAACTACAACTAGACAAAAATAGCCCGGGAGAGATTCGAACTCTCGTCGAGGGCTCCAGAGGCCCCTATGCTTGACCGCTACACCACCGGGCTTCAGCCTACTCCATCAAAACATGTTTTCTACGTAATAACTTTACCGTTGTGTTGCTCAATGCTCTTCTTGATGTTGATTCAGCCAATTAGTCTTTTCACGACTGGGATTTTTTTCAGAGGGATTATGATTGCGAGGCAGATGAATAGAGTGACCACAGTAATCAAGGGAACTTCAATTATGGAATTTAGTGTGTTGCTGCTTAATGTGAAGCCAAAGTAGCCTTTTTGAAGCGCTTCTATTATCATCACATGCAGCAGGTACAGCGGCAAAGTGTTTTGGCTGATTTTTCTAAGCAGCCAACCTTTTTTGTTATCTTGGGTTTCTATTGGATTTGACGGTGCTTGAACTTTGTTTAACAGCAGGAACAGCGCAGCCGAGGCTAAAATTGTTGTTGGGCTGAAGTAGTCTTGGAAGAAGTAGGTTGTTGTTCCTCCGATGGTGGCGGCCATCAGGTAGGTGCCAGCCGCAGTCAAGGCTAATCCAAGGGTTAAGAAGGCCAAAAGAGTTGAGCGCTTCACGTTTACATCTATAAGGTAGAGACCTAAAACGTAGTAGCCTACCCACAAAGGAATTGTGAAAACGTTGCTATCCAAGTGGTATGCGCCGAAAAGGCCAGGTATAGGCATGAGAACGGCACCTAAAAGCCACACTATAAGGAAGTATTTTATGAGATTGCGGTCTGCGTGAGCCATAATTACGCGTAAGATGGGAGTTAAGAGATAGAGACCGACCAGCATGTACAAGTACCAAAAGTGGAAGTAGGGGCCAGTGAGTACGCCTTCTATTAGGAAACTTGAAGTTAAAGCTTCGCGATTAGCGAAAAAATCCCAAGCAAAGTAGGCAGCGCCCCAGAACAGGAATGGCAAACCTATTCGAGCCCATCGTTTCTTGAAGAAAACGCTTAGCGATTCGGTTTTGTAGGGTGGAAGCAAAAGCGCGCCGCTTAACATCACAAATAAAGGTACACCGACCCGGGACATGGACTGGTAAATATCGACGATCAACCAACGCCAAATCTCAAACGGCGCCTCAGGCTGAAAAGACGTCGCGTCCCTCGTAGCGTGAAGCACAATGACTGCTACAATAGCCACTGTCCGAATTAGGTCCACAGGAATAGAGAGTTTTCGCTCCTGATTCAGCGTCCTCCACCTTGATGCTCTTCTCTCTAGCAGTGCTTACGCTAATAAAATTTAACTTAACGCAAGAAGAAGCTTTCTATGGAAGCCAAAGGTAGCAGGGTTAAAACCATTTCTGTATTTCTTTAATTGCTTTGTTTGAAAATTTCCTTTTTTTGAGCAGGCATTTTAGAGTTCTGGTGCATTCGTTGCATTCCTCAGGTATTCCTTTACCGTCTTCTTTTAATCCGAGATAACCAAAAAAATGTGGGCAACTAGGCTTTTTCTCTTCTTTTTTATCTTCGTTTACCTCAGCATAGCAGTGAGGACAAAACATGATGACTTTTGGATTATCAAAAGCTTTTCCGCAGTCAGGATTAGAACAGCGAAACCTTTCCTTGTCTGACGCTTTGTCCCCTACCATTTCTGCTCATCACATAAGCTAGTTATCATTTGCAAAAGCGATTATTTAGACCTTGATTAGTCATCATAAATATTTAGAATCAGCTTACTGTACACTTGAACAACAAAAATACAATAGTCAAGTTTCTGATATTTACGTTAACCTGTACCCAACATCACTTCGTAAGCATTCCAACTAGGTAAACCATCAAAAAATACCATTAGATTTTGGAATAATGTTGGAAACTGTTTAAATAAGTTAATGGCACCAAAAACCGCTTAAGGAGAGAAGTGCTTGCAGGTTTCATCTCTCTTATCTCCTATAAGTTGATCTGCAAGCATGAATCTCCCATTTCTTTTATTGTATTGGATTCTATTATAACGTTTTTCACTTCATGCATACTCCAAACAGAGTCACGTTAAACCGTTTTTTGCAGTAAATGGTTTTTTTAAAAAATGCGTTCAGATTAACTTTTTTTCTTAAGTTCATCTATTATGGGTGATACCTTCAACAAAATTTATATAGAATTATTGCATTCCGAATGGATTCTCATAGTCACATAGGTGAATCATAAATGGATAAAAAACTTAAATCGAATATCAAAGTAAAATCTGAAGAAAAGAAAAAAGAAGCAGAAGAACCAATTTACCTGCTTCGCTGTTAACTCTAAAAAGTTGCCAAAAGCTTAGTTTACTTCGGCTTTTACGTCTCCAATGATAGCTTCTGCTTGGGCATAAGCTTCGATGAGTTCATTCACATCAGGTTTTGTTTCATGCTCGTATGTGAGCACTGCAGTGTTTAGCAGTCGCCAAGCTCTTCGCATTAAATTAGCTCTTGCGCCGAGGTTTAAAGCTAACATCAGCCCTACTGACGCAGCTACACTGAAAGCTAACCATTCAGCGGGTATTTCGAAAACTGTTAATCTTGCAGCTACAAGCAAAGAACTCACAATTGCAACTAATCCAAGAGCAACATGTACCGAGCGATAAAGGGTTATCTGTTTACTCCACTTGCTAAGTTCGTTTTCAATTTCTTCTGGAGGAACTGCCATAAAAATCGCCCTCTTTGATTACCTCATCTTTGCATTTTGTTGAGACTGCTAATATTAGGAGTGCCACCGTGTCTTCTTATCACTTATGAATTTAAGCTAAAGAATTCCACTTCACTTTTTTCAGGTTTTGCTCCACAAACAGTCCAGCATAACAGAGGCATAAGTGGAATTACTGATGTTTAGGTTGGTAGAAACAAGGATTCTCTGCGCCACATTTGCCACAAAACTTTTCCACCATTACCATCCAGTTCCCGCATTTCCTGCATTTCATCTGAACCCTCAAGCCGCAATTTGGACAAAACAACTTAATGTCCTTTAACGGAGTACAATAAAGTAACCTACCTAAATCAAAACCACATTTCGGGCACGCTTGCCTTGGCTCCCCCATTCTCAACACACACTCCAAATCTAAAATCGTGGTGGCGGGTCCGCTGGGATTTGAACCCAGGACGTTCAGCTTAGAAGGCTGACGCGCTATCCGTGCTGCGCCACGGACCCTCAACGGCGACTTCAATAAATAAAACTTGTTAAGATATAATTTTACCTATCGAATTTGATTCCCTCAGCGCTGTCAAAATACCCTTAGAATGCCGTAACCCAGCGGTTTTCTGGGTTTGACCTGAAGAACTAAATGTTAGAAGTAAATTCTTATTCGAGCGGAAGATAGCGGAGTGGCTGTATGACGAGGATTAAGGCTTTAGCTTTATTTTCAGGCGGTCTAGACAGCATTCTCTCCGTTAAGCTGATTCTTGAGCAGGGCATTGACGTGGTTGCCGTGCATTTTGGTAGCGCTTTTAGTTCATGTGCAAAAGATGATTGGGGAGTAGCTGAAGTTGCAGAACAGTTGGGTGTGCCTCTTGAGGTTGTGGATCTCGGCGACGATTACTTGAAGGTTATTCGTGAGCCCAAACACGGCTACGGGAAGAACATGAATCCGTGTGTTGACTGCAGGATTTTCATATTGAAGAAGGCGAAGAAGTACGCTGAGAAAATAGGGGCAGACTTTGTTTTCACAGGCGAAGTTCTTGATGAGCGCCCCATGTCCCAGCACTTCGCCGCTTTGAAGTTGGTTGAGGAAGAGTCGGGTTTGAAGGGTAAGCTTTTGAGACCATTGTCCGCGAAGCTGCTTCCTAAAACGGTCATGGAGAAAAAGGGTTTAGTTGACCGTGAGAAGCTTTTAGGCATACGCGGGAGGTCGAGGAAGCCGCAGCTTAAGCTCGCTGAGGCGTTTGGCATTGAGTCTTTGCCGTCTCCAGCGGGTGGATGCTTGCTCACGTGCAGCGATTACGCGGGCAAGTTGCGGGATCTTTTCGAGCATAAGAAGCGTTGTTCTATGGCGGATGTGGCTTTGTTGAGGGTTGGCAGGCACTTCAGGTTGGGTGATAATAAGATTATTGTGGGGAGGAACGAGGCGGAGAACAAGGTTTTGGTTGAGAAGAAGCTGCGGAGCGACTATTATTTTGAAGCCGCTGATGTGGTTGGTCCGACGACTGTTCTTCAGGGAGCCAAAACCGAAAAAGCTGTTAGAGCTGCGGCGGCGTTGACGGCGTATTATTCGGATGCTGAAAGCGCTGAAGTTGAAGTTTGTTTTGGCAGAGAAAGCCTCAGCAAGTCCATAACCGTGTCAGTTCTCGCGAGGGCGGAGGTGGAAAGCCTCAGAGTCGGCAACTGCTGAAGGAGAACGGCGGGTTTCGGCGCGTTTATGCTTGTGGAACAGGTTTATATTCCGTTTTTTAGAAAAACATTTTAATGTACAATTAGACAAGAGGTAGATGAGGAGAGTTTGTATGCCAACAGCGTTTGTATTGATAAACACTGAAATAGGGTCCGAGTCAGATGTGCTGAAGGAATTGAAAACCGTTGAAGGCGTCGATGAAGCTTCCGCCGTCTACGGAGTCTATGACATAGTTGCAAGAGTCAAGGCTGACACCATGGATAAACTGAAAGAGATTGTTACGTGGCGAATCCGCCGGCTTGACAAAGTAAGATCCACACTAACAATGATTGTAGTGGAAGACAGGCAGTAGTCGCAATCAAAATTTCCTTTTCTTTTGTTTCGGTTAGCTTAAACGGTTAATGAATAGAGTTTTTGTTTAAAAAGCTCTCGTTGTAACTTTTGCACAATCACACAGTCTTAAAGCGCACGGGTCCACATTATTTAATGGTGACGGTTGTGAAAGAAGAGTTAAAATGTCCGTGGTGTGGCACCAACTTTGAAGAACCAAAAGAGTTGGACGAGCATGCCCGACACCATTATGCCAAGGAACTTATAGCTTAACTGGCCAGCCGCATTTTACGCTTCATTTTTTGAAATCCAAATTTGGCGCACAGAACAGTATTAACGGTAAATTACCTCTGTAGATTGTGACTGCATGTGTACAGTCACATACTTTTAAATTTTTTTTAGTGTGACTGATAGGTGTGCGTCTTGGAGTAGTGGGAAGTTGGGAGAAGTCAATATTAAGGCGGATATCTCCTCCAAAGTAATGCTATCTGCAGTAGCGACTCTCACTATGGGGGATGCACATTTTTTTCGGGTTGGATTACGAGGTTTGGAAACCCACCATGTCATTTTTGTATTCCCCTTGAGCGAGATAGAGCACCCAAACCTCTGAGTCCAACCACCAAAAATAACTGGAGAAAATCGAAATGCCAACCGCATACGTATTCATAAACACGGAGATAGGGTCAGAATCTACCGTGCTGGAAGCGTTAAAGAAAATTGAGGGAGTGGAAGAAGCCCACGCTTTGTGGGGAGTCTACGATATAATCGCGAGCGTAAAAACGGACACCGTAAACAAACTGGTTTCTGTCATAACCAAAAAATTTGAGGACATAAAAAAGATTAATGCTAAACTAACCATGATCATCACGGAAACACCGATGGCGCAGATGCATCAAGAGACAGTTTTGCTCGGAACACCAGCAGTTTGAAACGGCTATTTTCCAGCTATTTGCACAAAATCCACAATAATATTTTTTATTTTCCGCAACCCATCTCTAACAGCGGAGAGCATGTTTCAGTTGATTAACCATCAGGTAATGCATATAGGGTTAGATGACACTGATTCGACTAGAAAAGGCTGCACGACTTACATTACCGCTCTTCTGGTGGAAAAACTGGAAAAGCTTAACGTCACGTTTCTGGATTACCCGAAACTGGTCAGGCTTAACCCTAACGTGCCTTGGAAAACAAGAGGCAACGGCGCCCTCTGCGTCAAAATCTCTTACGCCGCGGGGCTTGAAGGCGAAATAAAAGAAACAGTGATAAGCCTAGTTGAGGAGCACTCTGACCTCGGTTTCAAGGGCACCAACCCTGGAATAGTTTTCTTTCCGAACGAGAAAATCCCACAAGAAATTAGAGCATTCGCGGCAGACGCCATAATTGGCATCGTGACTTTGAAGGAAGCCAAAGAGTTGATTCAGAAGTTTGGGGGCGAAGCTTTAGGCTTCAAAAACTGCAGGGGCATAATCGGCGCGTTGGCGGCGGTTGGCGAAACTTTCGAAGGCGACCACACCTACGAGTTAATTGCGTATCGTGTTCCAGAAAATTACGGAGTGAAGAGACGTGTGGATGCGGCGTCCATTTTTGAAATGGACAAGTTGACGCAGCCTTACACGTTTAACAACGTGGATTCGGAGAAGGACCGAGTGATAATTACGCCGCGTGGTCCAGACCCGATTCTCTTTGGCATCAGAGGCGAAACGCCAAGCGTTGTTAAGAAAGCGTTTGAGCTGGTTAAGCCGCTGGAGCAGGTGGAAAGGTGGCTGGTTTTCTGCAGTAAT
>Ga0307423_1001207_pt1 | contig 15843 bp, 11 predicted proteins | sample SalMarWE160310MG_FD_202154 | JGI IMG/M metagenome (GOLD analysis project Ga0307423, IMG submission 202154) | Salt marsh sediment microbial communities from the Plum Island Ecosystem LTER, Massachusetts, United States - WE1603-10 | ecosystem: Environmental > Aquatic > Marine > Intertidal zone >...
CTCGGTCTCGGAGCTCTCGGCGCCCAGCGCCACGGGATTCTCCAACGAGACGCTCTTCTTCGATCTCGGCTACGTGCGGGGCGGCGAGCGCGTCGACAAGTCGCTGGTCCTTCGCATCGAGCCCACCGAGAACCAGGTCTTCCCCGACTACGACCTCGGCAAGCAGATCCGGACCATGCAGCTCCTCGAGAAGACCGAGGTGCCCGTGCCGCGCGTGATGTGGTACGAGTCCGACGCCTCGGTGCTCGGCGCTCCCTTCTACGTGATGGGGCGCATCGACGGGAAGATCCCAACGGACAACCCGCCCTACCACGTCGCCGGCTGGCTCACCGAGGCGACCGAGGTGGAGCGTGAGCGGCTCTGGTGGAGCGGGGTCGAGGCGCTGGCCGCGATCCACCGCCTCGACTGGCGCGCGGTCGGCTTCGGCTTCCTCGAGGACACGGGCGACGGCCGCTCGCCGCTCGCCATCCAGCTCGACCAGTATCGCCGCTACTTCGAGTGGGCCGCGCGCGGCAGGCGGCACCCGACCTGCGAGGATGCCCTGGCCTGGCTCGAGCGCAACGCGCCCACGGGCGAGCCCATCGTCCTCCAGTGGGGCGACGCCCGCATCGGCAACATGATCTTCCAGGGCGGGCGCTGCGCGGCCGTGCTCGACTGGGAGATGGTCACGATCGGGAGCCCCGAGGCCGACCTCGCATGGTTCCTGTTCCTCGACGCGCACCACAGCCGGGGCGTGAACGTGCCGCGGCTCGCGGGCTTCCCGAGCCGCGAGGTGACGCTGGCGCGCTACACCGAGCTCACGGGCCACGCGCCGCGGCACCTCCCCTACTACGAGGCGTTCGCGGCCTTCCGCTTCTCCGTGATCATGATGCGGGTGGCCCAGCAGTTCGTGGCGCTCGGCCTCCTGCCCGAGGACTCGGACTTCGAGACCAACAACATCCCGAGCCGGATGCTGGCCGGGATGCTCGGCCTGCCCTCCCCCGCGGAGGAGGCGGCGGCGCTCGGCTAGAACGTATCTCAGAAATAGCTCGAGAGGACCCAGGTGCATCCGCAGCGGGGTCGAGATCGAAGACGAGGTCGGCGAGCGCCTCGGCGTCGGGCTGGGGCACGGCGTTCCCGGAAGAGGTCAGATGTAATCCGCCTGGCGCGCGGCGGTCACGTACTCCTGCTCCTTCCACCACCTCTCGATGCCGCAGTCTTCGGCGATGGCATTCGAGCAGTTGTAGCCGGGCCCGAAGATGACCATTCCCCCCGGCGCGACGCTCGCGCCGCCCAGATAGAGCCTCCCGACCGGTGTCCGATACTGCGAGCACTCCTGGTTGGGACGGAGGTATCCCATCTGGAAGGGCTGATACGCGCCCTGCTTGTAGCTTCCCCGAACCATGTTGGCGAACTTGTTCTGGATGTCGGCCGGCGTGGTGAGATAGGTCCACAGCACCTTGTCCGAGGTGAGATTCGGAGCGTATCGCTGCAGCAGGCCGAGCTGGCGCTGCTTGACCTGCTCCCGCATCCGGCGATCCAGCCACCGCTCGCTGCCCCCTTCCTCGAGCGCGAAGGGCGCCATCTGCGAGAGCAGGCCGGTCGCCCGGCCCCGGGGGGCCTGATAGGAATCGTGAACGCTCGGGAAGCAGCCGTTGCAGCCGGCGCCGTCGGGAATGCGGCCGCTGCGCATCGCGTCCCAGTGACCCGTGAGCCGGTCCATGCTCTCGTATCCGAGGATGTAGATGAAGGCCTGGTCGACCTCGGGTCGGGCCCCGGCGGCCTTGAACCTCGGGGGCTCGGCCAGCGCCAGGTGGAGATTGCAGAGGCTCCACTCCTCCCACTCCCAGGAGCGGATGCCGTCGGCAAAGGTCGGATCGAGATTCTCCTCGCCGACGTACTCGAGGAAGGTCTGGTGGAGATCGATGGTGCTCACCACCGCCTTGTCGGCCAGGAACTGCGTGCCGTCCTGCAGCTCCACGCCCCGAGCCTCTCCGCCTTCGACGATGATCCGTCTGATCTGGACACCCGTTCGGATCTGGCCCTGGTGCTCGAAGATGGACTTGAGCAGTGCATTGGAGACGCGGTGGGAGCCGCCCGCCGTGAGCCGGTAGTTCGCCATCCGGTTCAGGTAGATGGGAACCATGTAGCTGACTCCGGCCTGGTCGTACTCGAGTCCCCAGTGGCAGGCCATGTAGAGCATCAGGGTCCGGACCTGATCGTTCTCGAAGAGATCGCAGACGATCTCCTGCGGGGTCTTCTCGGCATAGGCGGAGACCTCGCGGCCCAGCTCCGTCATCTCCGCCTTGGCCGCCTGATCCAAGGCCCCCTCCATGGGGACGTAGGTCTGCGGGCCCAGAATGTGCTTCATCATCTCGTCGAAGCGCTGGGCCATCGCGCGATAGCTCTCGGCGTCCTTCGGCGAGAACTCGGCGATCGACTGACAGGACTTCTCGAGGTCCCGATGAATGCACAGGCAACGCCCGTCTTCGAATGGCATGGCGACTTGAAGCTCGGGGTGGATGTGCTCGACGCCGTACGCCTCTTCCAGGGCGAAGTCCCGATAGACGGGCGCGTAGTCGACCATCATCTTGTAGATCGCGTGGGTGTTGTGATAGTACTCGGGAAGCGTCACCTGCTCGGTGGCCAGCCCTCCGCCCGCTTCGAAGCGCCTCTCGAGAAGCAGGACGCGCTGCCCCGCCCGGCTCAGATAGGCGCCGATCGCCAGCCCGTTCGGGCCGCTCCCGATGATGATCACGTCGTAGCTCTGCGCCATCAGGCCCCCCCTCGCAGCGAGTCCTGCACCCGCTTGCGCACGATTCTCTGCTGCTCGACCAGGGAATCCGGCTCTTCCTTGCCCGGTTCCTCCCAGGGTTTGCCGAGCCCCAGGTCCTTGGCGATGATCTTGTAGCAGTTGTACGACTCCGACGATCCGGCGTTCGAGCCGACGTGCCAGGATCCGCCGGTGGCGTAGAGCCTCTCGATCGGAGTCCGGTGATTGGCCAGCTCGGGCGTCGGCCGGTTTTCGACGACCTGGTGGGGCGGGCGATCGACTCCCGCCATCGTTCCGTTCGGCCCCAGGTTCTTCATCCGGGTGTGATCGAAGGCGGTGTTGGTGTCGACGCCGATCACGTTGTCCCAGGTCATGTTGGGCGCGTAATCCTGCCAGATGCGGATCAGCTCGTCCGCGTAGCGCTGCTTGATCTCGAGCCACTCCCTCTCGGTGTGGGCGCTCGCCGGTGGCCCGAGCTGCTCGTTCTGGACGACGTGCTTTCCCCGAGGCGCGAAGCTCGGGTCGACCAGGCTGTGACAGCCCACCGTGGGGGCGTAGTCCTCCAGTGGCGGAAACTTGTGGAGCTTCTGATACAGGCACTCCCGGGCGATGTGCATGGGGTCGGGATCCGGTTGCATGCCCAGCCACTGACACTCGTGAATGTCGGGGTTGAAGGCCTCGGCCGTGTACTTCGGCGCCTCGTGGACGGCGAAGCTGTACCACATCAGGCACCCGAAGGTATCCTCCAGAAGCCGTACCCGCCTCTTCAGAAGGTCGCCGACGTGCTGCTCGCCGATCAGGTCGAAGATCAGCTGGTGGGGCGAGAGCGTGCTCACCACCAGCTTTCGCGCCGCGACCTCGCTGCCGTCTTCGAGGCGGATTCCGGTGGCGGCTCCGTTCTCGATGATCGCGTTCTTCACTTCCAGATTGGTGAAGAACCGGCACCCCATCTGCACCAGAAGCTGATGGGCGGCGTGGGCGATCTGGTGGGTGCCACCGCGGCTGAAGCCGATCGTCGGAAGCGTCGCCGCCATGCCCATCGCGTTGACGCCGGATCCGGGATCGTTGATGTCGACCACCGACGAGACGGCGAAGCGGAGGATGCAGGACTGCAGCTCGGGGCTCTCGAACCACTCCTGCGCCGCGCGCAGAGAGCTGGCCTTCATGGTGAGCGAGTCGGGGGTGAAGCCCGCCTCGATCAGCTTGGGGAAGAGCGCCGCCTGTCGCTGGGCGACCTCGGGATCGGCGTGCTCCTCCACCGGCCGGAACAGCATGTCCGTCGTCACCCGCATCAGCTCGTCGCCCCGGGCCATCGCCCAGAGCCGCCTCCAGGTGTCGGCGTCCTTCTTCGAGAAGCGGGCGATCTCCTCGGCGGTGCGCTCCTGGGTGGGATCGTGCTTGTCGCTGTAGATGGCGAGGCAGTTCTCCTTGTCCTTGAAGACGAAGCCGTCGCTGCAGGTGTGCTGGTCCCAGCGGGCTCCGTACTCCCAGAAGTCGGGGAAGTCACGCCAGACCGGCGCGTAGTACCAGGGCAGGATGATGTTGGCGTGGGTATTTCCGCGGAAGCCGGGGGCCGAGAGCTCCTCGGTGGCGAGGCAGCCGCCGATCTCGTGCCTTCTCTCGAACACGCCGACGCTCATGCCCCCGTACTTGATCAGATAGAGGGCGAGCAAGAGCGCCTTGTTTCCTCCGCCCACGATCACCGCGTCGAAGGTCTTGTCAGCCATGGCTTCCTCGCCGAGTGGGTGTTTTCGGGAGCCCTCGAGAGTCGAGGCCGCGGGCACCTGGGACCCGATGCCGAGAGAGTGATCGTAGCTGAGGAAAGCTTTCGGGCAAGCTATCTCTCCAGATCGCGCGCTGTGCCTCCTGATCGGTGCGGGTCGAGTCGATGCCCGCCGGTCTCGGCATCGATTCCCGATCCCAGGGAAGATGGCGAGAAAAATCAAGGGGTTATCGTGATAGAGTGCGGTGGATGAGCATGCGCGTGGTCATCGTGGGCGCGGGAGTCGCCGGACTCACCGCCGCATACCGGCTGAGGCAGCAGGGCGGAGTAGAGACGATCTTGCTGGAAAGGGACGCCGAGCAGGCCGTGAGACGAGTCCTCGAGGAGCGTTAGGAGCGCGCGACCGGCTTGCTCAGGTCGAAGCTGTCTGCGGCGGGCCGCACCCGCTGGGCGGCGTCGGCCGCTGCCTGAAAGGCCAGGCGGGGAGCGATGGCGCTGGGAAAGGGAATGGGCGGAAGCTCCGCATCCACCTGGTCTGCCCAGGCCCGCGCCACCGCTCCGATGGCGGTGTCACCCCAGCGCACCAGGACCGTCTCCAGGTCGGCCCGGGCGGAGTGCGCTCCATCGGCGCGCGAGCTCAGCAGGACCGACCGCATCAGCAGCAGCGGTGCGCTCTCGCCGTCCACCGCCAGAGCCTCCTCGAGAGCGGCCCAGGCGGCATCGGGGTCACCGCGTAGATGGGCTTCTGCACAGGCCAGCGCCGGGCGAAAGCCGCTGGGCGAGAAGTCGAGATCGGGGCGGCGCTTCCAGCCGCGCTGGTCGAAGCCAAAGAAACGTCCGTGGGGCGCCGGCAGCTTTCCGTCGCTTCCCCAGATGAGCCCGAGCCCCGGCTGCATGATCAGGCTGAACCCGGTCGCATCGCGACAGATGGTGGAGCGGTGGGCGATGTGGTGGTAGAGCTCGCCTTCCGCCTCGCGAGGATAGGGATCGCGCAGGATCTCCAGGACGAGACGGGGTGTGACGCGGCCCCGGTGCCGGTCGACGAGCGCGGCGTAGCTGGCGTAGCGCGGGAAGGCACGTGCGGCCTCCTCGGTGTCCATCTCGCGCCAGTCACCGTTTCGCTCATGGGGAGCGAGCTCGCCGCTCCGAAACGAGTTGGTGCTCCAGACGGCGTCGGCTTCCAGCGGGCGCTCGGCGTGGAGGGAACCGGCCGTCTCCAACGCCACGGCACGGTTCTCCTCGGCGCTGGCGAGGATGATGATGTCGGCCAGCGGCCGCGGCAGCGTATCCGTCACCAGCCGCAAGCCCTCCTCCAGCGAGCGGCAGGTCTCGAGCACCCGGCGCAGTGTGACGATGAAGGGCACCACCGGTAGCTCGATCCCTCCGTAGAGCGCGGGGTCGCGCGTGTAGGTGTTGTCCCAGGCGACCGAGAGCCCGGCATCGCTCATTCCCGCGTTGACACCGATGGATCCCACCGTGTTGAGCGTGCTGAAGCCAATTCCCCCGGCCGGGCGGTAGAAGATCATCGCCAGGTGCGGATTGATCAGGGCGTGCTCGGGAGCCATCAGGTCGTAGTTGTAGCCGTGGATCAGGGCGCCATCGGCGGTCATGCCACCGGTGACGACGAACTCCGAGCACCCGCCCACCAGGTACATCTCCCAGATCGCCGTCACCAGGACGACCTCCAGGGGATGTACGCCCGCCCCGCAGGCCACGCCCCGCGCCTCCTCGAGATACTCCGGTGGCATCGTCTCCCAGTAGGCGCTCGCCTGCCAGAAGAGAAGCGGCCGGGCGAGGAGACGTGCGAGCCATGGGGGCCACTTCATCGCCTCCCGGATCAGATCCGTCATGTAGGCATAGGCGTCGCTGCGGAAGGCGTGAATCCTCTCACGCGCCAGCGCACCGTGCTGGTAGCCCATCTCGTAGTGGCTGCCCGACAGGTAGAGAGCCGGCATTCCATCCAGGTCCTCCGCGCGAGCAGAGGACATCACCCGTGCGCGCTCGCCCGGAGCGAGGCGGGGCAATGGCCGGAGCCCGCGCGGCAGGAGCGCGACGAAGACTGCTGCGATTCTCTTCAACACCTCGAACCTCTCTGGCTCCGAAGGCGAGGCCCTCAAGCTCCGACCAGTCGGCTGGCGAGACGCTCGGCCTCCACCCAGTCGAGCTGCAGCCACTCATCTCCGCACTGCACGCGAATCCGTTCCAGGGGAAAGGGCGCCTTTGTGTAGCGCGAGTCGTAGCGGGGGAACTCGCGCATCGGCACGATCTTGCTGCGGTGGCGCAGCGGACCCCTCCACCCGAACTCGATGCGCCCCCGCGAAGGCGACCAGTAGACGACACTCCGCCGGCCGAATGAGAGCGGAGCGGCCGCGATCCGAGCGGCGAATTGGCGGAAGGGGCCATCGACAGCCCGGCGGCCCATCTCGCAGATCCACACCTGCTCACTTCCCGCCGCGATCAACTCGCGACCCCGATCCTCGCCCGGCTCGTTCTGCCAGTGGACGGGATTGCTGGAGCGAAGCGCCAGGTAGCCCTCTCCCTTGCGGGCGAAGATCCAGCCGTCGCGCTCCACCACCTCGTCGAAACAGTCGCGCGGCAGCCAGGCGTGGGTGAAGCGCTTGCGGTTCGCCACGTAGAGCGCGGGGCGGCGATGGAGCCGGTAGAGCGCGATCACCACGTTCTTCACCTGGCCCACCCGGGGCAGACACGCACTGCCGGTCCAATACCCCGGAGATCGAGCCGACCGCGGTCCGGGATGCGTGGTGAAGCACACCGCATCCGGGCCCAGTGTGGCCTGCCAGAGGTGCTGCTGATCGCCGCCGAAGCCCGGGCGCCAGTCGAGCGCCGAGCTCAGCATGTAGTCCGGCGTGCGGTAGCTGACGCAGTTCGCCTCGGTGCGAAGATTTCGCGTCATGTCCCACTCGAAGAGGCGCGCGAAGAGGCGCAGGGCTCGCGTGTAGCGAAGCAGGTCGATCAGCTTCTTCCCGGCGCGGAAGGGGGCGAAGAAGGCGTTCTCCCACCAGTCGAAGGCATCGAGCATCCGCATGGTGAGCCCGACCATCGCCGGATGGGTATAGGCCTCGAGGCTGAGCCACACCATCCCATCCTCGAGATCCCGGAAGCCGAGCCCCCAGCGTTCCGCCTCCTCGATGCGGATCCCCATGCGCTGGCGGACCTCGGACTCGCGCTGCGCGAGGTCGCAGGCAATGGCGTACAGGACCGCGGGCGGGCGGTACCGCTTCGACAGGGCGAAGCAGGGCGCGCTCATGCACTCCGGGGAGCCGAAGCGGCCGACTCCGAGGTGGAGCTTGGCCACGTCCGTGGTGTTCTCGTTGCGGGCCCACTTTTTGCTGATCTCGTAGGCGCGCCCGTGGGTCGAGCCAAAGACTCCCTTGAAGACGTGGTGCGCGAGATCGAGAAGGAGGAGGTCGAGCACCATGCTCGCGCGCGTGCGGATCTCCTGATCATCGGCGAAGTCGACCAGTGAGAGCAGCGCCAGCATGTCCTCGTCGTAGTAGACGTTGGAGAGCCACTCGCTGAAGCCGGTGCGAAAACGCAGGTCGAGCCAGCGCCGGATGCGGCGGCGAGCCACCTCGCACTTCTCGCGCCCGGTCTGGCCGGAATTCGCGAAGCGCTGGTCGGGAAACAGCTGCCCTGCCAGCAGTCCGGCGCCGGCGAAGAGAATCTGATGATTCTCCGTCCACGTGCACATCGAGTCCCGGCCCGGCTCGTCGGGCCAGTACTTGAACTCGAGCACCGTGCGCCGCGCCCGGTCGAGCAGCTCTCCGGGGAGCCTCGGGTCGTCGCCGAACTGGTAGAGAAGGCGGAGGATCCCGTGGAGCACGAAATCGGCGCAGTCGAGGCGGTGGTCGACGAAGTCGAGGGCGGCCTCGAAGAGAGCCAGATGCGCCGGGCCGCCGGCTTCGAGCCGCGCCAGCTCGCGAAAGACGGACGACAGATGCTCCTGTGCGGGGTTGCGGCTCACCCAGTCGAGATAGGCGCGGCGTCGCTCCTCCCAATCGCCGGGGCTCTGCTTCGGATCGCTGGCAAAGCAGTCGGGCTCCGTTCCGGCGGGATATCCCGGGGGCGGAGGTGATGAAGCCCGCAGCGAGTATTGGAATGGGCCGCGCTGGATCTCCTCATCCATTCTGCAATCCTCACCCATGGGCGGTCTTACGGTCAAATCCCGTGGCCAGGCAGGGGATCGGTGATCCTCGGCGATTCGCCACGTCGGCCGGTGGAGCGCGCATTCGCTGAATTCGGGAGGAGCAGTCATGGCCAGCGGCAACGTCGGCAGGAGTCATCGGACTTTCATCAGCTACATCGACCGGACGCGCGAGCTCTACCTAGCACAGGGCTACGGAAACCCCTACCAGTGGGCCTGCTTCGACGAGGCCCCCTTCACGCCTCTTCCCAAGCCGCTCTCCGAGTGCCGGCTCACTTTGATCACCACCGCCAGTCCCGTTCGCGAGGATTCCACCAGCGAGGCCGGGCTGCCGATGCCGAAGGAGGTCTCGTCGGGGCCGACCGCTTCGCCACCGGAGCGGCTCTACACCGCCGATCTCGCCTGGGACAAGGAGACCACCCATACCGACGACCTCGACTCGTTCTTCCCGATCCACCGCCTTCAGGAGCTCGCCGAAGCCGGCCGGATCGGCAGCCTGGCGGCTCGCTATCACGGCGCGCCCACCGAGTACAGCCAGCGCCGTACCATGGAGCGGGATGCGCCCGAGATCCTGCGCCGCTGTCGCGAGGACGGAGTCGAGGCGGCGCTTCTGGTTCCGCTCTGACCGGTCTGCCACCAGACCGTGAGTCTGGTCGCGCGCCACCTGGAAGCCAATGGCATCTCGACCGTGATCATCGGCTCCGCCCGCGACGTCGTCGAGCACTGCGGCGTACCGCGCTTCCTCTTCACGGACTTTCCGCTCGGCAACCCCTGCGGCAAGCCGTGGGACGTCGAGATGCAGCGCCGCATCGTGGGCCACGCCCTCGACCTGCTGGAGAGCGCCACCAGTCCCCGGACCACGGTGCAGACCCCCTTCATCTGGAGCGAGGACTCCTCCTGGAGGGAGCGCTACGCCCGGATCGACCCGAGCCAGGTGGAGAACCTCCGCAAGGCGGGCGAGGCGCGCCGGGCCATACAGGAGCGCCTGAAAGCCGAGGGGAAGGCCCGCAGCGACTGACTCCATTCGCCGTCGAGTCGCCTCATGGCTCCCGCCTTCTCTGGCGGGCGATGGCTGCGAAGAGGAGTGTCACGGCGAGGACGACCACCGCGTTGACGGCGAGGGCTCCGCCCAGTGTGGTGGCGTCGGCAATCGCTCCCAGGAGCACGGGGCCGATGACGAAGCCGAGATCGCCCGCCGAACGATAGAGCCCCATGGCGAGGCCCCGCACCTCGCGGGGGGCGACGTCGGCGGCGTAGGCAGCGGGTGCGGGCCCCATGATCGAAGTACCCACCGCCAGCAGCAGGGCGGCGCCCAGAAACACCCCCGGATCTCCGGTCCAGGCGATCAGCGCCAGGGCAACCGCCGTGACCAGGCCACTGGGCAGGATGGCGGCCTTGTGACCCACGCGATCGGTGAGCGTCGCAGCGGGCCCGAGTCCGATCAGGTTGATCAGGGCCATCGCCGTGAACAGCGCGCCGAGCGAGCTGGCGCTGTAGCCGAACTCCGAAGCGGCCAGCAGGGGGAACACTGTGAAGCGTCCACCGGCGCGAGTCAGGAAGACCATGGCCGTCAGCAGAGAGACGGCCAGGAAGTCGCGCGAGCCGAGCAGCCGCCTCCAGGCCGGCTCTTCCGACGGATCGGAAGGATCGGCGCTCTGTTCGTGCGACCCGGCCGGGCCGCGCGGGCCGTGTGTCTCCGGCAGGCGGAGATAACCGTACACCGAGGTCAGGAGCGCCGCCCCGCCCACCGCGAGGAACGGCAGGCGGAAGCCGAACGCCTCGGCGAGCACGCCGCCGAGACCGGGACCGAGCGAGACGCCGACCAGGAGCGCACCCTGATTGGCGCCCAGCACGCGGGCGCGATTGCGCTGCGTGGAGATGTCGACCAGGTAGACCTGCGCCCCCGTCATGTACATCGCCGAGCCGGCCCCGGCGATGAGCCGCCAGAAGAGCAGATCCGGGATCCCTTCGACGAAGCCGGAGCCGATCATGCCGACGCCCGTGACCAGCGGCCCCGCGACCAGGAGCGGCCGCCGGCCGTAGCGGTCCGAAGCGATGCCGAGCGGCACGTTCAGCACCAGGCGCGCCACCGCGAAGACCGAGAGCGTGAGGCCCACCGAAGCGGCGCTGGCCCCGAAGGAGCGGGCGAAGAGCGGCAGAACCGGCGAGATCACGCCCTGGCCCGACATGACCAGCACCGTCGACACCATGATCATCGCCAGGCGCTGGTTCTCGCGGATCAGGTCGAACGACCGTCGCAGCCCCTCTAGAATGCGGGTCTGCAGGCTACGCCTCGCCACGGAGGGGACGAATCTGCCGACAGCGGATCTCGCCCTTCCCTTCCTCGTCCGTCTTCATGCAGGCTCCACAGCTGAGGCAGTCGGCGGGTCTGGTGTCCCCGCTCTTCCACCTCGTGATGAGATCGGGCTCGCGGATCAGGGGGCGGCAGAGCGAGACGCAATCCACCGCGCCGGAATCGATGGCCTCCTGCATCACCGAGAGGCTGCGCATGCCACCGACCACGGCCAGCGGCACCGAGGTCGACCCGCGAACCACCCGCGCGTCCGGCAGCAGGTACGCCTCCCGGATCGGCGTCTTCTCCTTGCCGTGGCTCATCTTCCTGAAGGAGCGCCCGGGCATCCCGTGGCTCACCTCGATGAAGCAGACGCCCTCCCGCTCGAGGGCCGCCGCGACCCTGGCTCCCTCCTCGATCGTCATGCCCTCGCCGTCGTCCAGGTAGTCCCGGCAGCCGAGCTTGATCATCACGGGGAAATCCTGGTCGACCTGCCGCCTGATCGCGCGCACCACCTCGAGGGCGAATCTCATCCTGTTCTCGAGGCTCCCCCCCCAGCGGTCGGTTCGGCGGTTGCTTCTGAGACTCAGGAACTGCGTGATCAGGTAACCGTGAGCGCCGTGGATCTGCACGCCGTCGAACCCCGCCTCCTCGACACGCCGAGCCGCTCGGCCAAAGGCGTCGACGATGGTCTCGATGTCCTCGTCGGTCATCTCCCGGGTCCCGCTCTCGGAATCCGACGGCCCGTCGCCGGCGGAGACGGCCAGCCGGGGCTCACCTCTGCGGGCGGCCGTGGCCGAAGCGACGCCGCCGTGGGCGATCTGCATGACGACCCTCCCCTGCAGATCGTGGACGGCTCGCGTCATTCTCCGATATCCGGGGATCTGCTCATCGTTGTCGATCCCGTTCATGTCGGGAAAAACCTGCCCGCTACGGGCCACGAATGCGTATCCGGTGATGATCAATCCGACGGCGTTGCCGGCGAGTGTCCTCATCAGCTCGACGCTGGCATCTCCGACACGCCCATTCTCGTCGGCCAACCCGTAGTAGGTGGCCGAGCGGACCAGGCGGTTCCGGATCTCGATGCGGCCGAGCCACTGGGGCTGGAACAGAATCGACACGGTGGACTCCTTCGGCGCGTTTCAAAGAGTGGTGACTCGGTGCGACCGCCTCCTGTTAGAGGTCAGGCTGCTTCCGGGGTCTCATCGACCTCGAGTCGATCGAGGATCAGAGCGTGAAAGGCGGGATCCCGACCCTCGAAATGCCAGCCCAGGTGCGTGCCGCACCCCCGGCACAGAGAGTAGGTCCAGGCGCGGCCCGCGAACCAGCTGAACTCGAAGGTCGGCTCTCCCACCACCCGGGCACCCGGAGCAGCAAGGAAGCAGCCGAACTCGAACTCGATCCCCGCCGGATTGGTGCGGCGGTGCACGTGCTCCCCTTCCACGACCGCGCGATCGTCCTCCGCCGTCACGGGTCCGCGGCAAAGGCGGCAACGGAGCCAGCGCTTCAAGAGAACGTCCGGCACTTCCTTCAATGCGGGCTCACCGATGAGCGCGCCTTCTTCCGCGTGGGGCTTTCGTAATTCGAGGGGCCACAAGGCGAGCCCATGGTACCGCGAACGGCAGGCAACTCGCAGCTCGCGGCGGCTCCCGGGTCCCGAGGCGTCGGATATGACATGCGTCATAACCCGGGCGGAGGGCGCCCCCCTACCCTCCCTCTGCTCTTCTTCCCAGCGCGCTTGACTCTGTCGCTGGCCGAAGCGGATCCAACGAAAAGGGGGCTCTGGTGGCGGCGGAAAAGAACCGACCCAGTACCGAGAACAGCGCCTGGGCAGACGCCTATCGAGACAAGTGGAAGTGGGACAAGATCGCATGGGGCAGCCACTGCGTCGACTGCTACCCCACCAACTGCACCTACCGAGTCTACGTCCGGGACGGCCGCGTGGTCCGCGAGGAGCCGTCCGGCCACCTCCAGACCGTGCAAGAAGGCGTCCCCGACATGAACCCCACCGGCTGCCAGAAGGGCGCCCAATGGAGCCAGATGCTCTACGGGAAGGAGCGCGTGCTCCATCCGCTGCGGCGCACCGGCGAGCGCGGCGAGGGCAAGTTCGAGCGCATCTCCTGGGACGAAGCCCTGACTGAGATCTCCGACGCCATGCTGGACGCCATCCAGGAGTCGGGCGCCAAATCGATCGTGCGCATCGGCACGCCGGGCGAGGGCGGCACGCAGACGATGATCCTGGCCGGCGCCCTTCTCAACCGTCTCGGCGTCACCTCCACCGACGTCCAGTCCGAGATCAACGACTTCAATCCGGGTCTCTACATCACCTTCGGACGCTTCGACCCAGCGCACAGCAACGACGACTGGTTCCACTCTGAGCTGCTGCTGATCTGGGCCAACAACCCCGCCTACGGCACCATCCCCTGGTACCACTTCCTCGCCGAGGCCCGCTACAACGGCAGCGACGTCGTCACCATCGCACCCGACTACAGTCCCTCGGCAATCCACGGCAGCCACTTCATGCCCGTCCGGATCGGCTCGGACGCCGCCCTCGCGCTGTCGATGTGCCGCGTGATCGTCGACGAGGGGCTGGTCGACGAGACCTTCGTGCGCGAGCAGACCGACCTCGGGCTGCTGGTGCGCGCCGATAACGGCCGCTTCCTGCGCCAGTGCGACCTGCAGGAAGGCGGCGCCGACAGCATCTTCTACGTCTTCGACAGCCGCAGCGGCGAGATCGCAGAAGCGCCCCGGACACTCGATCTCGGCGAACTGGAGCCGGCTCTGGAAGGGAGCTACAGCGCCAAGCTGATCGACGGCACCGAGGTAGAGGTGAGTCCCGCCTTCACGCTGCTGCAGCGGCGCCTCCAGGACTACGCGCCCGAGGATGCCTCGGCCATCTGCGGCGTGAACCCCGAAGAAATCCGGGAGCTGGCGCGCAAGGCCGCGCGACGCCGCACCATGATCCTGCTGGGGTGGACGCTGGGGAAGGCGTACCACGGCGACCTGATGGAGCGCGCCATCTGCCTGCTCCTCGCTCTCACCGGAAACTGGGGCAAGCACGGCTCGGGCGTGCGCAGCTGGGCGGTGGGAATGTTCGACGGCCAGTACCTCCTGGGCGGCAAGCCGCGGGCGGGCCAGGAGGCCACCCAGGAGCTCTTCGACGGCCAGAACGCGATGATGAACACCTTCCTCTCCCAGGATCCCACGCTCACCGAGGAGATCCTGGTAGCGGAGCTGAGCTACCAGGGCGCCTTCCCGCTCCACTTCACTCCCTCCGCCTTCTTCTGGTACCACCACTGCGGCTACGCCGAGGCGTGGAACACGCCCGGCTGGAACGACCCATCGATGAAGCGTTCCTTCGACGCCTACGTTCGCGAAGCCGTCGAAAAAGGTTGGTGGACCGGGATGGAGCAGCCGCCGCCGGACACGCCACCCCGGGTGCTCTTCGAGATCGGAGGCAATCTGCTCCGGCGCCAGCGAGGCGGCCAGCGCATGCTGCTGGAGAACCTCTGGCCCAAGCTCGATCTGATCGTCTCGGTGGACTGGCGCATGAGCACCACCGGGCTTCACTCCGACATCATCCTTCCCGCGGCCCAGCACTACGAGAAGCCGAACTTCCCCTACACGACGCCCGACGTCATGAACCTGACGCTCTCCGACCGCGCGGTCGAGCCGGCGGGGGAAGCCCGCTCCGAGTGGCAGTTCTCGCTGATGCTGGCCAAGAAGCTCTCCGAGCGAGCCAAGGCGCGCGGCCTGGAGGAGATCGTCAGCGGAAAGGGCGAGACGGTTCGACTGGATACCCTCTACGAAGACATCTCGTTCGACGGCGCGCTGGCGGACGACGACGCGGTCATCGACGAGATGATTCGCGACTCGGCCCTGATGGGAAACATTCCTGCGGACACCACGCTGGCGACGCTGCGCGAGAAGGGCACCGTGCGTTTCACGAACTTGGGTCGCTCTCCGATGGCCCTGGCGCAGGCCTCGGACATCTACCCGAACGAGACCCATACGCCCTTCCGCTGGCAGACGGAGAAGAAGGAGCCCTTCCCCACGCTCACCCGGCGCGCCCAGTTCTACATCGACCACGAGTGGTTCCTGGAGGCGGGCGAGGAGCTTCCCGCACACAAGGAGACACCGGCCCAGGGCGGAGACCATCCCTTCCAGATCACCGGTGGTCACCCGCGCTGGAGCGTCAACTCGATGTGCAGCACCAGCCGCATCATCCTGGGCACGCTCCGGGGCGAGCCCGTGGCCCATATCAACGACCGCGACGCCGCGGCTCGTGGTATCGAGAACGGCCAGTACATCCGCATCTTCAACGACGTCGGCTCGGTGGTGGTGCAGGCCAGGGTGACGCCCGCGGTGCGGCCCGGCCAGCTGCTCATGTACAACGGCTGGGAGCCCTATCAGTTCAAGGACTGGAAGGACCTCTCGAACGTGGAGCCGGGGATGGTCAAGTGGCTCCACTTTGCGGGCGGCTACGGGCATCTCCGCTATCGCGCCCTGCACTGGCAGCCGGTGCCCGTCGACCGCCACGTGCGCGTCGACATCGCCCCCGCCGAGGACTGAGTCAGCGGCGTTCCCGCTTCCGAACCTGCTCCAACGCTCGGGCCGCCGCCTGCTTGAGCGCGGGATGATTGTGCTTGCTGAGATGGGTGAGGACATCTGCGGCCTCACTTGCGCCCATCCGTCCCAGCGACTGGCACGCGGCAATCTTGACGGGCAGGCAGGTGGGCTCGCTCGCCAGTGACCGGCGAAGAGAGGACCAGAGGCCACCTCCCTGGTCTCCGGCATCTCCGAGCGCCGCCAGGAGCAGGGCCACACTTCGCGCCCGATCCTCGCCGCGGTCGTAGCCCACCAGGGCGGCGCAGATCCGGCGCGCCATCCCCTCCTGCGTCTCGTCCAGG
>Ga0307423_1001209_pt1 | contig 15789 bp, 13 predicted proteins | sample SalMarWE160310MG_FD_202154 | JGI IMG/M metagenome (GOLD analysis project Ga0307423, IMG submission 202154) | Salt marsh sediment microbial communities from the Plum Island Ecosystem LTER, Massachusetts, United States - WE1603-10 | ecosystem: Environmental > Aquatic > Marine > Intertidal zone >...
TTTGATAATTCAACTTCATATTTAAATTCCGATGGAAATTCCGATAGAGGCAGAACTGGGTTTAGTGGAAGAGTCGGAGTTGAGTTCAATCTTAGTGATTATGATTTTTTTAGTGCCGTTTTAAGATTAGGAAACAGAGACGGCAAACAAAATTCAACTTTAAATTATAATAATTGGACAAATACTGCACCTGACATTTTATCCTATAAAAGTATCACTGATAGGAGTAGAACGGGTAATTTTGCAGGAACAAATCTCACTTACATTCGCAAGTTCAATGAATCCGGACACGAAATAAAAAGTGAGTTTAACTTTAGATACAATGATGGAGACGAATCTACTTTAACTGAATCCATGAATGATAATCTAGTTTTGGATGGAAAGAGCACAAAGGAGTTTGGTCCGTCCCGTGATTATGAATTTAAGATCGATTACTCATTGCCCATCTCTAAGGTGAGTAAATTTGAAGCTGGTTTAAATGGGAAGATTGATCTCTCAGACGATAACAATCAATTACTCGAATTGAATACACAAACCGGTGAATACATAATCCAGCCTATGTTTAGCAACTCAACTAAATACAATGATACCTATCAAGCAATTTATTCAATATATAATAATAAATTTGGAAACTTCGGATTTCAAGCAGGGATTAGAGCAGAATATACATATAGAACCGTTACGCTGTTAAATCCAACTCAAGAGTTCAAGATTGATCAATGGGATTACTTTCCAACATTGCATACATCTTATAAATTTTCTGAAGGCACACAATTGATGGCAAGTTACACTCGGAGAATTCAGAGACCGCGCGGGTGGGAACTTGAACCGTTTTATACCTGGATGGATGCAAATAATGTTCGTATTGGTAATCCGGCACTTTTACCTGAATATATTGACTCATACGAGGGAGGTATTCAGACTTTCATAAATAAGGTTTCTTTTTCTGTGGAGCTTTACCATCGTGTGAATAAAAATAAAATCGATCGTGTTCGTTCTGTATATGCAGAAAATGTAAATCTTAGTTCTGTAGAAAATATTGGACGAGATTATTCAACAGGGACTGAACTTATGTTCATATTCGATCCACTGCAAATTTGGAATGTTAATTTGATGGCTAACTTGTACAACTATCGAATAAAAGGGAATTTATTTAATGAACCGTTTGAAAGAACAAGTTTTAACTGGAATACAAGATTTAATAATATGTTTAAGATTACACAATCAACACAATTACAATTGAATGTTAATTATAACAGCCCGGGAGTTTCGTCTCAAGGAAATTGGGAGGGATATTTTACAACAGATGTTTCAGTTAAACAAGATTTATTTGAAAAATTACTCTCGCTTACATTGCAGATAAGAGATTTATTTGGAACAGCAAAACATGAGTTTAATTCTAGTGGACCAGATTTTTCAAATTACAACTACTTTAAACGCGAATCGCCAATGGTGATCCTTAATGCTCGTATAAATTTGAATAATTATAAGCCAAAACGTGACCAAAACGAAACTGAAAATGGAAATAACGGACAAGAGGAATTTTAAATATGTAATTTTTTATTTATTAATTTTTATGAGAAAAATTTAAAGATGAAAAAATTGTTAAAAATCAGTATCCCGATAATTATAATAATTATAGCTTTAATATTTTGGTGGAGATACTATTTTGTTTTTGGTGAGGGGGTAAAAGCCGGCAATCTAAATTTTGTAGTAAAAAAAGGTTACATATTTAAAACGTGGGAAGGGAGAATTATCCAAGAAGGATTCAAAACTCCAGCACCAAATCAAATGCAAAGCAATGAATTTGATTTTAGTATTCTTGATGATCAAGTTGCTCAAGTACTTGAAAGATACAGCGGAAAGTTTGTAGAACTTCGTTACAAAGAATATCTTAATGCTATCCCGTGGCGCGGGAACAGCAATTATATTTTTACGGAAATATTAAAAGTTGAAGATTCAGCAAACCACGAAACATTACCATATTAAAAGAGGTATCATAAATGCTTAAAAAATCATTATTAAAAATTTTTGAAAGAGACCTTAATAAGCTGAAAGATGAAATCAGTTTATATAAAGATGAAAAATCATTGTGGCTCGTGAAAAAAGGGATTAGCAATTCTGCAGGGAATTTATGCTTACATCTAATTGGAAATCTTAACCATTTTATTGGGACTGTATTAGGAAACACTGGCTATCTCCGAAAACGCGATAATGAATTCACTGATAAGAATATCCCACGAAAAAAATTGATTAGCGAAATTGAAAAGACGATTGAGGTAGTAAATAATTCCCTGCAAAAGTTATCAGCAGAAGATTTTGAGAAAGATTTTCCACTAGAAAAACATGGTAGTATAGTTAAAACAGATTTTATGCTTTTGCATTTGATTACTCATTTTAATTATCACCTTGGGCAGATAAATTATCTCAGAAGATTAATATAGAGTTGTCTCAAAAGTTTTCATTTATCAAGCTGTCCGCCTAGGCCGATTGTCGAAGACTAACAATATTTAGGATTTACACTTAGACACGCTCAGTGTGAAAGGAATAAATAAATTTTTGCAGAATTTATTTTAAAGCCTGTTTCACATCAGCAATCAAATCTTCAATATCTTCAATTCCCACAGAAAATCGTACTAGACTTTCTGTTAATCCCATTTTATCTCTCTCTTCTTTTGGAACTGATGCGTGAGTCATCGATGCAGGATGAGAGATCAAACTTTCAACACCACCTAAACTTTCAGCAAGAGTAAAAATCTTAACACCATTTAAAATTTTCTTTGCTTTTTCGATTGTTCCGAAATCTGCAGAAACCATTCCACCAAATCCGCGCATTTGTTTTTTTGCAAGTTCGTGCTGCGGGTGATTTTTTAGTCCTGGATAAATAACTTTTTTAGCAAAACCAGATTCTTCAAGAAACTTGGCAAATTTATTTGCATTTTCTTCGTGTTGTCTCATTCTTACAGCAAGAGTTTTTGTTGAGCGAAGGACAAGCCAACAATCAAATGGTGATGGAACTCCACCTGCAGCATTTTGAATATATCTTAATCGTTCATAAATTTTTTCATCACTGGTAACAAGTATTCCTCCAATTACATCGCTATGCCCGTTTAAATATTTAGTTGTACTGTGCAAGGCAATATCAATTCCAAATGTTAAAGGATTCTGAAAATATGGACTCATAAAAGTATTATCACATACTGTTATCAATTTATTTTTCTTTGCCAAGTCTGCAACACCTTTTAAATCAGTAAGATTTAGCATTGGATTTGTCGGAGTCTCAACGTAAATCATTTTAGTATTTGGACAGATAGCATTTTCAATATTTTTCAGATCAGATGTATCAACCCAGGAATAATCTAATCCATAATTTTTCATATTTAATTCATACAATCGATATGTTCCACCATAAACATTATTTGATATAACTATATGATCACCCGCTTTAACTAGACTCATTAAAGCATGTGCTGCCGCTAATCCGGAAGCGAATGCAATCCCATATTTCCCTTTTTCAAGCGTCGCAATATTTTTTTCAAGAGATTGTCTTGTTAAGTTATGAGTCCTGGCATATTCAAATCCAGTACTCTTGCCAAGCTCATATTGTGCGTAAGTTGATGTTTGATATATTGGAGTTATTACCGCTCCAGTTGTGGGATCAGGAGTTTGTCCTGCGTGTATTGCATCTGTTGAAAAGCCCATTATGTTTCCTTTTTTACTTTCAGTAAGTCATTGCGAGCGAAGCGAAGCAATCTAAAATTATAGCAGATTGCTTCACCCAGTAAATTGGATTCGCAATGACTATTATTTGTTATCTAAATTAATCAAATCGTACCTTGTGATGATATCGGTTATCAGACCAAAATCACTTACAAGTATTGCTGAATTATTTCTTAGACACTTTTTTACTTCTTCAATTTCTGTTTTTGCTTCAAGAATTGGAAGTGATTCTTCCATTATTTCTTTAATTGTAAAATTATACAACAATGGATTATCAACCAATTTGGTAAGCAAAACATTTTCTCTGATACAGCCAATAGATTGTCTTCCCTGCACAACAGGAATTTGCGAGTAACCCGTTTTGCTTATCAAACCAAGAACATCTTTTACATAATCCGTTTCTTTGATTGAAACTATTTCTTCAAATCCTTTTTGTTTTTTGATGTCAGATAAATCGCGTAAAGTTCTAACATCAGGTTCAAGCATTCTATTTTGCTTCAGCCATTCGATATTATGAACTTTTGAAAGATATCTTTCACCAGTATCGCAAACAATAAAAACAATTAAATCATTTTCGGAACATTCTTTTGCTACCTCTAAAACAACGTGAACTATTGTACCCGTACTGCCACCACAAAATATTCCCTCTTCTTTAGTTAATCTGCGCGCTGAAGCAAATGATTCTTTGTCACTTATATTATAAATCTGATCGATATATTGAAAGTGAACATTCTTGGGTAAGCAATCCTGCCCAATTCCCTCAACGAGATATGGAGTCCCTTTAATTATTTCGCCTGTTTCTTTGTAATGTTTAAAGATAGATCCAAGGGGATCAGCTGCAATAACTTTTATATCTGAATTTTTTTCTTTTAAAAATCTTCCAGTACCACTTATTGTTCCGCCAGTACCAATGCTGGAAATAAAATGTGTTATTTTACCATCGGTTTGTTTCCAAATTTCAGGACCAGTTGTATGATAATGTATTTCAGGATTTGAAGGATTTGAATATTGATAAGCAAAAAATGAGTTTGGAATTTCTTTGTTTAATCGCTTAGCAACATTAACATAATACTCAGGATGCTCCGGCTCAACTGAATTTGAAACGACAATAACCTCAGAACCAAGTGCCTTTAAGTAATTAATCTTCTCATCGCTGACTTTATCTGTTACAACAAAAATACACTTATAACCTTTAACCGAAGCCGTAAGTACAAGACCAATTCCTGTATTACCGCTTGTTGCTTCGATTATTGTTCCGCCGGGTTTTAACTCACCACTTTTCTCTGCATCAATAATCATTGCGTAGCCAATACGATCTTTAACACTTCCACCTGGATTTGCCGATTCCAGTTTAGCAAATATCTGAGGCTTTAATCCTTTATTAATTTTGTTCAGCTTTATTAATGGAGTATTACCTATTTGCTCAAGTATGTTGTTTTTGTAATCCAATTATATACTCAAAAATTGAAAAGAAGTGCCGCAATTTTAAAGAAATGAATTGATTGATGAAAGTGAAATATTAAAAAGCGTGACAGTAAATACATTCTTTTATCTCGAGAGGTTTTTATTTAGTTTAACACCAAATTTAAATGCCTCTGTTAAACATTCTCTATTTTGAGTTGTTTTTTTGTATTAGATAAATTTCAAATTAAAGAAGATTGTAAGATGAAAACATTTCAAAGTGATCTTTCAAACAAAGAATATCCCATCGCACAAAGAGTTTCCGGTATGTCAATCAGGCATTCACTTTTAAATTATATTCAAAAGGAAAATCCTAATTTTACCTCGACCAATTATTTATCGCTTAGCGAGTTAAATGATTTAAGGAAAAATTATATCTCTCACTTCCTCACTGAAGAAATTGGAGAATTAAACGAGCTTGATAAAACCGTATTAGCTTCCCTGACTGAAAAAACCACTTTAACGGATAAGGTTGATGATGATGAAAAACAATTATTATCATTAGGTCAACACATCGCGGATAAAGTTGCTAGTTTTGGTGGTAGTTGGACTTTTATAATTTTATTCGGAATTTTTATTGCCATATGGATTTCTTTAAATATTTTTTGGCTCGTCAACCGTAGTTTTGATCCTTACCCTTTTATATTGTTAAATTTAATACTGTCCTGTATAGCTGCATTACAGGCACCAGTAATAATGATGAGCCAAAATCGACAGGAGGAAAAAGATAGAGAAAGATCAAAAAAAGATTATATGATAAATCTAAAATCAGAGTTAGAAATACGAATGCTACATGAAAAAATTGATCATTTGATAATGCACCAGCAACAGGAATTATTAGAAATACAAAAAGTTCAGATAGAAATGATGAATGATATACTAAAAAGGATTGAGAAAAAGTAAAATAAGGATTTGAAATGTTAGAAGTTCTGCTCTTTTCTATTTCAAATCTTATGCTTATTGTTAGCATTGGTTAGAGCAATTTTAAACAAATGAATTGATGGATGAAAGAAAAATAATAAAATGAAAGTTTGGTATACAACTTTAATTTATGTAAAAATTGTTTTTGATTAGTTTAGAGTAGTTAAATTTACACTGTGATTTTAATACTCGGTAAGAACTTTAAAATGATAGTCTCCTGAATAACTTCAAGAAAAGACAATGAAATACTTTAAGGAATTAATTGCATGGTTTTGGGAAGGCAAATATTTCTATCTATTCTTGATCATTATAGCATTCACTTTTCTCCTTAATAAAATCGATATAAACCTCCTCCTTTCAGAAAAAATAAAAATATATGGACTTGTTTTACAAATTACTGGTGCATTGACGTTAGTCTATACACTAAAAGAAAGATTGATCTTATTTAAGGGACATGGTCTTGGAAAATTATTTAAAGATTATTTTAAAAGATTTCCTGGTAGAAAATCTAGAAGAAAAATAATATTTAAAGGATACCCAGTAAATGTTTCCACTTCAACAGGAGAGGCTCATCTTAAAGTATCACCAAAGGATGAATTAAAAGATATAATTCGATATTTTGAGGAAGAGATTGACTATTTACATAATATATTTAATAAGTTTAAGAAAGAGACATCCGATCACTTCTCAAAAGTAAAAGATGAACTTATAAACATTGATCATAAGCTTTCAAACGAATTAAAGGAAACAAAAAGACTCATTAGTGCATCGTCAGTTTCTAATGTTTGGCTGGAACTATTCGGAATATCTTGTATAATATTTGGCTTAATTTGTAGTACAGTCCCTGAAATAATCGAACGAATAATTTAATTAAACTATTTTCAGGAATAATAATAACGATTTCTATAAACTCTAAAAAAATATTCATAAAATTCACATCAAAGAATAAAATCAACAATAGAAAATCAGCCCGATAATGCTTAAAATTAAATAAGTTTTTAAGTGGGAAATTTAATAATTTATTGTAATTTTCGTCGGAATTAACTTTCGTACAAGTCAAATAATAAAAAAATATAACAGAAGATGACTACAACAATAATTATTACATTTTGCTCTTTATTACTAATTGCCTACTTATTCGAATTATCATCTTCAAAGACAAGAATTCCATCTGTAATACTTTTACTTCTATTAGGCTGGTTGGTAAGACAACTTACTATTTTTTTAGATATACAGCTTCCAGATTTTTCTGCAATCCTACCAATATTCGCAACTATTGGACTTATACTAATAGTTCTTGAGGGCTCATTAGAACTTGAACTGAATAAATCTAAAGTAGGGTTAATAAGAAAATCTTTTTTCGGGGCATTTATTCCAATTCTTATTTTAGCGTTTTCACTAGCATATCTTTTTCATCATTTGGGTAATTATTCATTCAAAGATAGTTTAATTAATGCTATCCCCTTCTGTGTTATAAGTAGTGCAATTGCAATTCCGAGTGTACGAAACTTAACATCAGAGAATAGGGAATTTGTGATTTATGAGAGCAGTTTGTCTGATATAATTGGAGTTATATTTTTTAATTTTATAGGACTCAATGAATATTTCGATTTAAACTCATTCGGATTTTTTGGTCTGCAGTTAGTAATAATTATCCTCATTTCATTTATAGCCACTATAGGACTTTCATATTTATTAAGCAAAATAGAACATCACGTAAAATTTTTTCCCATAATATTACTTGTAATTTTAATTTACGAAGTAGCAAAATATTATCATCTTCCTGCGCTGGTTTTTATTCTCTTGTTTGGTTTGGCAATAGGTAATCTTGATCAGTTAAAACGATTTAAATTTATTGATAGATTTCATCCTGAAGAATTAAATGAAGAAGCACATAAGTTTAAGGAACTTACAATAGAGGCCACCTTTCTGATTAGAACATTATTTTTTCTTCTCTTCGGTTACTTACTTGAGACATCTGAAATCCTGAATACTGAAACACTTGAATGGTCTATGGGAATTGTAATTGCAATTTTTGTTATAAGAACCGTTCAACTCAAATTATCCAAACTTCCTCTTAAACCTTTACTTTTTGTAGCGCCAAGGGGATTAATAACTATATTGTTATTTCTTTCGATAGCACCTGCACAGCAAATAGGGTTTGTAAATAAATCACTCATTATTCAAGTTATAGTATTAACAGCTTTAATAATGATGTTTGGATTAATGATAACTAACCAAAAGGAAATACCTTTAAATTCTGAAACCTCTTAAAAACTCTTCGATCCCAATTCGCCTCTTCCCTTCCGTTGATGTAATAATATTTAGACATCCATAATCTTTGCCTAATTACTTTGATCTAAATAAATATTTGAAAATATTTACATACAATAATCATAAAGGGAATTAATTATGATTGAAACTATTCAATTCACCCTTAACGGTAAACCTGTAAAAGTAGATGTAGATAGTGATAGAATGCTGCTTTGGGTCTTACGTACAAATTTTCAACTTACAGGTACAAAATACGGATGCGGCGAAAGTTTCTGCGGTGCCTGCACAGTGCTTGTCAATAATGAAGCGGTTCGCAGCTGTGGAACAGCAGTAAAAGATATTAAAAACAAAAAAGTAGTCACTATTGAAGGACTTGAAGAAAACGGGAAGCTGCACCCAATTCAGAAAGCTTTTATGGAAAACGACGGCTTGCAATGCGGTTATTGCACACCTGGAATGATTATGAATGCTTATTCGCTTTTAAATAAAAATTTCAAACCCACCACTGAACAAATAGTAGAAGGAATGAATGATAATTTGTGTCGTTGCGGTGCACATAAGCGTATAGTTAAGGCAATCCATACGGCAGCTAAAGAAATGCAAGGAGGGAATTGAAATGAGAGAAGATGATTATTTGGAGATAGATTTTAAAGATACCCCGACTGATTTTTCAATTGAGCGAAGAGACTTTCTAAAAGTAGCTGGAGCCGGGATTTTTATACTTTTTACTTGGGGTGATCCAAAAGTATTTGCAAAAGAAAGACTTGGCCAGGATCTCCCAAAAGATTTTAACGCATTTCTAAAAATCGGTGAAGACGGACGTGTATCTTGCTACACAGGGAAAATAGAAATGGGACAAGGTGTAATTACTTCATTAGCACAAATGCTTGCAGATGAACTTGATGTTTCTCTTGAGTCTGTCGATATGGTGATGGGTGATACTGATTTGTGTCCGTGGGATATGGGAACTTTCGGATCAATGACCACACGTTTCTTTGGTCCACCATTACGTGCTGCGGGTGCAGAAGGAAGACAAGTATTGAAAGAGTTGGCAGCAAAACAATTGAAAGTTCCTATAGAAGATTTGGTAACTAATAATGGAGTTGTATTTGTTAAAAACAATAAGATCAAAAAGGTAACCTATGCTCAACTTACTAAAGGTAAAAAGATTGAAAAACATGTTTCAGAAAAAGTGCCTGTAAAAAAACCTTCAGAATTTAAAATTATTGGAAAATCAGTGCGCCATCATGATGGATATGAAAAGGTAACAGGGAAAGCAAAATATGCCGGTGATATACAGCTCCCTGGAATGCTTTATGCAAGAATACTTAGACCACCAGCGCACGCTGCCAAACTTATCAGTGTTGATTTAAGTGAAGTAAAGAAAATAAAAGATGTTCAAGTAATTCAAGAAGGTGACTTCATTGCTGTATTGCATCAATATCCGGATGTTGCAGATAATGCTCTTTCAAAAATAAAAACTAATTACGACAAGCCGGACACTGGTATTGATGATAAAAATATTTTTGATCACCTATTGAAGGCTGCGCCGAAAGGTGAAGTTGAAGCAGAAGGCGGTGATCTGAAAAAAGGTGAAAGTGAATCTGAAATTATCTTTGATTCAACATATCTGGATGGATATAAAGCACATTCACCAATTGAACCACATACAGCAGTTGTAAATATAGAAGGCAAAAAAGTAACAATTTGGGCATCAACTCAAACTCCTTTTCCAGCTAAAGATGCGATTGCAAAACTACTTGAAATTCCTTCAGATAATGTTCATGTAATCTCACCATTTGTTGGCGGTGGCTTTGGCGGTAAATCTAGAAACCTGCAAATTGAGCAAGCAGCTTGTCTTGCCAAACTTACAGGTAAACCTATTCAGGTTGCCTGGACAAGAGAGGATGAATTTTTTGATGATTCATTCCGTCCCGCTGCAATTGTAAAAATTAGATCTGGTATTGATAGGAATGGCGATATTACCTTTTGGGATTATGGGGTTTATTTTGCCGGTTCAAGAGGTGCACAACAGTTTTATAATATACCCAATCATATCACAACAAGTTTTAATTCAGCTCGCGGTAGCGAATCAAATCCTCACCCTTTTGCAACTGGTCCATGGCGTGCACCTGGTAATAATACAAATACATTTGCACGAGAGTCTCAAATAGATATTATGGCTGCCAAGGCTGGTGTTGATCCCGTTGAGTTCAGATTAAAGCATCTCAATGATAAAAAAATACAGCGAGTGTTGAAAACTGCAGCAGAAAAATTTGGATGGAGACCAGCAAAGGCACCGAGTGGAAGAGGTTTTGGTGTTGCTGTTGGAATCGATGCAGGAACTTGGGTTGCCGCAATTGCGGAAGTTGAAGTGAATAAAAATACTGGTGATGTAAAAGTTAAGCGTGTGGTCTGTGCACAGGATATGGGTCTTTGTGTGAATCCAGAAGGTGCAACAATTCAGATGGAAGGCTGTATAACAATGGGACTAGGTTATACTTTGAAAGAAGATATTCATTTCAAAAATGGTGAAATATTTGATCTTAATTTTGATACTTATGAAATTCCGCGTTTTTCCTGGCTGCCAAAAATTGAAACACATATAATTGATAATCAAAATGAACCTGCACAAGGCGGTGGTGAACCAGCAATTGTAGTTATGGGAGCTGTAGTTGGAAATGCTATTTATGATGCTATTGGTGCAAGGTTATACCAATTGCCGATGATTCCTGATAGAGTTAAAGCTGCAATGATGAAATAATAAAAATTGGATTAGGTTATTTAATTCGATAGGGAGTTTTGAGGAAAATCAGATAAAACTAAAACCTCTTAAAAATTCCTCAATGCTCATTCGCCTCTTCCCTTCCTGCTGGATTTCAAGAATTCTTAAAGCATCTTTTCCACAACCAATTATAAGTTCAGTTTTTGTTTGATGAAATTCAAAAAGTTTTAAATTAACATTTGTTACAATTTCAGTTTTATAAATTTTAATTACTTTATTATTATAATTTAAAAAAGCGTTCGGATATGGTGATAATCCTCTTACAAGATTATGAATTTCAGTAGCTGATTTATTCCAATCTATTAAACAAATCTCTTTCGTTATTTTTGGCGCGGGAGATGCAAGAGAATCATCTTGTCGCTGCAATTTGTAATCCCCACTTTCGATTAAATTAACTGTTTTAAGAACAAGTTCGGCTCCAAGTAAACTCATTCTATCGTGTAGAGTTTCAAAATTATCATCACGATTAATTTTTACTTTTTCCTGTAAATAAATATTCCCGGTATCAATTTTTTCAGCAAGCTTAAAAGTTGTTAATCCAGTCTCATCATCTCCATTTATCAAAGCCCACTGAATTGGTGCCGCTCCACGATACTTTGGAAGATATGATCCGTGAAGATTAAAAGATCCATATTTAGGAATATCAAACACTTCTTTTGGTAAAATTCTGAAGGCAACAACTACAAATAAATCGGGATTAAGGCTTTTCATCTGTTCAACAAATTCGGAATTACCCTTCAGTTTTTCAGGATGGTAGATTGGGATTTTATTTTCGAGAGCAAATTGTTTTACTGCGGTGTAAGTAATCTTCTGTCCCCTGCCACGTTCTTTATCCGAAGTTGTAACGACAGCAAGAATTTGATGATTATTTTCAATTAAAATTTTTAATGAAGGAATTGAAAAATCGGGTGTGCCCATAAAAACAATTTTCATAGGAACCTTTTATAAAATCTGATAATCAGAAGAAGTGCTCGTTGGATACGCAACTTCAACTTTTCGCTTCTTTATTTTGCTTAACGGTTTTTTTAATCTCTTTTTTTCTTCTTCATCAACCAGATCAGTGAACAATATCCCCATCAAATGATCATACTCGTGTTGCATAACTCGCGCAAGTAAATCATCAGCTTCTAAAGTTTGAGTGTTCAAATCTGTATCCTGGTATTCAAATGTAATTTTTTTAGGGCGGATCACATCAGCGTGTTGATCAGGAATACTTAAACAGCCTTCTTCAAATACAGTAGTTTCTTCTGATTTAGCGATTATCTTCGGATTGATAAGTGCTAAAGGTTTTGAGTCCTCATTCCCTTCAACCGCTGAAATATCAACAACAAATATTTTCTTATCGGCCCCAACCTGATTTGCTGCCAGCCCGATGCCATTTGCATTACGCATAGTCTCAAACATACTGGAAATTAATCCAATAATTTCATTATCAACAATAGTTACTTTTGCTGCTTTTTTTCTTAATATTTTATCACCACAAAGGGTAATCGGCAATATTGGCATCTTAATCCTTTTTTAGATCTTAATTTCTTTTCTGTCCAAAAATAAAGAAGAGTTAAACCATTATAAATAAGTCAAATCCACAACCACGAGAAAAATAAAATGAATCTGTGTTATATTCACACGAAAGATGCTGTGATAAAAAATACAATTCGCCCGTCTGAGCGGAATCGAAGACTGATCTGCTAAGTCAATTTCATACCTCGACTTCGCTCGGTGTGACGTTAATGGAATTATAACAAACACTCGAAAGATGACAACACTAGTTATTACTTATGTTAACACTAACATTGTATTAACATTCAAAACTAAAATTTAGGATTAAACATTAAATAAGTAGTTTTCCATCTTTCATTAATAATTTTCCATCCATCCAAACCGTTGGCTTTTTTACAACTCCGTCTAAATGAATCGGTACATTTATGCTTCCGCCCATTGAAACATTATTTCCAAGTGCAATGTGAATTGTGCCCATCACTTTTTCATCTTCCAGCAAAACGCCGCTTAGTTTTGCAGAATCGTTTGTCCCGATTCCAAACTCAGCAATGTTTCGAGCATTTTTTCCAACCTTATCTAACATTACTTTTAATTTATTAGCAAGTCTTCCACCACTGATTTTTGTAGCAAAACCATTTTGAACTTCAATCTTTATGTTTGCATTTTTTATCAAACCCAAACCCGCCATTGATCCATCAACAACAAAAACACCATTACTTGTTCCTTCAACAGGAGCTAGGAATGTTTCGCCTGTTGGAAGATTACCACTTTCACCTTTTTTATGAAACAAGCCTTTACTTGGAATTACTTTTCTATCAGTAATTTTAAAACTAATATCGGTTCCTGCTGGAGCAGTAACTCTAACAAATTTACCTTTCTCTAAAATCTTCTGAAGTTTTATAGTGCGTTTTGAAATGGCTTTATAATCAGCGTTCATTCCACGAATCATTACATCTTTTGTAATTCCAGGAAAAGTTGCCACCCGAACTCCTTTAGCTGAGGCATTTCTACGGGCATCAGTATGTGTAAGGGATTTTGCAGTAGGACATAAAACAACATCAAACTTTTGCATAAGATCTGCTATAATACCAGATGGTTCTTCACCATTTATTCTTCCGGATTTCATTTCAACTAGTAAAGAATAATGACCAAGTCTTACAGCATTTTCGTGCAATGCCAACCCGATTTCTCTTTTTTGTTCATCAGTAATTACTAAAATTTTTTCGCCTTTTTTTGCGCCCATACAATCGCGTATTGCTATCGTAGCAGCACAATCAAGTTTGGTTATTTTTTTCATCTAATATTCTTAATTAAAGTGGAAATCCGACATTTATTTGAATTACAGCGTTGAATCCACCATTATTAATAAAATTTGTTTCAGGAAGTTTATTTTTATTTGGTCCAAGAGAAAACTCTGTTCCATCATCAGCTGTCATTTTTTTTATTTTTAGAAATGTATATCCTGCGGTTCCTTCAAGACTAACAAAATCTTCTACTATCGAATATATAAACCCGGTTGATAAACTATAACCAAGATCAGGATTGTCATTAGTGTATCTGATATCTGAAATATTATCATTTAGATTCTGCTTATGTGTTATTTGTGCATTATTAAAATGGATTGTTCCATCGATAATTTTCCAACTTAAAAGATTGGTTACTGGAATGCCAAAATCTAACCCAAAGTTCCAACTTTTAAGATTAAAATCAATTGCACCGCTAATACTATTGTTTGAACTAACGAAAGAGTAGCTTTGATTTTCAGTCAGGACTTCATAGTATCCTTTAACCGAAATGAAAAAATCAGAAAATTTTGCTCGAAAAAAATTTAATCCGATACGATATCCCTGAGCAGTGCCAAAGTCGGAAATAATTTCTGCAGTTCCATTTGATGTATTTAAATTAAAATTTCTTATAGCTTCATTAAGTGAGCCAGGTTCATACTTTTGATAACTATATCCAGCATACCCACCAACAAATCCAAAACATCCAAAACCAAAAGATTGAGGAAAAATTTGAAATGATAAAAATATTATAAATAGAAATAACTTTAACATTTATAGATAATTTTTAATTTTAGCCTAAAAATAAGAATCTATCACACAATCTATCTTGCCATACCCTTTTCTAACCCGTGCCCGCCAGGGCCTGTTTCGGATTTCCTTAATAGATAAGCAAAAATAAGACCTAGCACACCAAGAATTGAAAATATCCACATCCCAAGATGATATCCGGCAGGATTTGCTGCACTAGCACCCGAGTAATCGTTTGCCGAACCAATAAGTATAGGTAAAATCGCCATCCCTATTTGTTGAATCAACGTCATTAGTGCGTACGCTGAACCTAAACGCCTTTCCTCCACAATGTAAGCAACCGACGGCCACATCACCGCAGGAATTAATGAAAAAGCTACTCCCATCATTATTACTGGAACGTAAAGTGAAATTTGTGTGTAGCCCATAATTAAATAAACGGGTAATAATAAAATCGAGCCAAATGTCATAAGTAATGCCCGCTTGCCTATGTAATCAACTAAAAGACCAATCAAAGGGGTGGCAAACATGGCAGCTAAAGGCAAAAAAGAAATCATAGAACCAGCTACTTCACGAGAGATATGATGACTTTCCATAAAAAATTTGACAGCAAAAGCTCTGAACGGAAATATGGCTGAATAAAACGTAACGCATAATAATGTAATGTACCAGAATGATTTATTAAATTTAAACAAATCTCTTATGTTTAATTTATCTGTCGTACTAGCCTCACCTAAATCATATTTTTTCTCCCCTGAAGATTCAAGTATATAATAAACTATAATTCCCAAAAGTGTTAAAATTCCTACTATAGCAGCCAAAAATAATGGACCATAATAACCACCTTTATAGAGATCTGAAAAGATTACCGGAGAATTATCTACTGCAAATGTTCCGCTTCGGGCTAACAATAAATTAATTCCCATAGCAAAACTTAATTCTTTTCCTTTAAACCACTTTGCAATTGCAACTGTAACTGCTACTATTAAAGGTTCAGAACCAATGCCCAACATAAATCTAGACCCAAGCATAACATATAAATTTGTTGAAACAACAGTTAGAAATCCAGAAACAACACAAATAATAGAAAAAATA
>Ga0307423_1001210_pt1 | contig 15777 bp, 20 predicted proteins | sample SalMarWE160310MG_FD_202154 | JGI IMG/M metagenome (GOLD analysis project Ga0307423, IMG submission 202154) | Salt marsh sediment microbial communities from the Plum Island Ecosystem LTER, Massachusetts, United States - WE1603-10 | ecosystem: Environmental > Aquatic > Marine > Intertidal zone >...
GCGCCTTCGCCGCGGAAACACGCCAAAACATTGCAGAAAACAACACGAACATATTAGGATCCTAATAGGAATAGCATGCAGAAAAGGGGGAGGGGGGTCTACCCAGCACAGAAAAAATATAGAGAGGGGGGTAGGTCGCTATTGCCGCTTTTCCACGCCAATAGCCTGTAGAAATTTTGCTAACCAGTCAAGCGTCACTCTTCGGTATCTGTTCGGGCTTGTTGATGGGTTGCAATATTCTTTTTAACTGGCTGTTGCTTTAGGCTGTTTATGCATGAATGGGCTTTGGCTGAAGCAGTAATCACGGCTGCGCAGCAGGTTGCGGAAAAAGAGAAGTTGAAGGAAATCCGAGAGGTTAACATCAAGATTGGTGAGTTGCAGCAGGTGGAGAAGGATATTCTTCGTTTTGCGTTGGCGCAGCTTAAGCCAGCAGGCTTCAAGAACACGGTTTTTCATATTTTAAAGGCGAAGACGAGGCTTAAGTGTCGTGTCTGTGGGAACATGTGGCTTTTTAGGAAAAGCAAGCTGGATGAGGAAACTGCGGAGGCTATACATTTTGTTCCTGAAGTGGCGCACTCGTACATTAAGTGTCCGAAATGTGGCAGTCCCGACTTTGAAATCGCTGAGGGGCGAGGAATCTGGCTTGAAAGCATAAAAGGAGTCCGCTGAAAGCCATGGACCCGCGGACAACCGTGATAAACGAAAGATTACGCCGAACAGGCAGAATAATCGCTGTTTCAAGCGGCAAAGGCGGCGTGGGCAAAAGTCTCGTGGCAACCACGCTTGCGTTGGCGCTGGCTGAAAAAGGCTGCAAAGTCGGTCTTTTCGACTTAGACTTCACTAGTCCTTCTACGCATTTGATTATGGGCGTCAAAAACGTTCAGCCTGAGGAAGATAAGGGGATTGTTCCGCCGGTTGTTAACGGCTTAGCGTACATGTCGCTGATTCATTTCTCGGGTGACCAAGCTGCGCCGCTGCGTGGAGCCGATGTTTCGAATGCTTTGATTGAGTTGCTTGCTGTGACGCAGTGGGGTAAACTGGATTTTATTGTTATTGACATGCCGCCTGGAATAGGTGATGCTGTGCTTGATCTTGTGAGGTTTGTGAAGCGGATAGAGTTTTTGATTGTAACTACGTCTTCGCGTTTGGCGTTTGAAACCGTGAAGAAGCAAGTTCGGTTGTTGCAGGATTTGAAGGTTCCCATAATTGGTGTGGTGGAGAACATGAAGATGGACAAGGCGACAGACATTGAGCAGGAAACTGGGGAGCTTGGCGTGAAGTTTCTTGCGGGAATCCCTTATGACTCCATGGTGGAAGAGGCTATTGGTGATGTGGCAAAACTTCGGGGAACCGCCATTGCAAAGCAGGTCAGAGAGGTCGCTGCAAGAAACATTATACAGTAAAAGACGTTTGCGCGCTAATTGACAGATTCTGTGTTTGTCTATTTTGTCTTGTTCGTTTGGGGGTTGTTTGCTATTTCTGGTGCGTAGTTGAGTCTTCCGAATTGCATGCGTTGTTGTTTCCGGTCTTTGGCGTCGTCTTTGGCTTTGGCTAGTTGTTTTAGGTACCAGGTTCTGTCGCGGTAGTAGTGGAGTCCTATTGCGATGCCTGAGATGCAGAGGGCAAAGCCGATTACGAGGAGTGCTATTTCCAGGAACATTGCTTGGGTGAAGTCTGCGATGTACGGGATGAACAGGAACCAGCTGGGCTCTTGGCTCAGGACCAGTGAGGATATTATTCCGCCAACGCCGAAGACTGTGCCTGTTAGAAACATTATAAAGGCTAATGTTTCGTTATGTCTGGATTCGGCTGCTTTCTCATGTAAGTAGTCGTGAATCGACATCTGGCTTCAACCTATGGAATTTATGAAACGTATAAGTAAGGTTTGTTACGTTAAAATAAAAATTGCAAAAAAGGATTACAAATAACCAGAAAGAGACAAAACGGTGGCAAAAGTCAAAGCGGTCGTAACTGATTACATCGGCACGTTGGTGAACGCGAACTACTATAACATGGATGCTTCTCAGCGGACTTTGCATGAAGCGTTAGCAAACGCGGGGTTGGAAACGGGTTTGGAGGAGTTTTTGGAGGCTTACACGCATGCGCATGAGAAGTATCGTGTGGTGCGGTACGAGCAGTTCAGGGAGGTAACGAATTCGGTTTGGGTTTGTGAAACCTTGAACAGTCTGGGGTGCGGTGTGAACGAGGATGATTCTCGGGTTAAAGCGGCGTTGAACGTTTTCTTCCAGCGTTACGTGGAGTCTCTATAGCTTAGACCATACGCCAAAAAACTGCTTAAGCGAATGAAGGAGCACTGTAAGCTTGGTTTAGTTTCGAATTTCACTTATGCTCCTGTGGTTTACACAAGTCTCAGGAACCTGGGCATAAACCAGTTTTTTGACGCTGTGGTGGTTTCGCATGAAAACGGGTGGAGAAAACCTCACATGCACATCTTCCATGATGTCTTAGCTAAATTGGGGGTTAAGGCTGAGGAAGCGGTTTTCATCGGCGACAGCCCTTTAGAAGACATCAAGGGCGCAAAAGAGGCAGATTTAAAAACGGTTTTCGTGGCTTCACAGTTCTTCTCGGTTGAAAGCCTGCGTGAAAGCGGTCAGAAACCAGACTTTGTCGCTGGTGGTCTTGACGAGGTTTACAAGAACTTCTCGGAAATCATAAGCTGAGTGGCTTCGAAAACGTTTTAACGGCTCTTGCACCTAAAGGTTGATGGGGCAGTTTGTATGTGTAGTGAGTTGTTGGTGAAGCTTGCGGATAAGTCGTTGACGAAGGATGATTTGCGCAGGCGAGTTGAGGCGGATTTCGGTTTGGTTCCTGTGCTTTTGGAGGGCGTTTGCTCGGCGAAAGCTGCTGTCAGGTATAGCTGCGCGAAGGTGCTTATGGATTTGAGTGCTGAGCATCCAGAGCGGCTTTACCCTTACATGGACTCGTTCATCGGGCTGTTGGACAGCAGGTACAGGATTTTAACGTGGAACGCTTTGGCTATCGTCGCGAACTTGGCTGCGGTTGACGTGAACAAAAAGTTTGATGCCGCATTCGACAAATACTACGGTTTCTTGGATGACGAGTATATGGTTACGGTGGCTAACACGGTTGGCAACTCCGCGAAGATAGCGTTAGCTAAACCTTACCTTATTCCCAGAATCACCGCTGAACTTTTGAAGGTTGAAGAGGTTTCTTTGTCTCCACATTTAACTGAAGAATGCAAACGCGTCATCGCCGAACACGCAGTTAAAACACTCGCCGAGTTTTTTGATAAGCTGGGGGAAAAAGAAAAGAAAAAAGTGTTTGCCTTCGCCGAAAGGCAACTGAACAGCCCAAGAAAAACGCTGAGCTCGAAAGCAGCAACTTTCCTTGAGAAGTGGCGTTAAGGGTGGTTACTTTTTGTCTTTTGGTTTGGAGCCTATTTCTACGCATAGGATGTTGATCTGGTAGCCTTTTCCGCCGACCTGCATTTTTCCTTGTCCATGGTAACCTCTGCTTCCAGTCTTGAAATCCTTCTTGGACAAAACGAAACTCTGCTTTTCACCGTTCAACTGAATCGTAGCTAAATTCACTTCACTCATCCACTATCACCATCAAACTCATAGTTCCCAATCGTCCCTTTTCACCTTTTCGCTGCACAACCCACTGACGTGTGAAATTTTTCTATAGCCCCCCTTATTTAAAGGAACTATTATAGGGAAAATTTGCTTCTGCTGTGTTTGTTCTCTGTTGGGTTGCAAATACAATAAAGGATATTACGCTGTTGTTTGCTTTGTTTTTGGTATGTCGGCTCCGAATTGTCCTTGCCCCGAAAGGGATTGTGAGCGTCACAGTGACTGCGAAAAATGTGTGAAGCATCATAAGGAAAAAGGCGAATTGCCTTACTGTGCAAGGTGAACGGTTGCAAGGGCGTTTTCTTATATTGTGCGAATTCTGTGAAAGCGTCTGCTGATTGTTGATAGTTCAGTAGAGAAAAAAGGAGTTGCTATTGTTGTGTTCTTGTTGTTTGGCGTGTGGTTACTGGAAGTTTAGTTCGAAGCTTATTGGGACGTTTTCTCCCCATGATTGTCGTAGCGGGCAGATTTTCTGTGCCATCTGGTAAACTTTTTCGGCTTTTTCTCTTTCGCGTTCTTCGTCCTTTTCCAGTTTTACGTTCATGCTGAAGTGGATGTTGGTGAAGATTAGTTTTTCCAGTCCTTCGACGTTCATTGTCACGTCAGCTTTTGTTGCAAGCTTCTGCAAAGCCATATTTGAGTTCTTGGCTATCAAAAGAAAAATCGTGTTCATGCATGAAGCGAGCGCAGCAGCGAAAATGTCTTCGGGTGCACGATAACCTTCTTTGCCGCCGAATACTGGCGGAGGACTGACCGTGGCTATGTTTCTTCCTTTCGCGGTTAATTCAGATTCAACGCCACCTATCCAAGTGGCAGTTCCTTCAAAATTCATTTCTGGCATAAAAACAGCCTCTGAGAAAGAAAGAACCAGAAGCAGAGATTTAAAAATTACGGAAAAAGCCTGAACAGGCGTGTTTCACTTTTTGCTTGTGTCGCGTTCTTCACAGACCATGCCTGCGCACCCGTGTTCGCTTTCCAGCTCGATTGTGGAGTGCTCTATATGATGAGTTAGAAGCTTCTCCTTGATAACCTGTTTAGTCTGCTGGTGTTCTTTCTCAAGTGTTTTGTCGTCTAGTACTACGTGTGCCGAGAAAACGTCTGTTTCTCCTTCAAGCGACCAGATATGAATGTCGTGTATTCCAGTTACTCCTTTCACTGCCAAGATGTCCTTTTTTACTGCTTCCAGGTTGATGTGTTTCGGCACGCCTTGCAGAAGGATGCTAATGGCTTCTCTCAGGTTTTTGGCTACGTTGTAGAGTATGAACGTTGTTAACGCGACCGTTATTATCGGGTCAATCAAGTAGAAATCCCAGAAGTAGACGATTAAGCCGCCCACAAGAATACCGACCCAACCCAGCACGTCTTCCAAAAGGTGCCACGAAAGAACCTTCTCGTTCAGGCTTTCGCCTCTTTTCAAAAGAAAGAAGCCTAACCCGTTGAACGCTATTCCAACAAAAGAAATGCCCACCATGCCTAAAGCGTTCACTGGTTCAGGACTAATAAACCGCGGTATGGCTTCGAAGATAATTATGACTGACCCGCCGATGAGGACGGCTGCGGCGAAAATTGCAGAAAACAACGACAGCCTTTGGTACCCGAACGTGTATCTGCTGTCAGGCGACTTCTTAGCGCCCCGCTCAAAAAACCATGAAACAACCAACGCGATGCTGTCGCCAAAGTCATGTAACGCGTCAGAAAGTATCGCCAAACTGTTAGTCAACAAACCGCCAATAATCTCTACAATAGTGAAAGCGACATTCAACAACGCAGCTAACCGCACACGCTTTTCCCTTTCAGGCATAACTAAAACTGCATTCCAAACGGATAAAAACCTATCCCAAACAAGACAACACCAAAACACCCTTTTCCATGCCAAAATGTTGGTTGGTGCGGTCGCCGGGATTTGAACCCGGGATCGCAAGCTTGGAAGGCTTGTGTCCTAAACCAGCTAGACGACGACCGCCACTCGGACACAATAGTTTTAGAGACAAAAAAAGCTATCGCATCAACACTGACAATGCTAACCAACGACTGACAAAAACCAAACACAGTCAGACACACAAAATACAAACTCCAAGAACTCGCAGCCCATATTGACTTATTCGACCCCGAAGCAGTCAAAAACTACGTAGCCACAGCAATCAGCGAGAAAACCAAACAGCCATTTTCAGCCGAGACAAAATAGACACCGAACAAGGAATAATAAACATAACAGGATGCAAAGGTGTGTAATGCATTAAGAAAAAAAGGAATTACTTGCACAAGCCAAAAACATTTATTAGTTAGAAATACATAACTTTATGTTAGATAAAGACAATAAAAAGTTAGATATATTTAAATGGGGGTCGAGAAACACGAAAACATATAGAAACCTATTATTCGTTTCAGGAATTTTGGTTTGTTTAGCTGGAATAGGACTGATGTTTAACGGAGCAATTCTGGGCGAAACAGCAGCAAATGTCGCAACCGTACTCGGAATAACGGGAATAGGTCTAATCGCAAGCCAAAGAAGAGTAATGAATAACGGAGGTGAATAGATATGGCTACATTCGTATGGCCAACAATTCTAATCCTAAACGCCGTGATAATCATTCTAGTAGCAATATTTGTGATCTGGAAGGTGCAAAAAGAAAAGAAAGCAGGATATCCAATGCGAGATGAACGAACATCAAAGATTCAAGGCAAAGCAGCACTCGGCACCTATTATATCACCTTAGCCTTCATGATATCAATACTAATATTGAACATTGTCGGAAAAGAGTTTCTAGGCTTGCCCGAACTGGAAATGGGTTGGACTGTAATCGCCATAATGCTGGTAATGGGATTCTCGTTCGCCTTGCTGAGTTGGTACTACGCCAAAAAAGGAGAATTCTGATGAAATTCAAAACCCGAATCAAAGAATTAAGAGCACGATACGATTTGACCCAAGACGACCTTGCAAAGAGCGTAGGTGTAAGGAGAGAAACCATCCTTTACCTAGAAAAGGGCAAGTACAATCCATCTCTAATGCTAGCTCACCAGATAGCTCAAACTCTAAAAACCACGATAGATGAGCTTTTTATTTTCGAAGATGAAAAAAACTCGAAATGAATAGCCAAAAAAAAAGTGATGAAAAGGCACGCGCTTGAAAGAGGAGGTGAGTTATGTGGAGGAAATATGGTTGATAATCACCGTTACTATCGGGATATTAGCTGTTATTACTGTAGCGTTGCTGACAAGGAAGAAGAAGCAAAAATTTTGGGATGATAGTCTTTCAACTTTGGCAATTATGACTTTAGTGATAGCCCTTGTATTCGGTGACATCGACCAACTATTGGGGCAATCATTAATCTGGTTAAGCTTATTATTGGCAATTACTAGCGCTGTTAAAGGCTTAATCCAGAAGTATTCGGCATAGCTTGATTGACTGGATAAAAACTTCTTTCAGCCAACAATATTTCTCAAGATACGACAGCATATACTGAACATCACAACCAATCTTATGCGCAAAGCTTAAGCTACGAGAGACGTTAAAAATAACCGTTAAAGTAGAAAACAATGGAGAGAACGTCCGATTAGTCCTAGAAAGAGAAGCCCAAGAAACGCCAAAAACAAAGGCGGCAGAGGAAGCTGCCCAGTCATCGTAGGCAAAGAATATGAAGTGCGCATCAGCCAGATGAGTCCTAACGGGAAAGGCATCGCCCGCATCAAAGGCGTCCTAGTCTTCATAAACAACGCTAAACGCGGAGACCACGTGAAAGTCAAAATAACAAACATGGACTCAGTCAGCGCATATGCAGAAGTAACCAGCCGCGTCTAGATCGCACTAACCCATTCAATTTTTTCTCGAGATATGACATTATATCTCAAGTAAAGGCTCGGTGCGCACAAAAAAATAAAAAATCTTAAATCTAGCCAAACTAACAAGATAACAGAGGAAAACAAAATGAAGAAAAAGCCAAAATCAAAAAGTAAAAAATTACTTTGCCCTAAGGCTTGTGTCCTAAACCAGCTAGACGACGACCGCCTCTCGGACAGTGGTTTAGTCAAAAAAAGCTATCGATTATCTTAACAATGGGTTAGAAAACTAAATAGTTATTTTTTGCTGTGACGAAAAACAAAGAAAACACTGGTTTTGTTGACTGTATTTATGTTGAGCGGAAATACAATAACGTTTATTAAGATTTAAGATACTGTTAACGCGTTCGAGGGACACCCAAATGGAACAAAAAGCAGCGCTTGCAATACTTCTCATCGTCAGTATAGCATTAGGCTTAGTTGGGGGACTAACAAGCTCCTTTCTTGCTACTAAAACAGGTCCACAGGGACCACAAGGACCGCAAGGCGAGCAAGGCCCTCAGGGTGAACAGGGAGTTCAAGGAATACAAGGAGAACAGGGAGTACAAGGAGAAACAGGCGCTACAGGACCCGCAGGACCTACTGGTGCAACTGGAGCTACAGGAGCAACTGGACCAGAAGGACCACAAGGTCTTCCTGGAACAGACGGAAGCAACTCTGTAATACAGGTAATCCAAACCAGCAACACCACAATATTCGCGACCCAAAGCTACTCCACTATGCAGTGGGTTAACATCTCAGACTCTACTATGATGATAAACATCAACGTTCAACAAAATTCCAAACTACTAATTCAGTTTTCAGCCTCCATATCAATCAACCCCCCAGCCTCTTTACAAACCCGAATAGTAGTAGACAGCAACTATAACAGCACCATTTCAAAGAACTCGGTTGGCTCATCAAGCACTGGAATAATGACACTTTCAAATCACATAGAATTCCTAACAGACCCCTTAACCAGTGGCTCACACATCATTAACCTACAAATCCTTAGAGAAAACGGCGCACCCACAATACTAGACCGAACCATCACAATAACAGAAATTGCTTCATAGAAGCAAAAAGGTCCTCAATCACAACGTGTTTAGTGTTCCTTCTGCGACCGTGTTTATCTTGGAATGTACGTAAACGACGATTGCGGCTTCGGCGACTATGATGAACGCCAAGAAAACCGCTAGCATACGAGTCAAACCGGCGAACATCTCCGCCGTCTGCGTGTCCACGTAACCGTTAACGGTGGCTATCCCGCTCCAGTAACCCTGCTGCTGCGTGGCGACAAATGCATTCAAGTCCGCAGCCATCCACAGGCATAAGGCTATAACAGCCACCGAGAGCACACAGCCGATTATGGTCAGGTTTTTCCAGTCAGAAGCCATCGAAGAAGAACAAGTTATCCGCGTTCCACCCGACGCGGCAGAGGCAAGTCGGCAATTCACGTTTTTCTTGGCGGTTGCTGGAGATATGCCCCACAGCGAACCTTGTTTGACTGAAATAAGCGTCGGCGCCTCTTCCGCTGTTATCTTGCATTTCTTCTCAAGCAGACTCGCCTTCAACTCTGCGTACGCTTTCTCAGCGTCTAAACTGACGGTTCGCTCCACCAAAGAGACACCTGCCCCGCATCTATGCCACAACCTGTTATTTTGGTTTTTCATCAGGCTTAAACTGCTTCCGCCGCTTAGGCTTCATACCTCTGATTTTCTGTCCTTCAGCCCGCTGCCGCTCCAAGTTCTTGATTCGCGCGTAAAGCTGAGACACCTTCGTCTTAGAAGGCGGTTTACGCTTTGAACGGGCACGCACAGGCTTGAAAGGCTTGTCAATCTTGTTTGTTCGTTTCTGGAAGGGCACATCGCGGACTTTCTTGAACACCACGTAGCCTTCCTTCAGGTTTACTTCCTGCACTTCCCAGCCTGCGTCCAGCCAAGCCTTGGCATGGGCGCTTGAAGCCGTGTTGCTCCACCACGCTTCGCTCCTGTAGGCGCTCATGGGGAGGTTGCTGCCGATTAGCCCGTCTACCCGAGCAAAAGAAAGCTTAACTATGCTGGTGAAAGCACCCCTGAACTTCAAGTGCCCCGTAATCCCACCATACTTCGACCGCGACCGCGGCGAAACCACCCGTCTCGCACAAGTCAAACACAGCATAGCGGTTGGGTCTCCCGTGGAAACGTCAGGAACCATGCAGTCACGGCAGAACAGTTTCTTGCAGCGCTGACACCGCCGCATGTAAGAAACCCTGAGCACCCTCTGGCAGATGCCACATTCATCCTTAACCATCGCAACCACCGCGAACAAGCTTCTGCAGAAACGTCTTTAACAGGTTAATGGCGGAACACACGATATTAACTTTCACCCTCAACCCTTAACAACTGCAATGGAAAACGTTGGAGGCGCACTATTAGTTTAATAAGCTTCACCGCGTAAAACTAGTAAGCGGAAGTTATTTGTTTCGGGGATTAAAATGAAGCGACTTTATTCCTCACTGGTTATGGCTCTTTTGTCCTGTGCGTTGCTTTCAAGCTTCATACTGCCTGTTTTTTCGCAGTCTCCAGAACTTTTGGACCCTGCGACTATACCGAAATGGGTTAACCAGCTTGATGGTCCTCCGCCAGTCTTTGCACCCGAAAACATTCTGGATAATGATGGAAACGTAATCCGCCAAGACTACGTTGTAAGCGTCGCCGAATTCTATCAGCAGATACTTCCAACCGTTGACGGCGAAGGCAATCCCACTGGTTTTGCACCAACCAAAGTTTGGGGTTACGGAGGTGAAACAATGCACGCGATAACGGGAGAGACCTTGGGAAGTGTCTACAGCACGCCTGGCCCCACTTGTGAAGCCATTCAAGGCATCCCAACCCAAGTGAAATGGGTAAACAACCTTGCAGATGCCGAAGGCAATCCCCTGCCACACCTGTTCGCTGTAGACCCTACGCTGCATTGGGCTAACCCAAACGGCTTAGAGAAGCCGATAACCCCAGTCACGGCACCCTCTTTCCCACCCGGCTTCCCTGACGTTCAAAGCCCAGTCCCCATCGTAACCCACCTGCACGGAGGCGAAGTCCCCTCAGCTTCTGACGGCCACCCAGACGCATGGTGGACCCCAAACGGCATACACGGCTCAGCATACAACTCTGTTACATCCACAGACGCGAATGCAGCCGTGTACAATTATCCTAACAGTCAACCTCCAGCAACGCTGTGGTATCATGACCACGCCTTGGGAATAACCCGCATGAACGTTTTGGCAGGTCTCGCCGGCTTCTACCTCATAAGAAACCCTGCCTCAACAGTTGCAGAACTGCTGCCAAACGGCGAATACGAGGTTCCGCTCGTCATTCAAGACCGAAGCTTCCTTTCAGATGGCTCCCTCTATTTCCCCAGCGAAGGAAACAACCCTACGATACATCCATACTGGCAACCCGCCTACTTAGGTAACACCATAATGGTAAACGGCAAAGTTTGGCCTAACATGAACGTCAAACAGGGACTATACAGGTTCAGGTTACTTGACGGCTCCAACGCGCGTTTCTACAGTTTCAGCTTCTCAAACGGCATGTCTTTCCTGCAAATCGGAAGCGACGGCGGCTACCTGAAATCACCCGTTGAACTCACTTCTTTACTGCTTGCACCTGCTGAGCGCGCTGACATTCTCGTAGACTTTTCTAACGTTCCAGCTGGGCAAACAGTGATTCTTCAAAACTCCGCTTTAGCCGATGTTCAAGCTGAAGGAGAAACTCTGGGACAGATAATGCAGTTCACCGTCACTGATGAAACAGGATTCGCACCAAAGCAGTTGCCGTCAAACCTCAACCCAACGCTTGCAGGCGATTTCCCTTCGCTGCCAACCCCAGAAAAAGAGAGAATATTAACCTTAACCGAGGAAACTGGCCCAAACGGCCAGTTGGCGCTACTTCTTGACGGACAAAAATGGGGAGCGCCGATATCTGAAACGCCCGTGTTAGGGACAACAGAAGACTGGGTGATAGTGAACCCAACATTAGACCCGCATCCGATTCATCTTCACCTGGTTCAGTTCCAGATAGTTCAGCGTCAAGCATTTAACTCCTCAGCATACATGTCCGACTGGAAAGCTCTCAACGGAGAACCCCCGCTTGACCACCCAACCACAAACGTTCCATCTCTTGACCCCTACCTGACAGGAGACTCTATGGAGCCCCCGCCTAACGAGCAAGGCTGGAAAGACACAATAATAGCATACAACGACCAAGTGACCGTTATCAGAATCCGCTTCACAAGCCGAGATGGCTCCGACTTCCCCTTTGACGTAACAGTAGGTCCAGGATACGTCTGGCACTGCCACATTCTCGACCACGAAGACAACGAAATGATGCGCCCCATGACCCTAACAGCCGCAACTCAGTCTCCACCATGGCTAATCATCGCCATCGTGATCGTGGTTATTGTTAGCGCTTCTATCCTCGTATTCCTTGGCTTCAGGTATCGTAGACAGCGTACCCGCTAACAAAGAAACACGTCTTTTTTCGTAACAGGGCTTGATTTTTAGCAGGAACGTTTAGCCTTTGACAACTGCCAAGGGCACAAGACGAGCGACCTTCGTTGCAATCCCCACTTGGTCACTGACTTCGGCAACGACATCCACGTTCTTGTACGCAGGGTCGGCCTCCTCAGCCAAAACCACCGAGCTCGCAGCACGCACCACAATGCCGCGCTTCTCCAAAGCCGTCTTTATATCTCCACCCCAATACTTACGCTTCGCCGCAGACCTGCTCATCATCCTGCCCGCACCATGCGCCGTCGAACCAAACGACAACTCCATAGCCTTCTCCGTGCCAACCAGAACCCAAGAGCTGGTGCCCATGCTGCCGGGAATAAGCACAGGCTGACCTTCTTCACGATAATCCGCAGGAACCGCCGCGTGCCCAGCAGGAAAAGCCCGGGTAGCACCTTTACGGTGAACCCACACCTTCTTCTGTCCGCCGTCAATCTTGTGCGTCTCCACCTTTGCAATGTTGTGCGCCACATCGTAAACAAGCTTCAACCCGAACCGTTCAGGGTCCTCACGGTACACTTGCTGAAAGCTTTGGCGAACCCAGTGCATAATCGCTTGGCGGTTCGAAAAAGCGTAGTTAACCGCGCACGCCATGGCATCAAAGTAATCTCGAGCTTCGTTGCTGCTTCCAGGCGCACACGCCAGTTCACGGTCAGGCAACTCTATGCCATACTTGTGCACGGCACGCTCCATAACCCGCAGGTAGTCAGAGCACACCTGATGCCCATACCCGCGAGAGCCGCAGTGAATCGTAACCGTCACTTGCCCTTCCTCTTCAAGCCCGAAAACCTTAGCTTTCCGAGAATCACAGATTTCATCCACTTTCTGCACTTCAAGGAAGTGGTTTCCCGAACCTAAAGTGCCAATCTGCGTTAACCCACGCTTCTTAGCGGTCGGCGAAACCTTGCTGGGATCCGCGTTTTTCATGCACCCACCTTCTTCACAGTGCTCCGAGTCTTCAGCCCAGCCTAACCCGCGGTCAATAAGCCATTGAACGCCCTCAACCGCTAACTGGTCCAGGTCTCTGGGGGACAACGTGAAGTCTTTTCGGCGGCTTCCCAAACCCGAAGGCACGTTAGCGAATATGGCGCCTGCAAGCTGCGCAAGCTTCGGACGCACATCCCTCTCCGTAAGATTAGTGGTTAAGAGGCGGACGCCGCAGTTGATGTCGTAGCCAACTCCGCCAGGGCTGATTACGCCATCGTCATAATCCGTTGCTGCCACGCCGCCTATGGGGAACCCGTAGCCTTCATGACCGTCCGGCAGGGTTACAGCGTACTTGTAAATGCCCGGCAAATGCGCTACATTCGAGCATTGCCAGAGAGTGCGGTCGGTCGTCATCTTCTCCAAGAGGTCTTCGTTGGCGAAAACCATGCCCGGAACCCGCATCCCCTTTTGTTTCGGGATACGCCACATGCAGTTATCTACTTTTTCGAGAGGAACATTATCTACCGTATGCCGTGCACCGTTACTCATAACTTGTCACTCAAACAGAAAACTAGAAGCTGAATATAAAACCGTTTTGAACCCGAACAATCTTTTTCTCTGCCCTTTCATGAGGAAGGCACATAAATTTTAATTAATTACGCCGTTCTTCTTATGGACAGCATTGCAGAGAGGAGATGCGTGAGTGAACGCCATCATATTTGGAGCGCCTGGCGCTGGGAAGGGCACGTACTCGTCAAGGCTTAAGGCGAAGCTTGGTGTAGACGTGATTGCCATGGGCGACATTTTCAGGGAAAACTTGAAAGCCGACACGCCCTTAGGCAGGAAGGTTAAGAGTTACGTGGAGAAGGGGCTGCTTGTTCCCGACGACATCGTAAATGATGTGCTGAAAAAGCGGCTAAGAGAAGTGGCGAAGGGCAAAGGCTTCATCCTTGACGGTTACCCGCGCACCATTGAACAGGCGGAAACGCTTGAAGGCATCGCCAAGATAGATGTTATCTTGCTGCAGATGGTCCCCGACTGGATAATAATCGAGCGCTTGTCCTCGCGGAGAATCTGCAAGAACTGCGGCGCCGTCTACAACACACGTTTTCTCAAGCCCAAAGTTGAGGGCGTCTGCGACAAATGCGGAGGACCATTGTACCAGCGTTCAGACGACACTCCTGAAGTCATAAAACAAAGGCTCCAAGTCTACCAAGAACAAACCAGCCCGCTCCTGCGGTACTACAAGGAGAAAAACGTGCCTTTCATCGTCTCCAGCATAACAGCTTTGGACACACCGCCCGAACCCATCGTGGAAGAGATGATTAAGGAACTGAAAAAGCTGAACCTGGCTTAAATGTCCAGAATAAACTCCAACGTAACCTTGTTAAACTCCTTCAAAATTTCCATCCTGTGATAAGTGACAGCCTTCACGCCGACTTTCTGCGCGTGCTTTTCCACGTTAAACTTTTCACCCCACACCGCAGCTTTTAACCTGAAGCCTTCATCGGTTTCTTCTATGCGGTCTATTTGGAATTTCGAGTAAAGCATGTTCTTAGTTTCAAAATTCACCAGCAACGCTTCAAGCCAACTGTAAAGAAGCGCAAACTCATCCTCAGCCTCCACCTCAACATGACCCTCGATGTCTGCGATAACTTTGTCCGTGTCAGTCATCACTTCGAACATGGCAAGCGCGGCGTTTTCAAACGCTTCCTCCAACGTCTTGCCGTGCGCCGCTATGAGAACATCGGCAGTGTGCTCAAGAAACTCGAACTTCCCAATTTTATCCATGTCAAACCCACTGAAAACATACACAGGGAAACTCAAAACAATTTCGTATGCGTCTTCCACAGAGGTTAAAGGGGTAAACGGGTTAGAAGTGTTTTTGGATTTGCTGGATTACAGCCGCTGTGAGTTTCGCCGAGTTTTCCGCGTCTTTCAAGCTTAGCATGCCGACTGGACTGTGAATGTACCGTGTCCCAACGGAAATCGTGCCGCTTGGAACTCCCTGCCTCGTCAGCGACATTCTCGCTGCGTCCGTGGCGCCTGGCAACCCCGTTTCAATCTGATACGCGATTTTGTTTTCCTCAGCCGTGTCCATAAGCAGGCGCAGAACTTTCGGGTGGGTAATCAGCCCTGAATCTGCCACTGTTAAGACTGGACCTTTGCCCATTTTCACGCTCGTGTCAAACTCTCTCACGCCAGGAACATCACCTGCGATGGTTACGTCCAACGCGATGCCTACGTCGGGGTCAACGCCGAACGTGGCTGTTGTTACACCCCTTAGCCCCACTTCTTCTTGCACCGTGCCCGCAGCGTAAACTGTGCAGTCTGTGCTTCCAAGCTGCTTTAGGGTTTCAATCATTATGGCGCAGCCTACGCGGTCGTCGAAGGCTTTGCCCGTTACCACGTCTTTGCCTATTTTTGAGTATTGCACATCGAATGATACAGGGTCTCCGACTTTCACGCCCATCTTGTTTGCGTCTGTCAGGTTTTCTGCTCCGATGTCTATGAAGAGGTGGTCGTATGTTACGATTTTTTTGCGTTCATCCTCTTTTTGTATGTGGGGCGGTTTAGAGCCGATTATGCCTTGCAGAGGACCATTTTTTGTGTGAACCGTGACTTTTTGGGCTAGCAGGATGCGGTCGTCTATGCCGCCCATCTTGGCGAACTGTATGAAGCCTTCTTTGGTGACTGTTTTCACCATCAAGCCAACCTCGTCCATGTGGGCTGCAATCATAACTTTCGGCGAGCCCTTTTTGCCTTTTTTCACTGCGATAACGTTTTCAAGCTTGTCTACTGTGATTTCGTCGGCATGCGGTTTCATCAGTTTAATCAGTAGTTTTCTAACGTCTTCTTCCCTGCCTGTTA
>Ga0307423_1001211_pt1 | contig 15777 bp, 14 predicted proteins | sample SalMarWE160310MG_FD_202154 | JGI IMG/M metagenome (GOLD analysis project Ga0307423, IMG submission 202154) | Salt marsh sediment microbial communities from the Plum Island Ecosystem LTER, Massachusetts, United States - WE1603-10 | ecosystem: Environmental > Aquatic > Marine > Intertidal zone >...
CCTGAAATCCTAAATCATTTTTATTACAGGGAATCACATTGAGTTTGCAGCGAATAGGGGAGAGCAGCTTAATAAGCTGCCGGGCATGTTGTGGAGAATCATTGATGCTGTCCAGCAAAATATATTCAAATGAGATGCGTTTGCGTTTGTAGGCTTTGGTATAATACGCGGCGCTTTCAATTAGCTGATCCAGCGGAAAGCGCCTGGCAACAGGCATTAGCTCTTCTCGCAATTCCTGATTAGCGGCGTGAAGGGATATTGCCAGCCCATAAGGCTGTTTTTCATCCGTGAAGCGGTAAATGGGGGGGATGATCCCGCTGGTGGAAAGGGTGATCTTTTTGGCGGCGATAGCCACGCCGTGATCATCCGCTAAAATTTGGCATGCCTTCATTACCCGGTTGTAATTGAAGAACGGCTCGCCCATGCCCATAAACACCACATTGGTCACCTTTTGCCGGGTAAGTTTTTGCACTTGCAAAATCTGCTCAACCATTTCGCCTGGAGATAAATTGCGGATGAAGCCCATCTCCCCGGTGACGCAAAACTCACATGCAAGCGCGCAGCCTACTTGCGAGGAAATGCAAACGGTGGTTCGTTCTTCCGTGGGAATCATAACACTCTCGATTTGGCGTCCGTCGGATAATTCCCATAAAAACTTTTGCGTGCCATCGGTGGATTCTTGATGAACGACAAGGTGCATTGTTTTCAAATTGAAATTGGCGGCAAGCTCTTCCCGGAAGCCTTTGGTGAGATCGGTCATCTCCTCAAACGTGTCTGCATTCTTGTAATGCATCCAGTTATAGATTTGCCTGGCGCGGAATGCCGGCTGATTGAAGGGCTGCAACTCTTGATGGATTTCTTCGGCTGTTAGGCCGATAAGAGATTTGGGCAATATTTGATTTTGCATATTTCCTAATTTAAGGGAGAAAAGATAAAAGACAAAAGATAAAGTCTGGATAAAGGCGAAAGGCAAAAGCCGCATCACTGCAAATTTGACAAAAGAAGGACGAAGCTATATGGAAATCCAGGATCAACAATTCTAAACATCGAAAGTCAAATCGAAGATAAATATGATTCGTCCCGGACGGCACTGACGATTTATATCTATGATACGTTTCAATCCCCATATTTATTTTCCTTGACTGTGCAAGAATATTGCTTTAACTTGATAGAACCTTTTAGGAATTCCAGCCTGGATAAATTTCATATCAGACCCTAGAATAACCTAAATGTTTAATTAAGCTGTCTGCGATTTGAAACTAAAAAAAAGCGATACTGTGTAGTGGAATCGTCTTTTTCCAGTTCAATCTCAATGGATAGAAAATTTGGAAAGTTCATTTTTGTATATCTGGAAGGAGAATAGAATGAACATGTATATTGGTAATTTGTCGCATGATGTAACTGAGGTAGATTTACGGGAAGCTTTCGAAACATATGGCGAAGTTACTTCCGCCAAAGTCATAAAGGATAATTACAGCGGCATGTCAAAAGGATTTGGTTTTGTTGAGATGCCCAATAACTCCGAGGTAGACAAAGCTATGAAAGCCTTAAATGGTGAGGATTTGAAAGGCAAGGCGCTTAAGGTCAGCGAGGCTCGCCCAAAATCTGATAAACGAAAAAACAGAAGAAACCGCGGATGGGGCGGGAGCTGGTAATAGCGTAATAGTTTATTAATACCTGCCAGGATGCAAATTTTATGACGGAGGTCAATCGACCGACTATGAACTGAATACAATTGTTAAAGAAACGGCGCCCGGTTCCGGATGAAGCCAAATCGGCTATGATAGTAGTATTTATCATTGAAGAGACAATAAAAACAATTCAGGTCAGTTATAATGATCGAGTTGTGTGGTTGCAAAAATCATTAGTGCAGCTTAAACCATATGGAGGCAATCAATTTGCCATCACAATTCCTTTTTGGCTATTTACGCAAAAATTCCCGAAGCTAAAATAGACATTCTATAGAACAAGGAGAGCCGATGAAAGAATTTATCGAGGTCATCGTTAAGCATTTAGTGGATAAGCCTGATGAAGTTCAGGTAACAGAAGTGAAAGGCGAACGTGTAACTGTGTATGAATTGCATGTAGGGGAGGGCGATATGGGAAAAGTAATCGGGAAACGGGGGCAAACCGCATCCGCTATTCGCACGCTTTTAAACGCGTCATCCGCAGCAAAGAAAGGAAACCGCAGCATTCTGGAAATTCTTGAATAAGAATCATGCCCAATCCAACAATCAAATTCCCCTGAAACCCAATTAGTCTAGGGGATATAAGGATAATTGTATCCAAAAGAAAGCAAATCATTCAATTAGGTATAAATCAAATTAACAAACCATATCAAATAAAGGAGATTTGAGTATGAATGCTAAAAGCATTTTTTTCTTTGATACAATGTTAACCCCTAAAATTATCACTTTTGTTTATTGGCTGCTGCTAGTCGGTGCAGTTATTGGGGGAATTGCATTTATGACGGGTCCTTTTGGTGGGTTTTTTAAAGGGCTGGGTATTATGGTTTTGGGTGCTCTGGGCGCCAGAATTTATTGTGAGCTGCTCATTGTGCTTTTCAAAATAAACGAAAATATTCAGGCTCTGGTCAAAAAAGATTTAAGTCAATAATTAGTTTCACAATAATTCAGTATTTCAACTTACCTTTTAGCGTTTAGGAGATTTGACCTACAGTTGCGATGAGGCAGGTCAGATTGAAAATCATCGGTTTGGGATCGAATCGTTTCATTGGATATATCGATGTTTCGGTTTTCTGAGGATAAATTACACATTTTAATGTAACCATATTTCGCTTGACTGTGAACCATTACTGCTTTATCTTGCCACAACCTTTTAGGAATTCCAGCCTGGTTAATTTTCGCATCAGTCCAGAATAGCCTAAATGTAAATAAGATGCTTGTAATTTAAACGTTAAAGGCTGTTTTCAATGGTGTTGCTTTGTTATGGCAAATTGAAAAAGGCGTAATAGTTTGTTGAAGGAGCATTTAATCCATCTTTTAAGTTTGGAAAGGAGTCATTGAATGAATTTATATATTGGCAATTTATCACCTGACGTAACCGATGAGGATTTGCGGGAGGCGTTTGAGGCTTTTGGTGAAGTAAGCTCCTCGAAAGTAATAAAAGATCATTTCGGTGGCGCATCCAGGGGGTTTGGTTTTGTTGAAATGCCCAACAATTCCGAAGCAGATGCAGCGATGAAAGCCCTGAATGGCGAGGAATTGAAGGGCAAAGAGATTAAAATCAGCGAAGCGCGCCCCCGTTCTGACAAACGGCGGGGCAGAGGTGACCGACGCCGTGGCGGTGGCGGAGGTGGAGGACGCAATTGGTAATCGTCTTTTCCCATCCTCATACGGGAGTGCTACCAGGACAGGCAGTTAATTTCAGACGGAAAGGTAGCTAAATGATCAAAGATACTAAAAATCGCGCTAATCAATCCTTAGACAAGTATCTTCAGGAAATTGGAGAAACTCCTTTGTTAACCCCTGAAGAAGAAATTGAATTGTCCCAAAAGATTAAGCAGGGCGATCAGGAGGCATTGCAAAGGCTAATCAAGTCAAACCTGCTCTTCGTGGTAAGCATCGCAAAATTATATCAAAACAAAGGCTTGTCCCTGGGGGATTTGATTAATGAAGGCAATTTAGGCTTGCTGAAAGCTGCCATGCGATTTGATGAAACCCGCGGATTTAAATTTATCTCCTACGCTGTTTGGTGGATTCGCCAGGGAATATTGCAGGCTTTGGCAGAACAGCCGCGTGTTGTTCGCATTCCCATGAACCGAGTGAACGGATTGTCCAAAATCGGAAAAGCCTATTCGGCGTTGGAGCAGGAATTTGAGCGCGAGCCGAGCACCAGCGAGATTGCTGAGCAATTGGAAATGACCGACAATGAAGTGGAAGATACGCTCAAAATTTCCGGTCGGCATTTTTCTATGGATACGCCTTTCAGGAACAATGAAAACAATAATTTACTCGATGTTATTCCCAATGATCATCAACCACTGCCGGATTCCAATCTTATCGATGGATCTCTAAAAGTCGAAATTGACCGGGCTCTGGCAACTTTGACGAAACGCGAATCTCTGATCTTGCGGCTGTATTATGGGCTGGGCTATGAGCATCCCATGACACTGGAAGAGATCGGTGAGCGTTTCAACTTAACCCGGGAAAGAATACGGCAAATCAAAGAGCAAGCGCTGCAACGGCTGCGGCATGCTTCCCGCAGTAAAGCTTTACGCAAATTTTTATGCTAATCCAAATAGGAAAAAAATTTGTCCAGCAAAAAAATAAGTTTCCCCACCCGTGCTGATTTTTATAAAACCCTAAAAAAGCGCGTCGAACAATATTTCATAAATAGCCATCTCCCAAGAACAGGTACTTGGCGGATGTTTTTGAAAACGGGTATTATTTTGGCATGGTTTATCGTTTCTTATCTGGTTTTAGTCTTTTTCTCTACCTCCCTGATTGTTGCCATAATTAGCGCCTTTGCTTTAGCGCAGGCTTTTGTTTTGGTGGGCTTCAACATCATGCACGATGCTAATCACGGAAGCTTTTCAAAAAGCAAGAGGGTCAATAGCCTTATGGGGCTTACCCTGGATTTAATAGGCGGAAGTCGGATGCTCTGGCTCCAAAAGCATAATATATTGCACCACACCTATACAAATATTGATGATCTGGATGACGATATTCACAGCAATGGTTTGCTTCGGCTCAGTCCTCAGCAAGAGTGGCATCCCTGGCATCGCTTTCAGCATCTCTACGGTTTTCCAATTTATAGCTTGTTAACATTATCCTGGATGACATTCAGTGATTTCAATAAGTTCTTTACCGGCCGCATTGGGGAATACAAATTACGCAAACCATCAGCCCCTGAGGCAATTCTTTTTTTTCTAGCTAAATTGTTCTATTTCGGATACATGCTGGTATTGCCGATGTTTTTCCATCCTATATTGTATGTTCTCATTGGTTTTGTGGGCATTCATTTAGTCCTCGGCTTCACGCTGTCAATTGTCTTTCAACTAGCACACACGGTTGAAGGAAATACATTTCCAAAACCCAATGAAGAAAGCGGAACAATTGAAAATGAATGGGCGATCCATCAGGTACAAACTACTGCGAATTTTGCTCCGCGAAGTAAGCTTGCTGCCTGGTATCAGGGAGGATTGAATTTTCAGATCGAACATCATCTTTTCTCAAATATTTGTCACATCCATTATCCCGCCATTAGCAGAATCGTTGAGAATACCTGCCGGGAAGCAGGTATTTCCTATATTAGTTACCCGACAGTTTGGTCAGCCGTTGTGGCGCACTACCGCTTTTTAAGAGACCTAGGAAAGAAAACACAAACAGTGGAAGTTGCTAACGCTTGAATTGAAATCCAAACAGGAGGTAACATGCGGAAACTTCGTATCGGAATTATCGATCTGGTAACAAAAGCACCCACTCGTGCATTATATGCCCGCGTTATGCATGCTAATTATGCCAGTATTATGCCACAGGTTGTTGCTGCTTGGTGCGAGCAAGAGGGACATGATGTTACACTTGTATGCTATACCGGCTTTGAGGATCTAGCCAATGAAGTTCCGGAAAATGTCGACATCGTTTTTATCGGGGCATTTACCCAAGCCGCACAGCAATCTTATGCCCTCAGCAATCGGTTTCGGGCTAATGGAGCAATTACGGTATTAGGCGGTCCGCATGCTCGCTGTTATCCGCAGGACGCCCAAAAATATTTTGACTATGTTCTTGGGTTTACCGATAAGCAAATCGTTCTTGACGTGCTCCAGGACTGCTCATCTTATAGACCATATGGGCAGCATTTATCAGCCGATCAACAGCCAACCAACCTTCCCGGTGTCCGTGAACGCTGGAAATTTATTGAACAAACTCTTAAAAAGGCACCGCTTATCAAGATTGTCCCAATGATCGGCAGCATGGGATGTCCATATTCTTGCAGTTTTTGTATTGATTCCACAGTTTCTTATCAACCCATGGAATTCGATGTCATAAAAGAAGATCTCCGCTTTTTATTAACGAAATACAAGCGACCGCGGGTGGGCTGGCACGATCCGAATTTTGGTATTCGTTTTGATGATTACATGAATGTAATTGAAGAGGCGATTCCTCCGGATAGTATTGATTTCATCGCTGAAAGTAGCTTATCCATACTCTCGGAGCCACATTTAAAGCGTCTTAAACGAAATGGATTCAAAGCCATTTTGCCGGGTATCGAATCCTGGTATGAAATGGGAAATAAATCAAAAACGGGAAGCAAGCAGGGTTTGGAGAAACTTCAAAAAGTCTCGGATCATGTAAATATGATTCTGCGATATTTACCGTATGTTCAAACGAACTTTGTATTGGGACTTGATAGCGATGATGGTCCTGCGCCATTTGAATTGACCAAGAAATTTATAGACATGTCTCCAGCTGCTTTCCCAGCCTATTCATTAATTTCGGCGTTCGGGCAGGCTGCACCTTTAAATCTGGAATACCAACGCGAGAACCGAGTCCTACCTTTTCCTTTTCACTTTCTGAACAACAATCATGCAATGAATGTAAAACCAAAAAACTACTCCTGGCCAGAATTTTATGATCACGTTATTGATGTATCGGCACACTCATTCTCCTGGCGTACAATTGCCAATCGTTTCCGAGCCACCACTACCAGAATACCAAAATGGATGAATGTAGTGCGTGCAGTATCATCGGAAGGATTCGGAAGACTTAAATTCTATCGTAAGATTCGTAGTCTTCTTGAGGAAGATCGGGCATTCCGGGATTATTTTGAAGGAGAGACAACCAAGCTTCCGCAATTCTATCATAACATGATCAAAAATGACCTGAGAGAGCTATGGGAATGGCTGCCAGAGGGAGCAATCCAGCACGATCCTAATGCGTATCTTAATTCAGAGCTGGAAAAAGTGGAAAAAACGCAGTTTACTAAAGCCCAAATTGGGGCATGATAAGACAAGACGAGACTGATCAATCATTGCATATAAAGGCACCTCTTTAGCTTTAAAACATTCAGCCTCAACGTATATCTCCGCGTTTATTTCTCATAACTTATTTCAATTCAGATATTCGGAATCAGTACGAGTGAGCAATTTTTTAATCCTTGCTTCACTTTGCTAATTTCTTTATAATCAGTGGTTTTAAGGCAAATTTATAGCTCAATGATTGATGCGAATTCTGAAAGACCGCTGGTTTCCATTTTGATTGTGAATTACAACGGCTTGCGATTTCTGCAAACCATGCTTGATTCGCTGCGAAATTGTACCTACTCTAATCTGGAAATTATTTTTATTGATAACTGCTCCACCGATAACAGCATTGAATTTGTCAAAAAAAATTATCCGGAAGTGAAGATTGTGGAGAATCCCGAAAATTACATGTTTGCCCGCGGAAATAATGAGGGGATCAAAATTGCCAATGGAGAAATCATATGCCTGCTAAATAATGACGTCGAGGTTGATCCCGGATTTATTGAACCCATTATCGAGGTGTTTGAAGCGCATGCCAATATCGGCGCCTGCCAATCCAAAATGCTCGAAATGACAGATCGCTCTCATTTAGAATATACTGGCGCATGCGGTGGGTATATCGACTGGGCGGGATACCCTTTTTTGCGGGGCAGAATAATGGATAGAACCGAACCGGATGACGGACAGTATGATGAACCGGCGCCGCTTTTCTGGGGGAGTGGGGCGTGCTTGTTTGTGAGAAAGGAAGCACTGGAAGGCAGCGGGTTATTGGACGAAGAATTTGAACTGCATATGGAAGAGATAGATCTATGCTGGCGTTTGCGGTTAGCCGAATGGGGAATATATTCGATCCCGGCTTCAAAAATCTGGCATCATGGCGGGGGGACGCTGAATTATAATCATCCTGTTAAGATCTATTACAATTTCCGGAACAATATTTTTATGCTTGCAAAAAACCTCTCTACAAAAAGCTTGATTATTCGCCTGCCCATTCGTTTGGCATTGGATGCCATTGCATTTGTGCGTTCGCTGCTGGTTATGCAATTTTCCATGGCATTTGCAATCTTAAGAGCTTACGGATGGCTGTTATCACATATCGGATTAATTTTTCAAAAACGCAAGCAAGTGCAGCGACAGAGACGTGCGCCGGATAAGAAGATTTTGGATTTGATGTATCCAGGCAGTATTGTTTTCGAATTTTTTTTATTAGGAAAGAAGCGGTTTTCGGATTTAATTTTTTATAATAAATTTCAGACTGTTATAAGACAAAATTTAATTGAAATATCAGAACAAAAATCAGCTTAACACCTTTCAACAAACAGAGGTTGAATGAACGTCTTACGACAACTTTAATTTTAGAATAATGGGGTTTTAAATATGTTGAAGAATGATGTTGAAAATAAAGTCGTAGCCACAGCCGTATTTCTGACTAGTTTTATCGTTTATTTTTTAACTATGGCGCCGACGGTCTCCTTTTGGGATTGTGGCGAATTTATTGCTTGTTCATATAAACTCGCAGTGCCGCATCCCCCTGGCGCGCCTTTATTCCTGATTGTTGGACGGGTTTTCACCTTGCTTCCCATTTTTGAGGATATCGCCAAAAGGGTCAATCTTATTTCGGTTATATCCAGTGCCTTAACCATCTTATTCCTTTATTTAAGTATCGTTCATTTAGTTAGAGAATTTATAAAATCCAGAGAAGGCTTTAGCAAATACATCCCCATTGTTGGCGGTGTAATTGGCTCCCTATCATTCGCATTCAGCACCAGTTTCTGGTTCAATGCTGTGGAAGCCGAAGTATATGCCGGCTCCATGCTGTTTACCGGATTGGTCGTCTGGCTGATCTTCAAATGGAGTGAAAAAAGCGAAATGGTTGGCAATGAAAAATATATTCTTATTATTGCCTATTTGATGGGATTAGCTACCGGCGTTCACTTGCTGAATGTTCTTGCCATGCCAATGGTTGTGATGATTATTTATTTCAGACGCTACAAAATTACTGTCCAGTCTTTTACCATAATGACTATAATTGGTATTGCCATGACGGGATTGGTTTACCCGGGGGTTGTGAAGGGCGTTCCCCTCATCACTGAGCATTTAGGCTTCTTCGGAATTATTTTGGCCCTGATCGCATTGCTTGTATTATTTTCCATGGCTGTTAAAAGCCGTCATGAGGTGTTTTCTATCCTGTTGATGTCCGTTTTGCTGATGGTTGTAGGCTATTCATCCTATCTCATGATTTACGTCCGTTCCAATTTGGACCCCAATATTGATGAGAATGACCCGGAAACCATTGAGCGGTTTATTAGCTATTTGAATCGTGAGCAGTATGGAGAGCATAGTGTGTTAAACCGCAATCAGGTATGGCAGCAATCCACCAACCGCAACCGATATTCAAGCACTTGGGATTTTTTCTGGACTTATCAGATTAATAAAATGTATAATCGCTATTTCTTATGGAATTTTGTAGGCTCGAATGATAGAACCGGTAATGTCGATTGGTCGAAATTTTTCGGAATACCGCTGCTATTGGGTTTGTTTGGAGCATGGTATCATTTCAATAAAGATTGGAAACATGCCCTGGCTGTTTTTGTGCTATTTTTTATGACCGGCTTGATGATCATCCTTTATTTGAATCAGCCGGATCCCCAGCCGCGCGAACGGGACTACAGCTACGTGGGCTCATTCTTTGCATTTGCGGTTTGGATAGGCATCGGTGCGGCAGGAATATTGGAATGGGTAACAGATATACTGAAAAGTAAAAATAATGCCATACCGTTTGCCCTCAGCGGTCTGCTTTTCATTATTTCTCCCTTGCAAATGCTCATCAAAAATTATGACGAACAGGATCGAAGCGGCAACTATGTGGCTTGGGACTATTCCTACAATATGCTGGTTTCCTGCGAAGAAAACGGCATTTTGTACACCAACGGTGATAATGATACCTTTCCACTGTGGTATTTGCAGGAAGTTGAAAATGTACGTCTGGATGTGCGGGTGGCAAATTTAAGCCTGCTAAACACCGAATGGTACATAAAGCAATTGAAAAACGGCGAGCCCAAAGTGCCAATTAGTCTCTCCAACAGTCAGGTTGATCTCATGACCAGCGCTCAAGGTTTTGAAAAAGTCTTAAGGTGGCCTGAGAAACGCCGGATTGAATTGCAGTTCCCGGAGCGGGTCCGGCAGGAGGAATCTAAAGAATTTACGGGGCATTTTGAAGTTAACAATTTGCCGGATAAGATGTCTTTTGAACTAGGACCCAAATTAGCAAGGCGATATCTCAGGGTTCAGGATTATATGATATTGAATACGCTTTATGAGAATAATTTTAGGAAGCCGTTGTACTTTGCTGTTACCACATCTTCCAGCAATCAATTGGATGGATTGCGGCGCTACCTGAGGATGGATGGTTTGGTTTTAAAAATTACCACTATACCGAATTGGACCATTCAGCCGGATTATCTGTATGAGAATCTTATGGATAAATTCCTGTACCGGAATTTAGATAATAAGGATGTCTATTTTAATGAAAACATTACCGGGCTGCTTCAAAACTACCGCGCAGCATTTTCCCAATTAGCAAATTATTATTTAACGAATAACGATACCACGAAATTCAATGCAGTCGTTAGAAAAGCTTATGAAGTAATGCCTGCCGATGTAATTCCCTATACCAACCAAGTGATAGAGCAGCATTTGGAAACCTATGGTTATCTGGCGGGCGTTAAATCCATAGACGAGTTGCGGGAAGCCCCATATTCACCGGGCGTCCTTCAGGGAATTGGTCAGCTATCCATGGGATTCAGAAAATTGCAAATTGCCAAAGTAGCCTTCGAGCGTCTCTTAGCAACCGATCCGGATAATACCCGCGCCAAGGGGTATTTGATCAGGATATATGAAGATTTAGAGGAATATGATTCGGCAATCAGTATTTTAGAGGAATGGACGACACAAAATCCTTCGGATTCCGGCGCAGCAAAGCGCTTGAGAGAGTTCCGGCAAATGAAAGCAAATCAACCTGGGGATTCATTAAAATAGTTGTTTAATTTTTGCGTAGCAGACGCATCGATGGTTCAATAGAAAGCAGCAGGGATGAAAAAAATCGTATCAAATATAGTGCGAGTCGTTATTAGTGTCGGGTTGCTGATTTACTTAATCTACATCGCAGATATTGGGAAGATTTACGATACGCTTAAGTTAGTTGATTATAGGTACTTTGGTCTGGCATTGTTGTTTTTTATGGTGTGTATATTGCTACTTACCAAAAGATGGCAAATTTTATTAAAGCAGGTAAAGATTGATCAGAAATATGGTTTGTTAGTAAACTTCTATTTCATTGGCTATTTCTTTAACAACTTCCTGCCAACTACCATTGGAGGGGATGTCAGCCGGGCATATAATGTTTCCAAAGTAAGCGGCAACAAAGCATATAGCGTGGGAATCATATTGCTGGAACGCATGATGGGGCTGCTGGCGACATTGACACTGGCTACATTATCGATGTTTTGGGTCTTCAAATATTTTCATACCAATCGGATTATCTTTCTCACAATCGCTCTATTGGCAATTGTCATCTTCATTCTTGTCAACTTGCTTGTCCCTTCAACCTTTAATTTCACCAGTAGGCTGCTCAAAAAGATTAAAATATTTAATATTGGCGAAAAAGTGTATCAGGTGCTTTACAGCATCCATTCCTACCGGGAGAATAAAAAGGTCATTCTCTATGCTTACCTAATATCCATATTGAGCCAAACCAACCTGATATTGATGAACTATATTCTTGCTAAGGCGCTTAATTTAGATAAAGTATCTCTGGGATTCCTATTCATTGTTATTCCGGTTACATTTATTTTGGGATTGTTTCCTTCTGTAAATGGATTAGGCGTGCGTGATACGGGATACGTATTTCTGCTCACACGGGTTGGATTGAGTCCTGCAGAGGCACTATCATTATCTTTTCTAAACACTTTAGTTCCGGTATTGCTAAGTTTATATGGTGGTTTGCTCCTCATTTTTTATCGTCATAAAAAAGGTCTGGAACCGCTTAGCGAAATGAAGGCAGAAATAGAATGAGTTATTTTAAACCCACACTGATTATTTCATTGGTCATAGTGCTACTGGTAGCCGGATGCAGTTTGAAACCGAATAGCAGCGGCAATTTGGATGAGGTCATTGTTTTTGCAGATTCATCGGATTGGAGAGATTACCGCGAGCCTCTGGATTCCGTGATCAGCAGAGGATATATAACTCCGGTGTGGGAAGAAGAGTATGTTCTGAGCTGGCATCCAATCGAAGATTTGGAGCAATATAAATATTCCCGCAATATATTTTTCTTAAGTAGGATGAATTCTAAAGGACCGGTTTCCGCTATTGTAAAAAATTCTCTTAGTCAGGAGATTATAGACGGCGTTAATTCCGGGGAATATTTTTATATCCCAAAGCATGATGCCTGGGCAACCGATCAATATGTATTATTCCTTTTAGCCCCCGATAAAAACGAACTCATCAAAAGGATTTATCACTATGGCGATGTCATTTATGATGACTTCGAAAAGTCATATTATAAGCGGTTTATGGATGAGTTGTACAAGCACTATGAAAATAAGGAGTTAGAGGAATATTTGGTGGATCACTTTCCCTTCAAAGTGCGCATTCCTAGTGATTACTTTATTGCAACTGAATCGGGAGAGCACAGATATGTCTGGATTCGCCGATTGGATCCTGACCGTTCCCTGATGGTACACTGGATTCCATGGGATGACAGCATTAGTATCGATTTCGATTGGGTGGTTCGCGAACGGAATCAGGTCGCTGAAAGAATTTATGAAGGCGATGTGATTGTTGAGGATGAAACCTCGGCTGATACAGTAAAGTTTTTAAAATGGCAGGCGCTGCGCCTGGAAGGTACCTGGAAGAATCCCACTTATGTTGTCGGTGGACCTTTTCGAAATATCACCTTTGTGGATAAGAAGAGTAACCTCATATTTATGATTGATTTCTATGTCCGCGCCATTGGCGAAAGAAAGAAAATGTTTTTAGATCAATTAGATATCATGGCGCATACATTTGAATCCAAAGCATACCTCAAATCCAAATGACTTTAAAATTAGAAAAAGAGAGAATGATGAATAAAGTCGCAATTATTATGGGCAGCGAATCCGATAAGGCGGTTGTAGAATCATCATTAGAATATTACCAATATTTTGGAATTACGGCAGACGTGTTTGTCTTATCCGCGCATCGTAATCCCGATGCGGTACAGAAATTTGCCAAAGAAGCGCAGGCAAGTGGCTATGGAGTAATCGTGGCATGCGCTGGAATGGCAGCGCATTTGGGAGGCGTGGTGGCGGCTCATACGACATTGCCCGTTATAGGCGTACCTTTGGATGGCAGCGCCCTGAATGGTGTGGATGCATTGTATTCCATGGTGCAGATGCCTGCCGGGGTTCCCGTAGCAACAATGGCAATCGGAAAAGCCGGCGCCCGTAATGCTGCAGTATTTGCTGCGCAAGTGTTTTCCCTGACCGACCAGACAACAGCAGAAAAAATGAAACAATTTAAAGCCAACGGCTGCAAGATTTCCAAATGAAGATAACCGTAATCGGTACTATAAACAAAGATTTAATATTGCCTTTTCATGGTGCGCCGATAGAAAGCTTCGGGGGAATATTTTATAATATTGCCGTGTTATCACAATTGTGCCGGGAAGACGGTCAAATCATCCCGGTATCCTTCATTGGGGAGGATGTTAAGATTAACATTGACGCTATTTTCGAAAAGGTAGCGAATGTATATACTGAAGGTTTGATCCCAATTGAACAAAAAAATCATAAGGTGATACTGGAATATGAATCTCCGAGTAAGCGAAGGGAAAAAGCATTATTTAATTTTCCTCCTCTAACCTGGAATGAGGTTAAACCTTTTTTAGATTCTGACATGGTTATCGTAAACATGGTCACCGGTTGGGATATTAATAAAAAGACGTTTCTCAAAATAAGCAAAAAAGTCCGAAGCAAACTCTATGTGGATGTTCATTTTCTGGTAATGGGCATCGATAAGCTGGGCAGGCGATTCCCCGAAAGACCGGATTCGATTGAGGACTGGATAAACGGATCACGATTTGTGCAGATGAATCGCCGCGAATACCAAATCATCGCCAGCGATATGGGTGAAGTGGAATTCTATCGAACGAAATGTAAACCGGATCAAATCATTTTGATTACCAACGGCAGCAAAGGTGTGGATGCTGTATTCATGGATTATGGTAAAGTTGCCGTGCGGCATTACGATGCGCCGGAGCTTAGCTCCGTTATCGATCCGACTGGCAGCGGAGATGTATTTGGCTCCGCTTTCGTTTTCAATTACTTAAAAACAAACGATCTTGAAGAATCAATCCGTTTTGCAAATATTGCCGCCGCCGCCAACACCCAGTTACAGGGAACCAATGAGATGCAGCTATTGCAGGAAGCCATGGAGAAGCTGACTGTTGGGAGCCCAAAATGAAAAAAGTTCTTATTACAGGCGCAAACGGTTTATTGGGACAGAAATTAGTCCGAATTTTTAGTGAACAGTATCAAGTGACGGCCACAGGAATTGAAAAAACATTTGTGGGTGGGGATACTAAGTATCATTATGAAATACTGGACATCACAAACGCCTCGGACTGCAAAGAATTCCTGGGAAATTTAAGCCCGGAAATTATTATTAATGCCGCTTCTCTCACCAATGTTGATGCCTGCGAGATAAAAAAAGAGGAATGCTGGAATGTAAATGTGAAGGGATTGGAGAATCTTGCCAAAGCTGCCAAACGGAATATGGCGCTTATGGTTCATATTTCCACGGATTATGTTTTTGACGGAGAAGATGGACCGTATTCCGAGGATGATCGTCCCAATCCGTTAGGGTATTACGGCAAAGCAAAACTGGCATCCGAGAACATTTGCCGGATGACGGGGGTGCCATTTGCAATTATCCGAACCTCCGTATTGTATGGATTGGGTTTGGAAGTGAAAGCAAATTTCTTTTTATGGCTGTACAATAATTTGAAAGCGGGCAAAGCTATCAATGTTGTGACAGATCAGTACAATACGCCTACTTTGGTGGATGATTTAGCAGAAGGAATTTTGAGGACCATCGACAAATCCGCTTATGGATTATTCCATATCTCCGGGAGCGAATATATTAACCGATTTGATTTTGCCACTATTCTGGCGGATGTGTTCGAATTCGATAAAAGCTTAATTCATCCGATTACCACAAATCAATTGAAGCAGGACGCTGAGCGCCCTATGAATGGCGGGCTTAAAATTGAAAAAGCGATGAAAGAAATAGAGTATAATCCAAAATCACTTATTGAAGCCTTTGAATATCTGAAAACCCAATTACAGGATGGATGATAACTGAATGAGCAAGAGTCTTGTTGTTATTCCCACTTACAACGAAGCTGAAAACATCAACAAAGTTCTCGATAAAATATTTAAATTGAATATTTGGAATTTGAATGTGTTAATTGTAGATGATAACTCTCCGGATGGCACTGCCGAAAAAGTGCAGGAATATCAAAAGACTAATTTAAATGTCCATTTAATACAAAGATCGGGAAAACTTGGGTTAGGTACCGCCTATATCAAAGGCTTCAAATTTGCGTTGGAAAATAGTTTTGATTATATATTTGAAATGGATGCCGATCTGTCGCATAATCCTGTCGAGATTCCAAAAATGCTGGAGGAAATTGAAGATTCGGATTTGGTTATCGGCTCGCGGTATATTAATGGAGTAAATGTTATTAACTG
>Ga0307423_1001213_pt1 | contig 15768 bp, 14 predicted proteins | sample SalMarWE160310MG_FD_202154 | JGI IMG/M metagenome (GOLD analysis project Ga0307423, IMG submission 202154) | Salt marsh sediment microbial communities from the Plum Island Ecosystem LTER, Massachusetts, United States - WE1603-10 | ecosystem: Environmental > Aquatic > Marine > Intertidal zone >...
CCGGAGATGAAACCCGGTGTCCGCAACTTCCACAGATTTCGGGGCCACAAACCCCTCCGGCAACCACATGGGATGGGAGCCTAACAACAGCCGACGCAGCCATCCAGTGACTAGAACGAGAGCCTCAGTGAAACTGGAGCCCATGATGGCTCTTGTATGGTGCCATAGAAGGTGCCATAATGGCACCATGAATCTTGCAGTATATGTTGAGACGCTGCGCGAACACCTGATCGCGGCTGCGGAGAGCGGAGGCGCCGAGACCAAAGCCGTTGTTGAACGACTTTCGGGCGGCCTGGAAGCAGCGACGCGTCTGGTCCTGCTCGAGACGATTTCCGCCGCCGCCGACGAGATCACCACTGAGCTGGCTCCGGGGGCGGTGGAAGTCCGCCTGCGCGGCAGTGACCCGGAGTTCGTGGTGATCCTGCCTTCAGACGCGGTCGGCGAGGTTGCGGCCGGCGGGACTCCGAGGTCTCCCGATGTCATCCCCGGGAGTGGTGAAGACGGGGGCACCTCCAGGCTCAACCTCCGGCTCCCCGAGGGGCTCAAGGCGAGGATCGAGGCTGCAGCACGTCGGGAGGGTCTTTCACTGAACGCATGGCTGGTACGCGCCGCGGCGGCAGCCGTCGAGGGTCCCCAGGGACATTTGACACGGACCCCAACCGGCAGCCAGCGATACACGGGGTGGGTGCGTTGAACACGCCGGATTCCGCGACCCGACAAGGAGCACGCATGACCTCATTTGAAACGGACCAGCCCATCGTCGTATCGATCGATCTGACCCAGGGCATGGTGCATGTGATTGCCGGCGACCGTATAGACACGGTAGTGGCGGTAAATCCGAGCGATTGGGGCAGGCCGGCGGACGTTGCTGCGGCACAGCAGACGGTGGTCGACATGGCCAACGGGAACCTCACCATCAGGGGGCCGAAACGACGCGGCATCGCCGGACATCTCGGAATGGGCCGGAGCGGCTCGCTCGACGTGACCGTGGAGCTTCCAAAGGGTTCTTCTCTGACGGCCGAGGCGGGTTTCGCCGACTTCCGATGCGACGGCAAGCTCGGCGATGTCGATGTGAGGACGGGGGCCGGCAACGTGCGACTCGATCAGGTCGGGGCGGTGCGCGTGCACAGTGGAGCGGGGCGAGTCACCCTGGAGGGGTCATCCGGCAACGCCGAGATCGTGACCGCCGGCGACATCACCGCTGGCACCGTCGCCGGCGACGCCGACGTGAAGAACCGCAACGGCAAGACGTTGATCAGCCGGGTTGGAGGCAACGTGAGGGTCAAATCGGCCAACGGCGACGTCACGATCGAGGATGCCTGCCACGACGTCACGGCCAAGACTTCCAACGGCGACATACGGCTCGGTCAGGTCACCCGTGGTTCGGCAACCATCGAGACTGCTTGCGGCGGGCTCGAGGTCGGAATCAAGGAGGGCACGGCGGCCTGGATAGACGCCAACACCAGATTCGGGCAGATCCACAACACCCTCTCCGCAGCCGACGGCCCGGAACAGTCTGGGGAGACGGTCCAGGTTCGCGCCCGGACCTCTTTCGGCGACGTCCTGATCACGCGCTCACAGCCAGGACACGGAGACAGATGAGAGCCATGCCGGATACGGCGAATACGATCGAGGTGAGACACCTCCGGAAGGGATACAAGGGAGTGCCCGTGCTCCACGACGTCTCGTTCACTGTCGAACGGGGCACCGTCTTCGCGCTGCTTGGGGCCAACGGCTCCGGCAAGACGACCACGATCAACATCCTGACAACACTGATCAAGGCCGACGAGGGAACCGTAGAAGTCGCAGGCTTCGACGTCGCGGCGCAGCCCGGCAGGGTCCGCGAGCAGATCAGCGTCACCGGGCAATTCGCCGCGGTCGACCATGTGCTCACAGCCCGCGAGAACCTGGTGCTGATGGGCGAGTTGCGCCACATCCCCGATCCCGAGCGAACCGCGGCGAAACTGCTCGACAAGTTCGAGTTGAACGACGCGGCCGACCGCCGTCTGCTGACTTTCTCGGGTGGAATGCGACGCCGACTCGACATCGCGATGAGCCTCGTCGGCGACGCACCCGTCATCTTCTTTGATGAGCCGACGACCGGGCTCGATCCCCACGGCCGCACCGACATGTGGCAGACCATCCAGGCCCTGGCCGAGAGCGGGACCACGGTCTTTCTGACCACTCAGTACCTGGAGGAGGCCGACCACCTGGCCGACGAGATTGCCATCCTCCACGGTGGCAGAATCGTGGCCGAGGGACCACCCAACGAGCTGAAGACTATGGTGCCGGCCGGCCTCGTGGAACTGGACTTCATCGAACAAGAGCAGTTGGCGGCGGCCCAATCAGCGCTCGAAAAGCACCACCACGTCAACCGGGTGGACTTGAAACTGATGGTGGCTACGTCGGGCTCCATGGCCGATATGGCGGACATGTTCATCCGGCTAAGAGACCGCGGGATCGAGCCGACCGGGTTCTCCAGGCAGACGACCACGCTCGACGACGTGTTCTTCAAGGTCCTCGGAGAAGAAAGGGCAGGTTCGCATGCGAGCGCTGAGTGACACGTGGACCATGGCCAAACGATCGCTGCGTCATACGACACGCAGCCTCGACACGATCATCACGGTCGTACTGATGCCGATCGCAATTTTGCTGTTGTTCGTCTACGTGTTCGGCGGCGCACTCAGCACGCAGACCGGCGCGATCGACTACATCGATTACATCACACCCGGAGTGATCATCATGACGGTCGCCAGCGGCATCGCCTATGCCGCGGTGCGGCTCAGCATGGACCTGCAGCAGGGCATCATCAGCAGGTTCAGGACCATGCCGCTGGCGCCCTCGTCTGTCTTGAGCGGGCAGGCCCTATCGTCGACGCTGTCGAACCTGTTCTCCGTGCTTCTCGTGATGGTCGTCGCGCTCCTCGTCGGGTTTCGCTCGCCTGCCGGCGCCACCGCGTGGCTTGCGTTCATCGGCATGCTGGTCTTGTTCACCCTCGCCACTACATGGATGGCAATGTTCTTCGGCCTGTTGGCCAGTTCGGTCGAAGGCGCCGGTGCCTTCTCCTACATCCTGCTGCTTCTGATCTTCATCAGCCCGTCGTTCGTGCCAACCGACTCGATGACACCGTTGTTGCGGGGCTTTGCCGAGCACCAGCCGATGACTCCGATCATCGAGACTCTGCGCTCACTGCTGACAGACGGCACCACCGGCAACCAAGCCTGGGTCGCCCTGGCCTGGATCCTCGGCATCCTGGTCGTGTCCTACACGCTTGCCCTGGCCATCTATCGCCGGAGCCAGCCGGTCACGGCAGCCCGGTAGGGTCGCAACCGTCGCCACCTAGGTCTGTACCGGCTGGGCGCCGACCTGAGATGGGTCGAGTGGGTGGTGATTGGTATCCTGCTCGTGGCCGCAACGGTGCGAGGAACCATACGTTGGCGCACGAAACCAAGAGAGTGACCGCAATCGTGCCAGCCTTCAACGAGGTCGCTCGCATCGGTCGCGTTCTTGTCACGATCGGCACAGTCCGCGAGTCGGCGTGACTCGCTTCCTGGCTGCTGCGGGCCCATTCGCGCCGTTCGTCGTATTCTTGCTCGCGGCCGCCGAGAGCGCCGCCTTCGTCGGTCTGATCATCCCCGGCGAGTTAGCGGTGATCCTGGGCGGCGTCGCCGCCGGCACCGGGTCGGTGTCCCTATGGGTGATGATTCCGGCGGCTGTGTCCGGTGCGATCATCGGTGACTCGATCGGCTACCGCCTCGGCCGGACACTCGGACCGTCGCTACTCGAAAGGAAGCGGATGGCCAGGGTCGCCCGACACCTCGACAAGTCGGTGGCTCTGCTGTCGGAGCGAGGGTGGTGGGCGCTGGTGGTTGCCCGTTTTGCGTCGGTGCTGCGAGCGATCGTTCCGTTCGCTGCCGGCATGGGCAGGATGCCGTACCGGCGTTTCCTGTTGGGCAACGCCGTCGGCGGAGTGGCATGGGGCACAGCCTTCACCCTGGTCGGCTACCTGGCCGGAGCCAACTACCCGCGCGTTGAGGGATGGTTCCGCACCGGAGGTCTCGCCGTCGCCGGGCTCGTCATCCTGGTGGCTGGAATCGTCTGGCTGACACGGTGGGTGCAACACAATCAGGCGGCTGTTGTTCGGGCACTACACCGGGCAGCAGGGATTCGTCCCATCCGGCTGCTGACCGACGCGCTGCGTCAGTCCCGGCTCAGCGGGGTCGCCCTGGCCGTTGCCGCGGCCGGGATCGTTGGGGGCGTCTGGCTGTTCGGCGGCCTCATCCAGGACGTGCTCGGGAGCGAAGAGTTCTTCTTCTTGGACCTGGCCACCGTCCGCTACCTGGCTGCGAATCCCGTTAATGGATTGGTTTCGGTCGCCAAGGTCGTCAACCTTGTGACCGATGGCCGCTTCCTGGTTTTCGTCGTGGCGCTTGTGACTGTGGTCGCGATCTTCCGAAGACGACGATTGGCGCTTGCTCTCGCGGCTTGTGCCGTCGGCCAGTGGATCATCGTCGAGGTCGCCGCAGCCGTTGTCAATCGGATACCACCCGCCGTTTCGCCGCTCGCACCGCGTATTGACTATGGGTTCCCATCCGAGCATGTGGCTCTCGTTTCGGCCATCGCCGTGGTGGCTGCATGGTCGTGGGGGCGGTCAGATTGGATGGCGACGGTGAGGCGCTACGGAATCGCCGTCGTCGTTGTCGCTATCACCGCCGCGGCCCGGGTGATTCTCGTCATCGACTACCCCAGCGACACGATCGCAGCCGCCGCCATAGCCGCCGCGTGGAGCCTGATCGTGTGTGTGATCGTCAGCCCACAGCCCGCCAATCGGACCTCGAGCCGTGCTCGCTAGACCTTCGGCGGGCGTCGCCCGCAGACCTTGGGGGCCGGAATGTGTCCGCTTGGATCGGCGGCCCGGCACGTCGGGCAACGTGCGGTGCATGACCAGAAGCTGAGGGAGCGTCTCAGGTTGTCTCAGCTTCTCCACAGGTGCTCTGGAGCACTATGTCGCCAAGAAGGCCCCCACCCGGGGGAAGGCCCCCACCCGGGGGAAGGCCCCCACCCGGGGGTCGACAGAGCCAGGAGATCTTGAATGAATACTGAGAAGAAGCCGAGGAAGAGGCTGTACTCGCTCGCGGTGGCAATCGGCCTTGCCCTGGGCTCGATGGGTGCCGCGGCGGCTGCCAGCACGCCGGCCCGGTCCGCACCAGCCGAGCAGGAGTCGCCTGCGGTGACCACCGACCAGGTGTCGAGTCCCACCGATGAGGCAACCGAAGAGGCCGAGACGCCGGGCGATGAGGCCGTTGACGGTGTGGACCATCCGTTCGAGGGCGAAGAGGTTGGTAACAACGGCGATGGTATTGCTGATGCCAACGAAGCCAGCGAGGTGGAAGGTGACGAGGCCGATGAGGTGGAGACACCCGGCGATGAAGCGGTCGATGGTGTGGACCATCAGTTCGAGGGCGAAGAGGTTGGTAACAACGGCGACGGTATTGCCGACGCCAACGAAGCCGCCGAGACTCCCGAAGCCGTAATCAACGGCTGATCGAATCGAACCCCTCCAGCTATGTGGCAGTGCCGGGCCCGCCAGGGGTCCGGCACTGTTGCGTTGGTGTCAGGTTGGCGGTTCAGAATCTGGCTCGGCCGGCGTCGGTGTGGGCAGGATGACGGTAACCGCTGCCCCTCCGAGGTGGGGGCTGTCTCCAATGGTGATCGTTCCCTCGTGGGCGTCGATGATGCTGCGCACCACCGATAGTCCCAGCCCGGTACCACCCGACTCGCGGGATCTCGCTTCATCGAGCCTGACGAAACGGTCGAAGATCCGGTCACGGTCTGCCGGTGGGATGCCGGGTCCGTCGTCGCTGATGCGAATGGCTGGTTGTCCATCGACGAGACGCGTCTCGATTCGGACTGTGGTTGTGGCGTGGTGGGTTGCGTTGTCGAGAAGGTTGCGGACGATCTGCCCGATGCGTCTCCGGTCTCCGAACATCTGGATCGGCTTGAGCTCATCGGTGTCGATGCTGATGCGGGTTGTGAGTGCGCCTGCGATCTCTTCGCCGACGACGTCGGCAACGTTGAACCACTCCTGACGGAGTTGGAGCCCGTTTTCATCGCTCTGGGCGAGGGTCAGGAGATCGTCGACGAGCGTGGCCAGGCGACGGCTCTGGCCGGCGACATCCGAGGCGAGCTCATCCACCGTGAATCCCCCGGGGCTGGCTTGTGCGACCTCGGCCATCGTGAGCAGGGTGGCAATGGGGCTCTTCAGCTCATGGCTGGCATCGGCGGTGAACTGACGCTGGCGTGCGGCAGAGATGTCGAGACGGTTGAGCATCCGATTGAGTACGACGGCGAGGCGGCGGATCTCGTCGTCGGGGTCTGGCTCGGGAATCCTGCGGTGGAGGTCGCTGTAGGAGATGGTGTCGGCCCGGCGGGTCATTGCGTCCACCGAGCGGAAGGCGCGCCGGGTGAGGCGCGACACAGTCAGAGCGACGAGGAGGGTGATCGCAGGAAATCCAAGCGCGACAAGCGGTATAAGGGCGCGAGTCGCCCCGTCGACGGTGCTGAGGGAAGCGGCTGCGAGCACCACGGACGGCTGCCCTTCGCTACTGACGCTGCTGATGGCGACTAGGAACGGACCTTCGTCACCATCGTCGCTCTGCCTCTCACCCTGGTTCTCGGCGGCGTCCAGCGCGGGGATCTGCACGGTCCGTGCGGTGACGGTGCCCGGGACGACTTCGACAATGGATCGTTGGCCTTCGATGTCGGCCGTCGATGATACGACCGCCCCGTCGGTGACGATCTGAACCGAGATACCGCGGACCAGCGGCACCTGGGTGAAAGCAGTGCCGGTTGCGAGTTGGGTGGCGACGTCGGCTGCCCGGGCGGTAACCGTCGTCTCGACTGATCTGTAGAGGGCCGATCGAGTGGCGACGACTAGCAGCACGCCTGCGATGGCAAGGACGGTCCCGACGACTGCGGTTGCGACCATCGTGGTCCGGCTCCGGACACCGAGTCGCTGTGTCGGGGACCGTCGTCTGGTCATCGGTCGGCTCGCAGCCGGTACCCGACACCACGGATGGTCTCGATCGAGGCCCGGTTGAAGGGCTGGTCGACTTTTCTTCGCAGGTACCCGATATACACCTCGATCACGTTGGGGTCGCCTTCAAAGTCCCAGTCCCACACCGCGTTGAGAATGTCGGTCTTGGAGACAGCCTCTCCCGGATGTCGCACCAGATACTCGAGCAGTGAGAACTCCTTGGCAGTCAAGGTGATCTCGACTCCGGCACGTTCGACGGTGTGGCCGGCCGGGTCGAGGCGGATATCACCGACCTCGAGGACGGTGGGCCGGGCGGGTGCTCCTCGCCGTGCGAGGGCGCGGATACGAGCGGACAGCACCACAAACGAGAACGGTTTCGTCAGATAGTCGTCGGCTCCGGAGTCGAGGGTCTCGGCGATATCGAACTCGCCCCCCTTGGCGGTGAGCATCAGAATAGGAGTCCAGTTGGATTCTTCCCGCAGAGCCGAGCAGACCCGGTAACCGTTGATTTTGGGGAGCAGGATGTCCAGGACGATGACGTCGTAGGTTTGATTGCGCGCGAACCACAGCCCTTTCTCACCGTCGTTGGCGACGTCAACGACGTGGCCGTCTGCCTCGAGGCCCCGTTTGAGGTAGGCGGCGAGTTTGGTTTCGTCTTCAACGACCAGCAGCCGCATCCGTCACCGGCTTTCGCGCATGTCTGTGGTCTTCGACTGTAGATGCGGTTTGCTGAGAGCCTGCTGAGAGCGGGGCATCGTGTCACCCCGCTCTTGTCGCCAGCTTCGTGCTCAGTCGGCGGTTTCCTCACCGCCGGCGTCTTTCTGCACCGTCGCCGTCTGCGGGGCGGCACCCTGGGCGCTCACTTCGACGTTCACGTCGAGGGCGTTGAGGGACGTGGCGTAGATGCTGAACTCGTTGACGGGGAAATGGTCGATAGCCCCGCTGTTGTCGAAGTGGATGGTGCGGCTGCCGCCGGCAGGGATGGTGAAGGTGTCGGGGAGCTTGGCGTAGTAGCTCTCGCTGGTCCCGGCGGTCGGGTCGGTGAACGTGTAGTACACCTCGAACCCGGCCAGCTCGGTCGAGCCGGTGTTGGTGACGGCGATTTCGAGGTGGTCGTCGGCGGCGTTGCCGGACGGGTCGACGTTGTTCTCGACGAGCACCGAGTCGATCTTCAGAGCCTCTGCGGTGGAGGTGTTGTTGATCGGGTTGTCGTTGACGGGGAGGACCGGCCCGGCGGCAACGGTGGTGGCGGTATTGGCCGCCACTGTGGTCGGGGTTGTCGAGGACGTGGCGCCGCCGCAGGCGGAAAGGGCGATACCGGCGGCCAGCGCTGCGGCAGCGACTCGGCGGGCGCGGCTGGTCTTGGTGTTCATTGTGTTTCTCCTTGTGGGATGGCTGGTTGTTTGCGGAAGCTGCGGTTGAGCGCGATCGGGAGCGCTCCTGCGTAGAGCAGGATCCAGACGATGGAGAAGCGCACCTGGAAGAACAGATCGGGCAGACTCAGGGTCCGGAACCGTTCTTTGACGTCGGTCATGGCGAAGGCGAACCGTTCGAAGTGCTTAGCGAACGAGGCGGCTTCGATGCTGGTTCTGATGGTTTCGTATGTGGCGAAATGGGTGAGGATCTGGACTTCGCCGTCGTGGCCGAGCCCGAGGGCGGCGAACAGCCCGCCGGGGAGTTGGTTGTCGGCGTCGAGGGTGTCTCCGATCTGGGGGAGCACAAGGACGACGACCAGCCAGATACCGAGGGCAGCCATCAACCCGTTGGTCGCAACCTTCGACGAGGCTGTGGCGAACGCCCCGAGGCTATAGAAGGTGGCCATGTAGATGATGGCGGCCACGAAGGCGAGGAGCAGCTTTCCGGCCTGACCGGGGTTGATCCAGTCGTGGCCGACCAACCCGACCGAGAGCACTGCAACTGCCGTGGTGGCGGCGACCAGGGTGGTGATCACCCACACTGCGCCGAGAAGGCTGCCCGCCGCCAGTTCACCCGTGGTGATCGGGCGGGACATGATCAGCGGAAGGGTGCGGTTGACCCGTTCCCGGGATACGGTCAGATAGCCGAGGGTGATGGCGATCACCGCCCCGATGTACTCGATGTACTCGAATGCGCCCCGCAGCAGCGACAGCGGCGCCAACGGGGAGGGTGCAATCCGGGTTGCGCCGCCTGCTACCGCGGCGGCCCGGTATGCCTGATAGTCGGCGAGGCGACTGGCGTATTCGGCCGAGGCGATGACCACCGACCCGGCGGTAGTGACGATGAGTATCCCCAGCAACACCACCAGGATGCGGCTGCGCACCGCCGCCCGGTATTCGTGGCGGGCGATGGCCAGTATTCGCTGTCGTCTGTCATTCGCCATTGCTGCTCCTCGAGAAGTCATGCCGCTGGACCAGGACCATCACCGCTGCCGCCAGCACCACCGCCACCACGGCGACCGGTACGACCCGCATGACGGTGTGAAGCACGGGCTCGGATGGGGCGGTGGCGAGGATCTGCGCGCTCGCCGTCTTGTATTGCTCGGCGATCGAGATCGGCCGGGCCAGGGCCGTGATCTGAAAGAACCGTTGCGACGTTCCGACCGGGTCGGCGATCGGGTTGAGCGATGCGGTCGGGCGGAGCCCCGATGTGAACTGTGGGATGGTGAACGTGATCACAAGCCAGGCGCCCATTGCCGACAGCAACGCCAGCGAACGGCGGCGACTTAGCAGCGCGGTCCCCATGCCCACAAGGGCGAACACCAGCAGATACAGCCACGACAGCCCGTAGAAGAGCCCGAGACGTCCAACCACTTCGATGGTCGGGGCCGTCTGGTTGGCGACGACCAGCGATGCGACGCTGACCGCCATCGCCGCCAGCAGGATCACTGCCAATGAGATAGCCGCGGCCGCGATTTTCCCCATCGCATATTCGGTTCGGGACACCCGGCGGGAGAAGATGAGACGACCCAACCCGGTGGACTCGTCATCGGCCACACTCAGATGTCCGAGCAGCAGGGCGAGCAGGGCCCCGAGGAGCGGGACGTAGACGACCATGTTGGACAGCAGCGACAGCTCGGGTTTGAGCAGAAATGGGTTGGGCGGTGCCGGCTGCCCGTTGGCGGCCAGCAGCTTCACCGCCTGGTCGTAGACCCGCACGATCGTGTTGTGGCTCGACCAGCCGAGCAGCCCGGCTGCGGCGGTCATGGCCACGAACATGCCCAATGCCGCCAGGAAGACCCGCTGTCGGCGGAGGGACAGCAACTGCTGTGAGGCGACGGTTGAGATCATGTCGGTGCGCCTTCCATCCGCACATAGATGTCCTCGAGTGACATCTCGTCGGGGAAGTGGTGGGCGGTTGCCTCCATCGAGTCCTTGTAGATCAACTCGCCGCGGTTGAGCACACCGATCGTGGTGCATACCCGGGAGACTTCGCTCAACTGGTGGGTGTTCATGAACACGGTCATGCCCAGATCACGGTTGAGGCCGAGAATCGTCTGCCGCAGCTGGCGTATGCCGGCCGGGTCGAGCCCGGCAGTTGGTTCATCGAGGAAGAGAACTGACGGGCGGTGCACGATCGCTTGAGCGATACCGATCCGCTGCCGCATGCCCGTCGAGAACGACCCGACACGGCGATCGGCGAGCTCCGAGCAGTCCAGGTAGTCGAGCGTTTCGGCGACGGCACGTTTCGCATCCTCGACGCCGGACAACTCGGCGAAGAAGGTCAGGTTCTCGGCGGCGGTCATGTGTGGATACATCCGCACTTCCGACGGCAGATAGCCGATGTCGGCAGTCACCAGATGGCGCTCGCTGACCACGTCATGACCGTTAACCAGTGCCGTCCCCAGGGTTGGTTTGATCAAGGTGGTCAGGATGTTGACCGTCGTGGTCTTCCCGGCTCCGTTGTGGCCGAGAAACCCGAAGATCTCACCGCGGTCGATGGTCAGGTCGACGTCGTGCAATACGAGATCGCCGTTGTAGCTGTGGCCCAGTTCTTGCATTTCGATGGCGGGACCGTTCATCGGCCCTCCTTGTGGCTCTACGCCGGCAAGTGCCGGGGGTCACGGTCGTGATTGACCGGACACCGACAAGCTACGAAACCGACGTCGAGACACCGGAGAGCGCACGGTAAGAACCCTGCCAGAAATCAATACGGCCGATGGAAGGCGGTCAGCCAGTGGGTGAGTCGTTGCCCACGTCCGCCCTTCGCAAGATCACGTCGATCTGGGGCCGAGGGCCGAGTCTGGCGACCGTGATTCGTCCCGGCATGGACTCGACCAGTCGCCTGGCCAGTGGTAGGCCAAGACGCCTCGACCGATCACCATCGGCCGGCTCGTCCACGTCTGCATCGAACGGCGACTCTGAGAAGCCGGGCCCTTCGTCGGCTACCTGCAGTGTCACCGACTCGTCGCCGACTCGAACATCAACCGTCACGTCACCCTCGCCATGTTCCAGGGCGTTGGCGATCAGCACATCGAGCACATGCCGCAAAGCTGCAGCGCTCCCTCTCACCGGAGGCACAAATCGAGAAGCCGTGATCCGCAGCGCTCTGCCTACCCGGCCAAACTGCCGTCTCCAGCCTTCCTCCACGTCTCCCAGGACGTCTGATACATGGAACTCCGACCCTGTGGTCTGTGCCGTCCTGGCGAACGCAACAAGATCGGTGACGGTCTGGTCCAACCGGTCAATATCCCCGAGCGCCTCCTCCAGCGCCTGCGACGGATCGGACCGCGGGAAAGCCAACTCGGTTTCGATCCCCGCCCGAAGGCCCGCCAGCGGTGTCCGCAGCTGATGTGACACGTCGGCAGTGACCATCCGTTCCCGGGCGATCAGATCATCCAACCGTTCGGCCGTCACCGTCATCGCTCTACCGGCGTCGTCCAACTCGGTCACACCGCTCTCCGGGACATCGATAGCGAAATCGCCATCCCCCAACCGCACCGCAGCATCTCTAAGACGGAGCACGGGCCGGGTCAGCCGGCTGGCCACAACCCAACCCACTGCCACCGCGACGGCCAGCACCCCAACGGCAAGACCGAACAGCGACCACAGGATGCGGCGGGCGCGGGCGTCCCCGGTCGCCGTCGACTGTTCGGCGCGAACGGCACCCACCACCCGCTCGTCGGCCGCCACCGGCACCGCCACAACCCGGATCTCACCCTCCTCAGTGTCCGCAACCTCTTTGCGCAGCGCACGCTCGGTGACCTGATCCGCCCGCGACGGACCCGACCCCGCTACCAGCGATCCCGTGGTGTCGTACACGCCCAAGACCACACCCTCTGAAGAGGTAGGCAGCTCAACGGGGTCTCCACTCGTTGCGAAGTCGGCGGGCACGGTCCGAGACGCCAGGATCGCCTCTCTCTCGACACGCAGCGTGGCACCCTCATCCAACAGACGCCCGACCACGACTGCCAGCGGCGCGCCAAAAAGCAAGACCGCCAGCGCCGTCACCGCCAGAATCGCCACCAGTACGCGGCGTCTCATCGCGCCTCGAGGCGATATCCGACGCCTCTCAGCGTCGAGATTCGGCTCGGGTCACCGGGAGCGTCGAGCTTCCGCCGCAACGCCGCGATGTGGAAATCGAGCGTCTTGGTCGAGCCAAACCAATGCTCGTCCCAGACGTCGCTCATCAAGGTCTCACGGGTCACCACAACTCCGACGTCCTCAACCAGACGAGACAGAAGATCGAATTCCTTCGCTCGAAGTTCCACCTCCCGGCCCGACAGCCAGACCCGGCGGGCCGCGGTGTCGATCACAAGGCCACCAGCTGAAAGCTGGGGATGTTGTCCGGGAGGTCGCCGACGTAACTGCGCCCTGATCCGGGCTAGCAACTCGGCGAGCTTGAACGGCTTGGCCACGTAGTCGACGGCACCGGCATCCAACCCGACCACCACGTCCAGCTCCTCGTCACGCGCCGTCAACATGACTACGTCGATCGACGGATCTGCCTCATGGATCCGGCTGCACACCTCGATTCCGTCAACATCCGGGAGACCAAGGTCGAGCAACACAAGGTCGGGACGGCGACCAATCGCAGCATCGAGCCCACCCTCACCGGTGCGCTTCCACACCGTTTCGTAGCCGCTCCCATCGAGCGCGCGCAACAACGACGAGCCGATTCGCTCATCGTCCTCCACTATCAGGATGCGATGTCGTTCCACACAACCAGGCTAGGGATTGTTGGAGCCAAGCAACGCGAGCCGGGCAGCCCTGCCGCGTCTGTCGTCCCCCGAATTTTGTCGCAAACCACTGCTGTTTGGAAACAGACGAAGGGTAGGCTCGGACAAGAAGCGTCCTGATCAGGGATACCTGTCTGAGGAGCACGTCAAGTATGCGGCACCGTACTGTCTCACTTCTGTCCGTTCTCACTCTGATCGCTGGTCTGGGAGTTGCTATCGCTCCGACCGCGACCGCCGACCACACCGCCGACCCAGCATCAGTTACGATCGCCGGAAGCCTCCAGGACGAACTCGGCTGTCCCGGTGAGTGGCAGCCTGACTGTGCCATGACCCATCTCACCTACGACATCGAAGATGACGTCTGGCAGGGCACATTCAGCATCCCGGCCGGGAGTTACGAGTTCAAGGCCGCTATCGATGACTCCTGGGACGAGAACTACGGTGCCAACGCCGTCGCCAACGGCGCCAACATCGCGCTCGACCTTCCCTCAGCCACCGACGTCAAGTTCTACTACGACCACAAGAGCCATTGGGTAACCGACAACGTCACCTCCGCCATCGCCGCCGTCGCCGGCAGCTTCCAGTCCGAATTGGGCTGCCTCGGTGACTGGCAACCATCGTGTCTCGTGTCATGGATGCAGGACATCGACGGAGACGGCGTCTACACCTTTGTCACCGACCAAATCCCCGCAGGCTCCTACCAGTTCAAAGTAGCGCTCGACGAGGATTGGACCACCGCCTATCCCGGCTCCGATGTTGCATTCACGACAGCCGATGGAGCCACCGTCACCTTCACCTACGACGCGGGGACCAACGACGTCGCTGTCGAAGTCGGCGGCACCTCAGAGCCCGGCGATGAGTTGCTGGTCCGGCCTCCGGTCCGGGAGGCGGCAGGCGACAACGTCTTCTACTTCGTCATGCCCGATCGCTTCGACAACGGCGATCCCGGCAACGACTCCGGTGGCGACCTCAGCGGGGACCCGCTGGTCAACGGCCTCTTGCCGACCAACAAGGGCTACTACCACGGTGGCGACCTTGCCGGTCTCACTGCCCGGCTCCCTTACCTGGACGGGCTGGGTGTCAACGCAATCTGGCTGACCCCGCAGTTCACCAATCGCTGGGTCCAGGGTGACGGTACGCTCGCAGGATCCAGCTCGGGTTATCACGGCTACTGGCAGATCGACTATTCGAGTATCGACCCGCACTTCGGCAGCAACGCCGAGATGACGGCGTTCGTGTCCGCCGCTCATGCACTGGGCATCGATGTGTTCTTCGATATCGTCGCCAACCACACCGGCGACGTCATCACCTACGTCGAAGGTGACGAGCCTCCGTATGTCTCCAAAACCGATTCCCCGTATCTGGACGCCACCGGTGTGCCGTTTGACGACGCCGACTATGCCGGCACCGGTACCTTCCCGGCACTGCACCCGAACGTGTCCTTCCCCTACACGCCGACGTTCAACAGCGTCGCCGACGAGACCGTGAAATACCCGGCCTTCCTCAACGACCCGACTCTCTACCACAACCGGGGCAACTCGACGTTTGTCGGCGAAAACAGCCTGTACGGCGACTTCTTTGGCCTCGATGATCTGTGGACCGAGCACCCGACGGTGCAGGACGGCTTGATCCAGGTCTTCAAGGACATGGTCACCGACTACGACATCGACGGCTTCCGCATCGACACGGTCAAGCACGTCAACGACGAGTTCTGGCAGGCGTTCGGTCCCGAGCTGAAGGCACACGCCGCAGCTCTCGGCAAGACGGACTTCTTCATGTTCGGCGAGGTATTCGACTACGACGTGCAGGCTCTGTCCCGGTTCTCCACCGAGCTGCCACTGGACGCAGTGCTCGACTTCGCGTTCCAGGGCACAGCCCGCAACTTCGCCAGCCAGAGCGGCGCCACCGACACTGTTGCCGGTTTCTACGCTGCCGACGACTACTACACCGACGCAGACAGCAACGCATACTCGCTGCCGCTGTTCCTGGGCAACCATGACATCGGGCGTGTCGGCCTCTTCCTCAATCAGGACAACCCGGGTGCTACGGACGCCGAACTGCTCGCCAGGGATGAGCTGGCCCATGCGCTCATGTACTTCGGGCGGGGCATGCCCGTGCTGTATTACGGCGACGAGCAGGGCTTCACCGGCGACGGCGGAGACCAGGATGCCCGCCAGGACATGATGCCCAGCGTTGTGGCCTCGTACAACGATGATGATCTCATTGGGACCGCGGCAACGACGGCCGACGCCAACTTTGACGAAACTCACCCGCTGTATCAGACGCTGTCTGACTTCGGGGCTTTGCTGGCGGCCTACCCGGCACTCGCCAATGGCGCCCAGCTGTATCGCTACAGCCAGAGCACGGCCGGCATCTATGCCTTCAGCCGTATCGACCGGACCGAGCAGATCGAGTATGTGGTGGCGCTCAACAACAGCGAAACCACCGCGTCTGCGGTCTTCGGCACCGACTCGCCATCGACCTCGTTCACTGAGCTGTGGCCGGGAGGCGGGCCGGCGATCACCGCCGACGCGGGCGGTGACCTGACCGTCGATGTCCCGGCACTGGGCATCAAGGT
>Ga0307423_1001214_pt1 | contig 15766 bp, 12 predicted proteins | sample SalMarWE160310MG_FD_202154 | JGI IMG/M metagenome (GOLD analysis project Ga0307423, IMG submission 202154) | Salt marsh sediment microbial communities from the Plum Island Ecosystem LTER, Massachusetts, United States - WE1603-10 | ecosystem: Environmental > Aquatic > Marine > Intertidal zone >...
GCAACGATGACGACGTCAACAGCTATGCGCCGGGCTGCACCGGCAAGTGTGATGTTGATTCCGTGACGGGCTACGAGGTATCCGGTGCATTTCGCAGCGGCGGGTTTTCTGTGGATGCCGAGTACAACATGTTCAATGCCGAGCTGGTCGAGACCGGCGTGACCGGCGGCTTGTACCGCAACAGCGAGACTGACCTGGAGAACTGGTCAATCGAGGGCGGCTATATGGTGATACCGGACAAGCTGGAAATCGTGGCCGGCTACTCCAGCCAGGATGCCGACAACTACACAACGGAATGGAACCGTACCTCGATCGGTGCCAACTATTTCATCAGGAAGCATGATGTGAAGATCCAGGCGACATGGCAGATGAATGAAGATATGGATGGTTCGCCCGGGAACGATGCGGACGAGTTCTTCCTGCAGACCCAGTACGTGTTCTAGCCAGGCGTCGGCCGCTGCCAGGGAGGGCGCAGGCAAGGGTACCCACGAATAACAAAGATTGATGGTCGTTCATTGCAGACCGGTCGCAAGGCCGGTTTTTTTCCTGCTGCCAGTCGATACCCCGATGGCCAGCGATTGCGACCGATCCCGGGGCGTCTTTCCGTGCCCGCCTTCCCGGAGGCAGTTTCCTCGCAGCAGTGATCCGGAAGCAGTGATTGCTGTTCAGGTTGTCACCGGATGATTTGCAGCGCTCATCCCGCGGGCCGCGCTCCGGGCAATTAATGCGTTACGGGCCGTTGTCCGCATTGCGCCGGAATGGCAACAGATGAATGAGTCTGCCCTTCCTGCGGTTTGTTGCTGCTGTCGTTGATGCGGCTATCCGAAGCGGCCGGTGATGTAACCCTCGGTCAGGCGATGCGAGGGGGTGGTAAAGATATGCCTGGTGGTGCCCACCTCGATCAGTTCACCCAGGTGGAAGTATGCCGTACGCGATGAAACACGGGCTGCCTGCTGCATCGAGTGGGTCACGATCACGATGGTGTAGTTCTCGCTGAGTTCGTCCATCAGTTCCTCGATCCTCGCCGTGGCGATCGGGTCGAGCGCAGAGCAGGGTTCATCCATCAGGATGACCTCGGGCTTGACGGCGATGGTGCGTGCGATGCACAGGCGCTGCTGCTGGCCGCCGGACAGGCCGGTGCCCGGGTGATGCAGCTGGTCTTTCACCTCACCCCACAGCCCCGCCTTGCGCAGGCTGGTTTCCACGAGTTCATCCAGATCGACCTTGCTGTCGACCAGGCCGTGGATGCGCGGCCCGTAGGCGACGTTCTCGTAAATGGATTTCGGAAAGGGGTTGGGGCGCTGGAACACCATGCCGACCCGTGCCCTCAGCGTGACCACGTCGGTGGACTTGCTGTAGATGTCGCTGCCATCGAGCTGGATTTTTCCGCTGATCCTGCAGCTTTCGACGATGTCGTTCATGCGGTTCAGGCTGCGCAGGAAGGTGGACTTGCCGCATCCCGATGGCCCGATCATGGCGATGACCTCGTTCTTGCCGATGTCGATAGAGACGTTCTTGATGGCCTGTTTCTCGCCGTAGAATACATCGACGTTGCGGCAGACGAAGCGCGGGTCCCCGACCGTGATATCGCCGACGGTTTCATGGACCTGTTCGTGCTCACCGGTTTTCTCCGGTGTTTTGAAATCCATGGCGGGTTTGACGCCGGTCAAGTGTTCCTTTTCCATGATGGTATCGGTCATTGTTCGTCTCCAGCCAGACTACCACTTTTTTTCGAAGCGTTTACGCAAATACACGGCCGTGGCGTTCATCACGACCAGGAAGGCGAGCAGCACCATGATGGCTGCCGCGGTGCGTTCCATGAAGGCACGCTCCGGGCTGTCCGCCCAGAGGAAGATCTGCACCGGCAGCACCGTCGACGGATCGAAAATGCCGCCGGGTATGTCCACGATAAAGGCCACCATACCGATCATCAGCAGGGGCGCGGTCTCGCCCAGTGCCTGGGCCATGCCGATGATGGTGCCGGTCAGCATGCCGGGCAGCGCCTGCGGCACCACGTGGTGGAAAACCGTCTGTACCCTGGAGGCGCCGACCCCGAGGGCCGCCTCGCGGATCGAGGGCGGCACGGCCTTGAGTACCGCACGGCTCGAGATGATGATGGTCGGCAGCGTCATGAGCGTCAGCACGAAACCACCCGCAACGGGGGCCGAGCGCGGCACGCCGAAGAAGTTGATGAATACCGCCAGTCCGAGCAGCCCGAACACGATGGACGGCACGGCGGCGAGGTTATTGACGTTGACCTCGATCAGGTCGGTCCAGCGGTTCTTCGGAGCGAATTCCTCGAGGTAGATGGCGGCGCCGACCCCGATGGGGAACGACAGTGTCAGCGTGACCAGCAGGGTAAAGATGCTGCCCATCAGTGCCCCGCGTATGCCCGAGAGTTCCGGCTCGCGCGAGTCGCCGGCGGTAAAGAACGTGGTGTTGAAGTGTGTTTCCAGCCGTCCTTCCTTGCGCAGGGCCTCAATCCAGGCGACCTGTTGCTCGCTGAGCCGGCCGGTTGCATTTTCCTCGCCGTCGAAGTGGCCCTTGACGAACATGTCGACATCGTCGTCGGCAGGCAGCCAGACATCCACGGACTTGCCGATCAGTTCAGGTGCCTCCATAACCCGGGTGCGCAGGAAGTAGCTCGCACCCGGACTGATCAGCTGGTACAGCGCGCGCCTGTCGCGCCGGCTGCCGGCTTCGGGGAAATCGGCATACAGTGATTCCTTGATCAGGCCGGCGTAGTCGACTGCGTAGAAGCCGTCGATGTCCTCGACAGAGACAGGGAATTCCACGCTGGCGAGGTCGACGGTCAGCCTGATCTGGGTCTGCAGGAAGGCCGTGTATCCCTTGCCGAAGATGCCGGTGAACAGGAACAGCATGAACAGCAGCGCGAGCACGATGGAGGCCAGTCCATACAGGCGGAAGCGCCGTTCGGCCGCATAGCGGCGCCGCAGGCCGCGCCTCATCCTGTCAGCCGTGGATTCCTTGCCGGAATTCGTGTTGTCGCTGCTATTCATATTGCTCCCGGTAGCGGCGTACGACGTGCAGCGCGATGATGTTCAGGAACAGTGTGACGAGAAACAGCACCAGGCCAAGCGCGAAGGCTGCCAGCGTCTTGGGACTGTCGAATTCCTGATCGCCGACCAGCAGGGTCACGATCTGTACGGTTACAGTGGTCACGGCCTCAAGGGGATTTGCGGTCAGGTTGGCTGCCAGGCCGGCCGCCATCACCACGATCATGGTCTCGCCGATCGCGCGCGACACGGCCAGCAGCACGCCGCCGACAATGCCGGGCAGGGCGGCAGGAATCACCACCTTGCGAATGGTCTCCGACTGGGTCGCGCCCAGGCCGTAGGATCCCTCACGCATGGCCTTCGGCACGGCGGTGATGACGTCATCCGAGATCGATGATACGAACGGAACGATCATGATACCCATCACCAGTCCGGCTGCGAGCGCACTTTCCGAGGCCACGGTCAGACCGATGGATTCGCCCAGGTTGCGGATCATGGGCGCCACGAACAGCGCGGCGAAGAAGCCGTACACTACCGTTGGAATGCCGGCGAGTATTTCCAGGACCGGCTTGAGTACGGCACGCATGCGATGGTCCGCATATTCGGCGAGATAGATCGAGGACATCAGCCCGACCGGGAAGGCCACCAGCATGGCGATGGCGGAAATGAGCAGGGTGCCGGTAAACAGCGGAATGGCGCCAAAGGCGCCCGAGGCGCCGACCTGGTCGCTGCGAATGGCCATTTGCGGGCTCCATTCGAGGCCAAACAGAAATTCGGTGACCGGGACCGCCTGGAAAAAGCGCAATGATTCGAACAATACCGACAGCACGATGCCGACCGTGGTCAGGATGGCGAGCAGGGAGCAGCCGATCAGGGCAAAGATGACGGCGCTCTCGACCCGGTGCTGGGCCGGATACTCGAGGCGTATGTTTTTCCAGGCCCACGCCATACCCGCTATACAAAAGGTTATCGTGAGTACCCACAGCAGCAGATCGGCACGTTTGCCGAGTTCCGTGTAGCGTGTAGCGAGCGTATCGACGAGGGTGCTGTCGCTACCGCTGCTACCGACACCTTGCAGGCTGTTCTTGACGTCGTTCAGCAGCAGTTCCAGTTCCGCTGCGGGTCGGCCCTGCATGTCCGCCGGCAGGTCCGCCAGTACCAGGCCGTCGATAACCGTATGGGACAGCAACGCCCAGGAAAAGAGCAGGAACAGGGCCGGTACGGCAGTGAGAATCAGTGAATAGAACCCGTAATGACCGGGCAGCGAACGCAGTTTGCGAATGGCGCCGCCGCTGACGCCGTAGGCGCGGTACCGGCCCAGGAGAAAGGCGCCGCAGGCCATCAGGCAAACCAGTATCAGTAAATTGTTAGCGTCCATTTAGCGTTCCACCCGGGGAAAAAAAGGGTGGATGTGACCTGCACATCCACCCCTGGTCGTGCATTGCTGCGCGATGCCTCGTTTACATCGTGTTGAGTTCCTTGGCATTTTTTGCCATCTGGGCGCGCTCCTCGGCCGGCATCGGGATCAGACCCTTGTCGGACAGGTAGCCGTTTTCACCCCAGGTCTTTTCACTGGTGAACTCTGCCAGGTATTCAGCCATACCCGGAATGGAGCCCACGTGTGCCTTCTTTACATAGAAGTAGAGCGGCCGCGAGACAGGGTACTCGCCGCTGGAAATGGTTTCAAACTCCGGTGCCACGCCCTCAATCACGGAACCCTGCACCTTGTCGGTGTTCTGGTCCAGGAAGCTGAAACCGAAGATGCCGACCGCCTTCGGGTTGGCTTCCAGCTTCTGCACGATCAGGTTGTCGTTTTCACCGGCCTCGATAAAGGCACCGTCCTCGCGCACGGTATGACATGCTGCCTTGTAGGCGTTCTTGTCGACCTTCTTCATTGCCTTGATCCAGTCGAAGGATTTGCAGCCCCCTTCCATGGCCAGTTCCACGAAGGCGTCACGGGTACCGGAAGTCGGCGGTGGGCCAAGTACCTCGATGGCGATATCGGGCAGGGTGTCGTTCACGTCTTTCCAGGTCTTGTAGGGGTTGGCGACCAGCGTCTCGCTGCCGTCGGGAGCCGGGACTTCCTTGGCCAGGGCCAGGAAGATATCGCGCAGGGTGAGCGATAGCGGGGCCGCCTTGCTGGAATTGGCCAGCGCGATGCCGTCATAGCCGATCTTGACCTCGACGATGTCGGTCACGCCGTTGTTCTTGCAGGTCTCGATCTCGGAGGCCTTGATCTTGCGCGAGGCATTGGTGATGTCCGGGGTATCGACACCGGCACCGGCACAGAACAGCTTCAGGCCGCCGCCGGAACCGGTGGATTCGATCTTGGGCGTCTTGAACCGGGTATTCTTGCCGAAGTGCTCGGCGACGACCGTCGCGAACGGGTAGACGGTACTGGAGCCGACGATCGTGATGTGATCGCGGGCAGCATGTGCCGTGGAAAGGCCAAGGCCAAGCAGCCCGGCGATAATCGTACTGGTAACAGTGTTGCGCATGGTATCTCCTGTGAATGAACCCGGAAGCGGGTATTGAATTTGCAGCAACTCTAGCGATCATTTGTGACAGCAGTATGACAACCGTGTGTGATCAGGCCGGTAAAACCCCTGCTGATGCCGGGGTCCTGGTGTCACAAATATGTCATAATTCAGGCATACACTCAGGCCCGCGGTGAGTGATGAAGTTCCTGTTCATCCGGGCGTTTATTGGCAGACAGGCAGGTATAAATTATGAAGCAGGCCGGACTCGGTGAACATATTCACCATCGATACGATCGCGAGCTGGACAGCTTGCGCAACCGTGTTGTGGCAATGGGCGGGCTGGTGGAGAGCCAGGTCAATGACTCCCTCACCGCCTTGCGGGACCGGAATGCCGAGCTGGCCGAATACGTCATCCGCACTGATCACCGCGTCAATGAACAGGAAGTCAATATTGACGAGGATTGCACCTACATACTGGCACGCAGGCAGCCGGCGGCCAGCGACCTGCGCATGGTGATGGCCATAATCAAGACCATCACGGACCTCGAACGGGTCGGCGACGAGTCGGAAAAAATCGCGCGTGTGGCCATCGAACTCGATTCTGCCAGCTTTGCCAACATGGACGTGCTGATGCAGCAGATCGATTTGCTTGGACAGATGGTGGTGGGTTCGCTGCGCGAGGTGCTGGATGCCTTCGTGCGCATGGACGTGGAGGCTGCCGTGCGGGTCGCGCGCAAGGACAAGGAGATCGACGTGCGTTATTTCGAACTGCTGACCGAGCTTATCGCGCACATGAAATCCGAGCCCGCCGATGTAGAGGAATTCCAGTCACTGATCTGGGTGAACAGGGCGCTTGAACGCATCGGCGATCATGCCAAGAACATCTGTGAATATATCGTGTATCTCGTGAGGGGCAAGGATGTACGACACACGACCATTGATGAGATCGAACAACAAATCGGAATCTGAGCCACTCGATGCCATCAATGCCGGTGGTGCTGCACACATGACCTCTATCCTGATTGTCGAGGACGAAGTCGATCTCAGGGATATGCTGAACGAATCTCTCGAGCAAGCCGGCTACACCACCTACACCGCTGGCAGCGTGGGTGAGGCACGCAAGCTGCTGGAGCAGCATCTGCCGGACCTGGTATTGCTGGACTGGATGCTGCCGGACACCACCGGGCTCGGCTGGCTGCGCCAGATTCGGCGCATCGATCGTTTCAAGTCACTTCCGGTGATCATGCTGACAGCGCGTGGCGAGGTCGGCGACCGCGTGGCCGGCCTTGACGGCGGCGCGGATGACTATATCGTCAAGCCGTTTTCCCTCAAGGAGCTGCAGGCGCGTATTCGTTCCCGGTTGCGTCACCTGCAGCCGCCCGAGGACCAGGAGCGTCTCGAGCTGGGTGGCCTGGTACTCGATACCGGTACTCACCGTATCATGGCCGGGACGACCGAGATCAGTCTTGGCCCGACCGAGTTCCGCCTCCTGAAGCATTTCATGATGAACCCGGACAGGGTCTATTCGCGCAGCCAGCTGCTCGATAGTGTCTGGGGGCACCAGGTATTCATCGAGGAACGCACGGTAGACGTGCATATCAGGCGCCTGCGCAAGGCGATGGAGCCGGTCGGCAAGGACGGGCTTATTCAGACTGTGCGGGGTACCGGTTACCGGTTCAGTCTGCGGGGTTCCTGATTGCGCAACACCACTGTATTGCGCCAGGAGCTGCTGACGGTCGGCGCGCTGCTGCTCGTTGTCTGGGGTATCTGCGTTTACACCGGCCTGCCACGCTGGCTGATGCTGGCCGGTGTATTCGGTTATCTGTTCTGGCATCTCTATCATATCCGGCGGCTGTTACGATGGCTTGACGACAGCAGCAACAAACTGCCGCTTGCCGCGCGCGGGATCTGGGGTTATGTGTACTACCGCCTGGAGATGAAACGCCGCAAGGCGGCCAAGCGCAAGAAACAGGTTGGCCGCCTGCTCCAGCAGTTCAAGGCATCGACCCAGGCCCTGCCCGATGCCACCATCGTGCTCGACAAGGCCTTCTCTATCCTGTGGATGAACGATGCCGCCACCGCGCTGCTTGGCATCAAGCGCACGGACGTGGGCCACCCGGTGACCAATCTGCTGAGAAACCCGGAATTTCGTCGCTACCTGTCTTCCGGCAGATACGAAAATGCCATTCACCTCGAATCTCCGCGCGACAAGCAGACCAGGCTCTTCATCAGGATCGTGCCATTTGAGCGCAAGCAGTACCTGCTGCTGGTGCGGGACGTGACCCAGCAGCACCTGCTGGAGACCATGCGTCGCGACTTTGTTTCCAATGCCTCGCACGAGTTGCGCACCCCGCTGGCGGTACTGCAGGGCTCGCTTGAGCAACTGGAAGGTGAGATCGGGAACCAGGCCGGCGCCGCCAACCCGCTGGCACGCATGAAGCGGCAAAGTCAGCGCATGATGCATATCCTGCAGGACCTGCTGACGCTGGCACGCCTGGAGAGCCGCAGGGAGCCGGATGGCAGGCGCGCCGTCGATTTTTCATCGCTGGTCAGCGAGGTCGTGGAGGAGGCGCGCCTGGCAAGCGAGCTGCAGGGCGGACACGTGATTCAGGCCGGCATCGAACCGGACATTGGCCTGCTCGGCAACCAGGAGGAGCTGCATGCGGTGGTGTCGAATCTCGTCATGAATGCCGTGCGTTACACGCCGGCGGGCGGGGCGATCAACGTCGCGCTGTACATGATTTCAACCGGCGCCCGGTTTGAAGTGGTCGATACCGGCGTGGGTATCTCGCCGCAGCACCTGCAGCGACTCACCGAACGCTTCTACCGGGTCGATGTGGGACGCTCGCGCGAAGCGGGCGGAACCGGTCTCGGGTTGTCCATAGTCAAGCATATTCTCGAGCAGTATCGCTCGGAGCTGGAAATCTCCAGTGAACCGGGCGTCGGCTCGAGTTTCGGGTTTACCCTGTCCAGGGGCAACCTGTGCGAACTCGGCCCCCAGGCGCGCAGCGCCTGATCGCGGCGTTATTGATGTTTGCCGGCATATGCCGCAGGCTGCCGGCATGCCACCCAATGACCACATCGGGCTTTATGCAGGCCGCGCACTGCTGAACCTGGGTTTCCGCCCGTTTTTCCTGCTTGCCGCCCTGTTCGCGGTCGTCGCCATGCTGGCCTGGTCGGGCGCCTACCTGCTGGGCTGGCAGTGGCCGCGGGCGGACTACCCGGCGTCGACCTGGCATGCCCACGAAATGATCTTTGGTTACGCCATGGCCGTGATCGCCGGGTTCCTGCTCACGGCGGTGAAAAACTGGACCGGCAGGCAGACCCTGCATGGCGCACCCCTGCTGTTGCTGTGTATGGCCTGGCTTGCGGCACGCGTCCTGCCGTTTGCCGGGAGCAGCGTGCCGCCATACGGAGCGGCGCTCGCCGATGGCCTGTTCAATCTGGCACTGACCGTGGCCGTCGCCTGGCCGGTATTCAGGGCGCGGCAATGGAATCAGGCGGGCATCCTGTCCAAGCTGCTGCTGCTGTCGGGCAGCAACCTGCTGTTCTACGCCGGGCTGCTCGGTTTTTATCCCGACGGTGTCCGCGCCGGCCTGTACTCGGGCCTGTACATGGTGGTGGCGCTGATCTTCGTCATGGCACGGCGTGTACTGCCGTTTTTCATCGAGCGCGCCATGGAGCGTCCGGTGGAGCTCCGCAACCGGGCCTGGCTGGACAGGACCAGCCTGGTCCTGTTCCTGTTATTCTGGATTGCCGATATCCTGCAGCCGGATTCACTGCCGGTTGCGCTGCTGGCTGCCGTGCTGTGTGTGTTGCACGCACTGCGTCTTGCCGGCTGGTATACCGGCGGCATCCTCGGCAAGCCGCTGCTCGCCGTCCTGTTCCTTGGCTATGGCTGGCTGGTCATCGGCTTTGCGCTCAAGGCCGCGGTATTTGCGACCGGCATATCACCCTTGCTCGCCCTGCATGCCTTCAGCTACGGCGGCATCGGCCTGTTCACGCTGGGCATGATGGCGCGGGTAACGCTTGGACATACCGGACGCAGCATCCAGCCGCCGCCGCCGCTGTTCGGGTGGTCGATGGGGTTGCTGCTGGCCGGTGCCGGTGTGCGCGTGTTGCTGCCGCTGCTGGATCCAGGGCATTACCTCTGGTGGGTCGGCCTGTCTCAACTGCTGTGGGTAGCCGCGTTTGCGCTGTTGCTGGTCGCGATGACGCCGATGTGGCTCGGGCCGCGTGTGGACGGACAGCCGGGTTAAGGGTATTTAAAAGTCAATTTCAATACCGTGTTTTTCCGTGTGCTTCCGTGGCCATGAATTTTTATACATAAAATAGCCACGGAATCCACGGAATGACACGGAAAAATTAACTGCGTTCCTGCAACGCACGGTGGGCAAAGTTGGCTAGAACCTATCTCATAATCCCGCGCGAGCCGCGTTGCCGCCCGAAAGGCGCGCCTTTCGGGCGCAACCCCCTGGGGACCGGGCGATTTTGGCCCCTGGCCTTGTTGCGGTTCGCTCATGTAGCTACGGCTACACCACGCTCGCCGCGCCTTGCCAGGAACCAAAATCGCCACGGTCGCGGCCGCGGGGGATTATGAGATAGGTTCTAGTGCCCTGTATTGTCGGGGTCATCCGGGTTGTCTGCATCCGCATGCTCGTCATCCGGGTTGCCCGTGTCCTCGCCCTCCCAGTCGTAGTGTTTTTCCGGCGCCGGCGGATCGCGCCGTGCAAACAGCCAGGCACCCAGCACGCCGCAACCCGCACCGAAAAAGTGGCTCTCGTACGAAATGCCCGGCTGCTGCGGAAAGATCGTCCAGATCATCCCGCCATAGATCAGGAAAACGATCAGTGACAGTGCTATCGACGGCCGGTCACGGCGCAGTATCCCGCTGGTGAAAATATAGAACATGATGCCGTGGGTGAGACCGCTGGCGCCGAAATGATAGCTGCTGCGTGCAAATAGCCAGACGCCTGCGCCCGAGCCCAGGTAAATCAGCAGCAGCGCCGGGCGTGCCGATCGCGGGTAGCCGTACAGCAGCGCCGTCAGCAGCACCAGCAGTGCAAAACTGTTTGACAGCAGGTGGCCCCATGAGCCATGGATCAGGGGGGCGAACAGGATGCCTCGCAACCCGGCAAGGGTTTGCGGAAACACCCCGAACCGGTAGAACTGCAGATCGAACAACTGGTCGAGCAGCGCCAGCAGCCAGAGCAGGGCAACGAATGCCACTGCCATCAACGCACTGTTATGAAACCGGGTGTTCACCTGCAGGAATCGTAAGGCGATTGCACGGTGTGTGCCGCAAGGCGCGGTGCGACGCTACGTGGTGTGCTTCTGCCGGGTAATGGCTTCCAGGGCTGCCTGGTCACCACGGAACTGGCCGGGGGCGACTTTACCCAGCACGCCCTGACGTTTCAGGTCTGCAATATTGCGACTGACCGTTTCCGGCGAGGCGCCGATGATGGCGGCCATGTCATTGCCGCCAAGCAGCGGGAATACACCGTTCTGGTCGGTTGCATGTTGCATCATGAACAGCAGCAGGTTGGCAATGCGCTGCCTCGCCGGCCCTGTCGCCAGATTGACGATCCACTCGTCCGCGCGGTCGAGCTGATCCTGCAGACGCTGGCGGATCTGGTCACAGAGAGTCGGAAAGCGCGCGTTCAGCACATCGATCGTGTCGACCGGTATATGGCAGATATCGGCCTCGCCGACCGCGATGGCGGTGTGGCGGTAGGCACTGTCCGCGTCGAGCACCTCAAGTCCGATCGCCGATTTGGCGCCGACCAGGCGCACGATGCGTTGTTCCCCGTGCTCTGTCAGCGACAGCAGTTTTATCATCCCCTTGCGGATCGTGAAGATAGCCCCCTCGTCCTGCCCCTCCTGGTAGAGGGTCGCACCAGCCGGAAAGATGAAATGATCGATGGGTTCCAGGTCGGCACTGAAGGCGGTCTCAGGCAGCCCGGAAAACAGCATCAGGTCGCGGATGCCGCAGCTGGCACAATCTGACCGTCCCATCCAGGCCGCATCGGTGCAGTAGCTGCGTTTTTGCATTGATCAGGCTCGCGGAATAACGGATTGCCGGGATATGGTGCGCTGATGATGGCATGTATTTCTGACATATATCAATAACCAGGCAAATAGCGGCCCATCCGGGCAGATTTCATCCCGCTCGATGGGTGCATAAACCCGTCATGTCGCGGACCGGTATCCTGAAATGCCCCTGCGGACCTTGTCCTGGACGTGTCGTGTCTGCCATGGCTCGACCGGAACGGCTGTTAATCGATCTGCGCCGCCGGTGTTCCTGCTGGTGGGTGTTGCGGCGCGTGACGGCTGATACCGGGAACCGGCTTCACGGGCCGGTTGATTTCGATCAAGGCGGCCGGTACACCGGTTGACACTGTTCGACAGGTAGTGAACAGTCGCGGCTATGACTGCCATGAACCACACGGAAAGCGCCGCGGACGCGGGTATGGAGACCGTGTTCCGCGTGCGCCGCCTGACCAAGGTCTATCACATGGGCGAGGTCGATGTGCATGCCCTGCGCGGTGTCGACCTTGATCTGTTTGCCGGCGAATTGATGGTCCTGCTCGGGCCGTCCGGCAGTGGTAAATCCACGCTGCTGAACATCCTGGGCGGGCTGGATACTGCCAGCAGCGGCGAGGTGTACTATCGCGACCAGGACCTCACGCACGCCGACGAAAAGCGCCTGACCGAATATCGCCGCTATCACGTCGGTTTCGTATTCCAGTTCTACAATCTGATGCCCAGCCTGACGGCGCGCGAGAACGTCGCCGCGGTTACCGAGATCGTACCCAATCCGATGACGCCGGAGGATGCGCTGGCCCTGGTCAACCTGCAGCATCGCATGGACCACTTCCCGGCACAGCTGTCGGGCGGCGAACAGCAACGCATCGCCATTGCACGCGCCATCGCAAAGAACCCTGCCGTGCTGCTGTGCGATGAACCCACCGGGGCGCTGGACTCGGAGACCGGCGTGCTGGTCCTGGAGGCGCTCGAGCGCGCCAACCGCGAACTCGGCACCACGACGGCACTCATTACCCACAATGCCGGTATCGCCGATATGGCCGACCGTGTCGTGCATATCATGGACGGGCAGATCAGTTCCGTGCTGCGCAATACGACCCGCAAGGCGGCAGCGGAACTGAGCTGGTAGGCATGCGTGCCCTGAACCGCAAACTGTGGCGCGATCTGCTGGAGATGCGCGGTATGGTGCTGGCCATTGCCCTGGTGCAGGTCGGCGGAGTCGCGACCTTCGTCATGTCGCTGTCGACCTATGACACGCTGCTGGTCGCGCGTGATGCTTACTATCGCGAGGAGCGCTTCGCGGAGGTGTTCGCGTCGCTGAAGCGGGCGCCCGATACACTGGCCGGACGCCTGCAGGCAATTCCCGGTGTCGAGCGCGTGCAGATCCGCGTGGTCGCTGCGGCGCGCCTCGCGGTGCCGGGCTTCAGTGATCCGGTCACGGCGACCCTGGTTTCGATCCCGGAAAACCGGCCGCCGCTGCTCAATTCCCTGCATCTGCGCCGTGGCCGCCTGGTCGAGGCGGGCCATGATGACGAGGTGCTGGTCAACGACACCTTTGCCGGCGAACACGGCTTGCAGACGGGCGACCACCTGACGGCGACCATCAACGGCCGGCGCAAGCAGCTGACCATCGTCGGCATTGCCATGTCGCCCGAGTACATGTACGCCATAGGCCCGGGGGCCGTGTTCCCGGATTTCAAGCGCTATGGCATTTTATGGATGGGGCGCAGGGCGCTGGCCGCGGCCTACAACATGGAAGGCGCATTCAACGATGTCAGCTTCAAGCTGGAGGAGGGCGCGATTGCCGACGACGTCATCCAGCGCATCGACCGGGTGCTGGCGCGTTACGGCGGGCTGGGGGCCTATGCACGCAAGGACCAGACCTCGCACCGTTTCCTGTCCGAGGAACTGAAGGGGCTGGCGACCATGGCAACGGTATTCCCGGTGATCTTTCTCGGCGTTGCGGCCTTCCTGCTGAACGTGGTCGTCACCCGGCTGGTGAGTACCCAGCGTAACCAGATTGCGATCCTCAAGGCCTTCGGGTACAGCAACCTGGCGGTGGGACGCCATTACGCCGCGCTGGTGCTGGTCATGGTGCTGCTCGGCCTCGCCGGCGGTATTGCCGCCGGGATCTGGATGGGCCGCGGTCTGAGCGCAATGTACATGGAATTCTACCGTTTCCCGTTTACCGAGTATCACCTCCATGCCGATGTCGTGGTGCTGGCGGCCCTGGTCAGTATCGTGGCGGGCATGACCGGTGCAGTGCTGGCGGTGTACCGGGCGGTGCAGCTTCCGCCGGCAGAGGCCATGCGCCCGGAAACACCGGCTGTCTACCGCGAAACCCTTATCGAACGACTTGGACTGCAGCGCCTGTTTTCCCAGCCCACGCGCATGATTGCACGCCATATAGAACGCCGGCCGCTGAAGTCGCTGCTGACCGTGAGCGGGATCGCGGCGTCCTGCGGCATCGTCATGGTGGCCAATTTCCAGAAGGATGCAGTCACCTACATGATCGATGTGCAGTACGCCATGAGCCAGAGCCAGGACCTGACCGTGACCCTGACCGAGCCGACCGCGCACCATGCCCTGTATTCGCTCACCGGCCTGGAAGGTGTACAGCATGCAGAGGGCATGCGCGCGGTACCGGCAAGGCTGCGTTTCGAGCATCGCAGTTATCGTGGTGCCGTGCAGGGTATGGAACCACACGGTGTATTGCGCAGGATACTCGATGCCGACCTGCAGCGCGTGCAACTGCCGGAGCAGGGGGTGGTGCTGACCGATTTTCTCGCCGAACTGCTGGGCATAGAGCCGGGTGAGATGCTGACCGTCGAGGTGCTGGAAGGCAACCGGCCGGTGCTGGAAGTGCCGGTCGTCGGACTGACCAGCGAATACCTGGGTGTCTCGGCCTACATGCAGCGGGCGACCGTCAACCGCCTGCTGAAAGAGGGGGATGCGATCAACGCCGTCTACCTGGATATCGATGAATTGCACAGTGAGCGCATCTACCGCGAGCTGGACCGCATGCCGCGGGTGGCTGGCACCACTGTGCGCGAGACGGCGATCCGCAGCTTTCACCAGACCATGGAGGAAACCATTCTGTTTTTTTCCCTGGTGACGGCCGTGCTGGGTGCTGCCATTGCCTTCGGGGTGGTCTACAACAGCGCCCGCATTGCCCTGTCAGAGCGCGATCGCGAGCTGGCCAGCCTGCGCGTGCTCGGGTTTACGCGTGGCGAGGTCGCCTATATCCTGCTGGGCGAACTGGCCGTTGCCACCCTGCTGGCGCTGCCGCTGGGTTACCTGTTCGGCCGCGAGCTGTGCCGCTATCTGACGCATTCGTTTCGCTCGGACCTGTACCGGGTGCCGCTGGTGCTGGAGGCGGATACCTTTGCGTTTGCCGCCAGCGTGGTGCTGGGCTCCGCCATTGTCTCCGGGCTGCTGCTTTGGCGTAAACTCAATCGTTTGGACTTGGTCGGTGTCCTCAAGACACGGGAATGAACTCGCGGCGGACGGGATACAGCAATGCAGATGATTACATTACAGTCCCGCGAGCCTCACCTCCCGCGGGGGGCGGGGATTTGCACACTTGCCGCAATGCATGCTGTTGATGCCCCGGTCGGCTGTGTACGGTTCGGGGTATCAGACCTGACGGGACAAGCGACGGATGATGTCATTGAATAGAAAAACCGGATTCACGGTACTGGCCGTGGCCATTGCAGGCGCGCTGGTATGGGGCTTCTGGCCGGCCCCGTTACAGATCGAGAGCGCAACGGTGGTCCGGGCGCCGCTCAGCGTCACTGTCGAGGAGGAAGGCATTACACGTGTCAAGGACCGCTTCGTGATCTCCGCGCCGGTCGCCGGCTACCTGCAGCGCATCACGCTGGATGTCGGTGACGCGGTACAGCAGGGGCAGACGCTGGCAATCATGGAGCCACTGCGCCCGGATGTGCTCGACGTGCGCAGCCGCGCCCTGGCCGAGGCCAAGGTCTCCGCCGCACGCGCTGCCGTAAAAAGTGCGGAGCAAAAGACAGGCGCGGCACGCGCGGAGGCTGAATACGCCCGCAGCGACCACGCGCGCAAGCAACAGCTTCAGGCCAAGTCACTGGTATCCAGCGAGGAACTGGAACAGTCTGCGACACGTTCCCGCCAGGCTTCGGCGGAACTGCGTTCGGCGGAATTCGGTGTCGAGGTCGCACGCTTCGAACTGCAGGCTGCGGAAACCGCCCT
>Ga0307423_1001215_pt1 | contig 15766 bp, 13 predicted proteins | sample SalMarWE160310MG_FD_202154 | JGI IMG/M metagenome (GOLD analysis project Ga0307423, IMG submission 202154) | Salt marsh sediment microbial communities from the Plum Island Ecosystem LTER, Massachusetts, United States - WE1603-10 | ecosystem: Environmental > Aquatic > Marine > Intertidal zone >...
ATCCACGACGCGCCCCTCGGGCCATGCGTGCTGGGTGCCACGACGCGGGGCGTGGCGGTCTTGGACTTCCTGGAAACCGCGACCCCCTCGGAGGCCGAGCGACGGGTCCGAACCCACTGGCCGCAAGCCAGGCTGCACGAGGACCCGGCGGCCACGGAGCATCCCGCGCGTCGCATCTTCGGCGCCACGGGAGACGGGCCCCTGTCGCTCCACGTGCACGGAACCAACTTCCAGATCCGGGTCTGGGAGGCGCTGCTCACCATCCCCGCGGGGCGTGTGGTCACGTACGGCGGGCTGGCGGAGCGCATGGGCCTCGGGGAAGGGCACGCGCGCGCCGTCGGGCGCGCCGTCGGCGCAAACCCGGTCGCGGTGGCCATCCCCTGTCACCGCGTGGTGCTCGGGACGGGGGCGCTCGGGGGCTACCGCTGGGGGCGGGAGCGGAAGTTGGCGCTCCTCGCGCGCGAGCAGGCGGGAGCCGGCGCCGCCTGAGCGGTCGTCAGCTCACCCCGCCCGCGTGGTCGAACAGGTAGTCCGCGGCCAGCCCCGCCATCGCCTTCACGCCGACGGGAAGCGCGCTCTCGTCCGCGTAGAAGTGCGGGGAATGGTTGGGGTACGCCGTGCGCCCCTCCGGTACCACGCCGAGGAAGAAGAAGAGGCCGGGCACCTTCTTCTCGTAGAGGGCGAAATCCTCGGAGGCCGTCCAGGGTTGCGACACGGACACGGCGTCGGCACCGGCGGCCCACTCGAGCGTCGGCACCGCCCACCTGGTGAGCTCGGCATCGTTCCAGGTCACCTCGCCTCCCGCGCTGATGCGGACGACCGCCGTGGCACCCGCGCTCTCCGCGATCTTCTCGGCGGTGCGCGTGATCCGCTCGTTGATGGAGGCGCGCATCTCCGGGTCGAAGGTGCGGACCGTCCCGGTCATCACCACGGAATCGGGGATGATGTTGCCGCGCACGCCCCCGTGGATGGTCGCCACGGTGACGATGGCTGGCGCCTTGGTGATGTCGACCTGGCGTGCCACGATCGACTGGAGCCCCACCACCACCTGCGAGGCGACCACGACCGGGTCGACGCCATCCCACGGCATGGCGCCGTGGGTCTGCCGGCCCACGACCTTGATGTACAGCCCGGCCGCGCCGGCCATCGCCCCTTCCGGTCGGTATCGGATCGTGCCCACCGGGTTCGAGACGACGTGGAGCCCGAAGACCGCGTCGGGCACCGGGTCGGAGAGCGCGCCGTCCTCGATCATCAGCCCGGCGCCGCCGCGCTCGCCCTCCGGCGCCCCCTCCTCCGCGGGCTGGAAGAGGAACACCACGGTGCCGGGCAGCCGGTCCCGCATGGACGCGAGCACGGACGCCGCGCCCATGAGGATCGCGACGTGGTTGTCGTGGCCGCACGCGTGCATGACCCCGACCTCCTGGCCGTTGTACTCGGTGGTGACCTTGGAGGCGAAGGGGAGATCGACCATCTCCGTGACGGGAAGCGCGTCCATGTCCGCCCGCAGGGCCACGACCGGCCCGGGCCCCGCTCCGCTCGGTACCCGCCCTCCTCGCAGCACGCCGACCACCCCGGTATGCGCCACCCCGGTGCGCACCTCGATGCCCAGGCTCCGCAGGTGGTCGGCGACGAGCGCGGCGGTGCGGAACTCACGATTGCCGAGCTCGGGGTGCTCGTGGATGTCCCGGCGCCAGGCCACTACCTCGGGCGTGATCGCGCCCACGAGCCGGTCGATCTCGGCGTCGAGCGGCCCTCCCGGCGTCTGGGCGGGGAGGGGGTGGACGGCGGTGACGCCGACGAGCGTGGAGAGGAGCGTCGCACGGCGGAACATGGGGCCTCCCTGGGCGGTTCGTACCGGTCGGAGCGAAGGGTAAGCATGGGGCGGGCACGCCGTCTTCGCCACGGCCGATTCTCTTGGTACCGTCCGGGGACCCTGGTACCTTCGACGGGTATCATTCGGTTCAGATGTTTCTGCCCAAACCTGTTCGGAGGTCCTGCCCCGTGGCCGATCACGCCGCGCACGCTCCGCACGACGATATCGTCTATCCGGCCGCCATCCCGTTCGCCCTCGTCCACCTCGCGGCGTTCGGCGCCATCTGGACCGGCTTTCCGGCGCAGGCCGTCTGGATGGCGGTGATCCTCTACCTCGTCCGCATGTGGGCGGTGACCGCCGCGTACCACCGGTATTTTTCGCACCGGTCGTACAAGACGAGCCGGGTCGGCCAGTTCGCTCTGGCCTTCCTGGCGCAGAGCTCCGCGCAACGGGGGGCATTGTGGTGGGCCGCGATCCACCGGCACCATCACCTCCACTCCGACACCCCCGAGGACATCCACTCTCCCCGGCACCACGGCTTCTTCTACGCGCACGTGGGGTGGATCTTCAACCGCAACAACTGGAAGCCCGACTACGGCACCATCCGGGACCTGGCGCGCTATCCGGAGCTCCGCTGGCTGGACCGGTTCTACCTGGTGCCCGCGGTCGCGCTGGGCGTGGCGACCTTCCTCGTCGGCGGCTGGGCGGGCCTGTTCGTCGGCTTCTTCCTGAGCACGGTCGTCCTCTATCACGGCACGTTCGCCATCAACTCGATGGCCCACGAGGTGGGCAACCAGCGCTACCTCACTGGAGACGACTCCCGCAACCACTGGTTCCTCGCCCTCGTCACGCTCGGCGAAGGATGGCACAACAACCACCACCACTACCAGAGCTCCACGCGCCAGGGTTTCAGGTGGTGGGAGATCGACATCACGTACTACATCCTCAAGGTGATGTCGTGGACGGGCGTGGTGTGGGACCTGCGCGAGCCGCCCGAGGCGATCGTCCGGGGTGAGAAGCCCGTGGGCCGCAAGGTGGTGGAGAAGGTCGCCCAGGATCTGGTGGCCAGCATCTCGCTCGAGTCCATCGCGGCCCGCGTGCGCGAGGTGTGGGCCGAGTCGCACCGATGGGAGGATCTGGCGGAGCGTGCCCGGCGCGCACGCGAGCAGGTCGAGGAGCGCCTCGCGGAGCTGGCGCTCCCCCACCTCCCCACGGTTCCCGAGCTGAGGGAGCGCGCCGAGGAGATGTTCAACGAGTCACCCTCCCTCGACGAGATCGTGGTCCGTGCCCACGAGCTCCTGCAAAGGGCGGTCGCGTCGCGCGTCTGCGAGCTGGCGCTCGCCGGAGCCTGAGCGCCCGCGCGCCGCGTGCGGCGCGCCATCCACGGGCGCCCCGCGCCCCGCCTTGCCTCCCACGGTAGGGCGGGGCATTCTTCGTCGCCCCCAGGGGCGGGGGTGAAGGCCCACCGCCTCGGCCTGACACCCCCGCGCACACCCGGACGCTCGCATGGACTTCCTGCAGAACGTCGTCGACTTCCTCACCACCAACGTGGTGGAAAAGGGCATCGACGTGGGAGGGGAGAACATCCCCTACATGGTGATCCTCCTCCTCGGAGTGGGCCTCTACCTGACCGCGCGCACCGGATTCGTGCAGCTGCGCAGGCTGGCGCACGGGTTCGCGGTGACATCCGGGAGGTACGACGATCCCAACGAGCCCGGAGACGTCAGCCACTTCCAGGCGCTGACCACCGCGCTGTCGGCCACGGTCGGGATCGGCAACATCGCCGGCGTGGCCATCGCCATCCACCTGGGTGGACCCGGTGCGCTCTTCTGGATGTGGGTGACAGCCTTCCTCGGAATGGCGACGAAGTTCTCCGAGGTGACGCTGGCTCAGAAGTACCGGGACGTCGGTGCCGACAAGGACGCGAAGAAATGGGAGGGCTCCGTCTCCGGCGGGCCGATGTACTACATCGAGCGGGGGCTGGGGCCCAAGTGGAAGCCGATGGCGGTCTTCTTCGCGCTCATGCTCGGGTTCACGGCCTTCCTGACCGGGAACGCGATTCAGGCGAACACGGTCGCCGACAACGTGGCGACGTTCTGGGGCGTCCCGGTGTGGATCACGGGTCTCGTCACCGCGACCATCGTCGCGATGGTGATCCTGGGTGGCATCACGCGGATCGGTCGGGTGACCTCGATCCTGGCGCCGGTCATGGCGGCGATCTACGTGGCCGGCGCGCTGTTCATCATCCTCACGCACATCGGGGAGCTGATCCCGGCGATCACCCTCATCCTCCGCGAGGCCTTCAATCCGTCGGCCGGCGTGGCGGGCACGGGTGCGGGCGTGTTCGTGGTGACGATGATGTGGGGCGTGAGGCGAGGATTGTTCTCGAACGAGGCGGGGCAGGGCTCGGCGCCCATCGCGCACGCGGCGGCCAAGACCGACGAGCCCGTGTCCGAGGGCGTGGTGGCGCTCCTCGAGCCCTTCATCGACACGATCGTGATCTGCTCCATGACCGGGATCGTGATCATCATGACGGGGATGTACCACGACCGCATTCCCACGGAGATCACGCTGGGCGGCGGCGACCTCAGCTACACCACCCTCACGGAGACGGGCCGCTGGGTTTCCACCACGCCTCCGGCGGACATCACGATCCAGGACGGTATGCACACCCGGACCGGCCCCGGCTCGGTGCGGGTCTCGTGGCACGAGACGGCGATCGACACGCTGTTCGTCGATCCGGGGATGACGCAGCCCTTCACCGGTGTGGTGGAGCCGGAGACGGGGCGCGCGGTGGCGGCGAACGGCGAGGTGTACGCCTCGCTGTGGGGCAACGCGCCCGACAGCGGCGCGCCGCTCACGATGGAGGCGTTCAGCCGCGGGCTGCCCGGGACGTGGGGCAACCTCATCGTGCTCGTCAGCACGATCCTGTTCGCGGTCTCCACGGCGATCTCGTGGAGCTACTACGGCGATCGGTGCGCGAACTACCTCTTCGGCCCGAAGGCGGTGCTCCCGTACAAGCTCGTCTACGTAGTGATGCACTACATGGGGGCCGTGGTTCCCCTCGCCGTGGTGTGGGCGATGGGTGACATCGCCCTGTCCATCGTGATCATCCCCAACCTCATCGCGCTGATCTTCCTGGCGCCGAAGGTCGTGGAGATGACGCGGTCCTACTTCGAGCGCAGGCCGTGGGAGGACAACGCGCGCGCCCACCAGGCGTGGAAGGAGTCGAAGCGCACGGTCGGTCGCTGAAGAAAGGGAGCACTCCACGCACCGGGGGAGCACGACGCTGGGGGAGGGTCGTGCTCCGTGCCGAGCCGGTGCGGCGTCGGCGCACCGCTTGCCGACCGCAGGCGTCCCGCTCATTCTTGGACGTTTTGAGCTTCCAGACGGCGCCGCCCGGTCGGCGCCGATTCCCGGGACGAGAGCGGTACGTCGATGACCAAAGAGCGCGCGCAGTGGGGCTCCCGCGTCGGCCTGATCCTGGCCATGGCGGGCAACGCCGTCGGACTCGGCAACTTCCTCCGCTTCCCCGTCCAGGCGACGGAGAACGGAGGCGGGACCTTCATGATCCCGTACTTCATCGCCTTCCTCCTGGTGGGGATCCCGCTCATGTGGATCGAGTGGGGTGTGGGGCGGCACGGCGGGCTCCGGGGGCACGGGTCGGTGCCAGGGATGTTCCATACGTTGTGGGACAACCCGGTGGCGAAGTACCTGGGCGTGCTCGGGCTCTTCATGCCCCTGATCGTGCTCATCTACTACTGCTACATCGAGTCGTGGACCCTGGCGTGGACGTTCTTCAGTTTGACGGGAGCCACGCGGGGCCTCGACGAGCCTTCGATGCGGGCGTTCCTGCATTCCTACCAGGACCTCGGCAACCACAGCGTGCACGGCTTCTGGGTGCCGTTCGTGTTCTTCTTCATCACGATCGTCATCAACTTCTCCGTGGTCGCGAAGGGGCTGTCCGGAGGGATCGAGCGGCTGGCCAAGATTGGGATGCCGATCCTCTTCTTCTTCGCGGCCATCCTGGTGGTCCGGGTACTCACGCTCCATCCGCAGGCGGTGACGTTGGCGGACGGCACGGTCGCCACGTCGGGGCCGATCGACGGGCTGAACTTCATGTACACGCCCGATTGGGCGAAACTCGCCGACGCGCGGGTCTGGCTCGCCGCGGCCGGACAGATCTTCTTCACGCTTTCGGTGGGGATGGGGACCCTGCAGGCCTACGCCTCCTACCTGCGGCGGGAGGACGACCTGACGCTGTCGGGCATCGCGACCGCCGCGACCAACGAGACCGCCGAGGTCGTGCTCGGCGGCTCGCTCGCGATTCCGGCCGTCGTGGCGTTCTTCGGCGTCACCGGGGCGGTGGCGATCGCCAAGGGCGGCTCGTTCGACCTTGGCTTCGTCGCCATGCCGCTGGTCTTCAACAAGCTCCCGGGCGGTGAGCTCATGGGGGCCGCCGCGGGCTTCATGTGGTTCGGCCTGCTCTTCTTCGCGGGCATCACGTCGTCGGTGTCCATGGCGACACCGACGACGTCGTTCCTCGAGGAGAACTTCAACTTCAGCCGGAAGAAGGCCGGCTTCACCGTCGGCGGGATCGCGGTGCTGGTCGGGCTGCTGCACATCTTCTTCTACACGGGCGGCTTCCTCGACGAGTGGGACTACTGGGCCGGCACGTTCGGCCTCGTCGTCCTCGCGATGCTGGAGACGATCCTCTTCGTCTGGGTGTTGGGCCCGGACAAGATGTGGCGCGAGCTGCACGAGGGAGCCGCCTGGCAGATCCCGGGCATCTACAAGTTCGTGATGACGTACATCACGCCGCTCTTCCTGCTGGTGATGATGGTGTGGTGGACGGTCACGCAGGCGGTGCCGATCCTGCTCATGGATGGAATCGACCCGGCTCAGGTGCCAACCCGGTGGGCGTCGCGGGGCGTGATGCTCGTCATCCTCGCCTTCCTCATGCTCCTGGTCCGGATCGCCTGGCGGCGCCGTGAGGCGCGGGGGGAGGAATCATGAACATCGGCGCTCTGATCTTCATGCTGTGTGCCTGGACCGTCGTGCTCAGCATCCTCGTCTGGAGCTTCACCCGGCTCCTGAGGACCAAGCCCGAGCACGAGCACCTGCCACCACCGGGAAGCATCCCCTGAGCGGGGTCCGGGGGAGGCGCGCCGCGGGCGGCCCCCCCGGGCACCCCGGACGTTCCGCGGGGTGGAGCCCTCTCGACGCCGCACTGGAGGCGTACCGTTCCGGCCGCCGGAGCGCGAAGCTGCTCATGCGGACCGACGTGGGCGGGAAGGAGCGCGTTCCCGTCTCGCTCTTCTTCCGGGACGTCGACGCGATGGGCCCGGTGGAGCGGCGCGTCCTCCTGGAGGCGAAGGGAAAGGTGCTGGACCTGGGCGCCGGCGCCGGCGCCCTCGCCGTGCCGCTCATGCGCGCGGGGCTGGAGGTGACCGCGCTCGAGATCCTTCCCCAGGCGCTGGCGGCGCTTCGCGAGGCCGGGGTGCCCGACGTCCGGTCGGGAGGCGTCGAAGCGCTCGAGCCGAGAGAGCGGTTCGACACCGTGCTGGTGCTCATGAACGGGCTGGGGCTCCCCGGCACGTTGGCGGCTCTGGACGACTTCCTCGTGCTGCTGGAGCGTCGGATGGAGCCGGGCGGCATGATCCTGGCGGACTCCACGGACCCGAGTGGCTGGGACGAGCCGGGCGACGGACGGTACGTGGGCGAGGTCCACATGCAGCTGGAGTACGGGGGGCGGGCGGGGGAGCCGTTCCCGTTCCTCTTCGTGGACCCGGACACGTTGACCTCCTCCGCCGAGCGTGCGGGGCTGTCGTGCGACGTGCTGGAGCGTGAGGACGACGGGCGCTACCTGGTGCGGATGAGTCTCCTTGGAGCGCGCTGAGGACGTGGAGACCTAGCCTCGAGCGGCCGCCACCAGCCGTCGGACACGATCGGGGTCGATGCCGCTTCCGGCGCGGCCCTCGCGGGCGAGCGCCGTTCCCACGATCGCGCCGTGTGCTTCTGCCAGGATGCGCGCGACCGATTCGGCCGTCACCCCGCTGCCCACCATGACAGGGGCCTCCGGTGCGCCGCGCACGATCGCACGCACCGTCTCGAGCTCCGTGGGCGAACCGGTTCCCTCGCCGGTCGCGACGAGGGCGTCGGCGAGCCCCCTGGACCAGGTGTCTGCGGCGGCCATCTCCGGCGTCAGGCCGGGCGGCGGCGTGGCGTGCTTCACGAGCACGTCGGCGAGGATGGCGACCCCGGCGCCCAGCGCAGCGCGTGTGCGCAGGGTGTCCGCGGCCCGCCCCTCCACGATGCCCTGGTCGGTCCACATCACGCCGGTGTGCACGTTGACCCGGATGAAGTGGGCGCCGCACGCAACCGCGACGGCCAGCGCCGCCCGGGCGTCGTTGCGGAGCACATTCACGCCGAGCGGGACCTCCACCGAGGTCCGCACGATCCGGACGACCCGCGCCATGGCCGCGACCGTCTCCGGCGGGACCCTCCCTGCGAAGAAGGGCGCGTCGAGGAAGTTCTCCACGAGCACCCCGTCCATCCCGCCGTCCACGAGGGCCCGGGCATCGGAGAGCGCGCGGTCCTCCACCTCGTCCATCGATCCGTTCCACCTCGGAGCGCCGGGTAGCGGCAGGAGATGGACCATGCCGATCAGGGGTCGCTTCTCCGGCCAGAGCCGGGCGAAGGCGTGGGGGGAGGTCGTCTCGATCATTGGGGGCCATCCTCCTCGTGGTCGCGTCGCTCCCCGCTGCGCTCACCGAACAGGCGGCCGGGGCGGATGGCGTCGTCGCCGAACCTCGAACGCAGCCGGTCGAGCGCGTGCGCCACGGCGCGGTCGCGCTCCGTCTCCGCACCGGGGGCAGCGTCGTCGAACAGTGCGAGCTGGCGGGGCTCCTCGGCATCGTGCAGCCCGGACAGGCCTACGCCGACGAGGCGAGCCGGCTGGCGTCGCTCCGCGCGCAGCTCCTGCAGCAACCCGCGGGCGAGCTCGAAGACGGCGGCGTCGGACTCGAGTCCTTCCGGCGCCGTCCGCGCGTGCTGACGCGTGTTGAAGTCGTCGTCGCGCAGCTTCACGGTCACCGTGCGGGCCCGCAATCCCTTGCCGCGCAGGTTCGCCGCCACGGAGCAACACAGCTCCAGAAGCCGGCGCTCCAGCTCGGCGTCGTCGTCGAGGTCACGGAAGAAGGTGCGCTCCGAGGAGATGCTCTTCCGTCCCTCGTGGGGATCGACCTCGCTGTCGTCCAGCCCCCGGACGCGGCGGTGGAGCCAGGCTCCCCGGCGTGTGCCGAACCAATTCTGCATCCACTCCAGCTGCACGCCCAGGGCGTCCTCGACGCGGATGAGTCCGCGCTTGGCCAGCGCGTCGACGAGGGTCGGCCCCACGCCGGGCAGCTCGCCGAGCTCCAGGGTGTTGAGGAACACCTGCTCGCCGCCCGGTGGAACCACGTGCACGCCTGCCGGCTTGGCGCGTCCCGCCGCCAGCTTGGCGATGACGCGGCGCGTGCCTCCGCCGATGGAGACCGAGACGTGTGAGCGAGCGAGCACATCTTCCCGGAAGCGGCGTGCGATCTCGTCGAGGGGGGCGTCACGGAAGAGCCGCTCCGTTCCCGTGAGGTCGAGGTAGAACTCGTCGATGGAGGCGGCCTGGACGATAGGGGCGAGCTCGCGCAGCACGGAGGCCACCTCGCGGCTCTTTTCGACCACGGCCTTGCGGGGCACCCCCACGACCGTCGCCTGCGGACAAAGGCGCAGGGCGTGCGCGGTGGGCATGGCGGAATGGACCCCGAACGCGCGCGTCTCGTAGGAGGCGGAGGTGACCACGCCACGCCCGCTCGGTGAGCCCCCGACGATGAGGAGGCGCGCCTTGCCTGCGCCCTCCGGATCCAGGAGTCGGGCCACCTGGACGTAGAAGGCGTCGCAGTCCACCAGAAGGATGCGGCGGGGCGGGGAGGCGGTCTCCAGGAGACGTCGGTTCTTCAGGGTCTGCACCTTCGAGCCGGAGCGGGGTACATGGCGGCTGTTCACCCCGGAGCACTGCGTAAGCTAGGGGCTCGCAGGGCCCGCGGGAAACGACCCTCGACCCATCCGCCAAAGGAGTCCGGCATGGCCCACCCCTTCAAGCTGCCTGAGCTGGGATACGCCAAGGACGCGCTCGAGCCGCACATCGACGCGCGCACGATGGAGATCCATCACGACAAGCATCATGCAGGGTATACGAACAACCTGAACAAGGCCCTCGAGGGGCACGCGAAGCTCCACGACCTGTCCGCCGAGCAACTCCTCAGGGGCATCCACTCCCTCCCGGCCGAGATCCACACGGCCGTCCGCAACAACGGCGGCGGGTACGTGAACCACGCCCTCTTCTGGGAGATCATGACCCCGGGTGGCGCCGACAAGCCCGGCGGCGCCCTCGCCAAGGCGATCGACGTGACGTTCGGCTCGTTCGACGACTTCAAGGGCAATCTGCAGTCGACGGCCGCCGGCCGGTTCGGCTCCGGGTGGGGATGGCTGTGCGTCGATGCGACCGGCGCGCTGGCCTGCTTCTCCACGGCCAACCAGGACAGCCCCCTCATGGACGGATTCACGCCCATCCTCGGCGTGGACGTGTGGGAGCACGCCTACTACCTGCACTACCAGAACCGGCGCGCCGATTACCTGACCGCGTGGTGGAACGTCGTGAACTGGGACAAGGTCGCCGACCGCTACGAGGCCGCGAAGGGCGGCTGGCTGACGAGCGTCTGATCGATCCTCGTCGTTCCGGGACCCGGGCCGGTTCCCCGTGGGGGACCACCCGGGTCCCGCCGGGTCCGCGAGTTTCCCTCGATTCCCCGTGTGACCCGACGTCCGCCGGCAGCGCCGTCGTCGTGGTCGAAAGCCGATCCTTGACAAGAGGCCCGGTCGGCCGGAATCATTTGTTTATCCACTAACCTCAACGGGGACCCGCGGTCCCCGCCATCGGCACCAGCCCCCTCCTGATGCGATGACGAGAGCGACAGCCCCCCGAGCTCGTAGACCGAGCGCCCCTGCCTTCGCGGCCGGGCTCCTCGCCGCCACCTGGCTCCTCCTCCTCGCGCGGCCCGCGGAGGCCCAGAGTCTGAGGGGATCGCCCGCCTCCCTCGACCGGCAGAACCGGATCGCCCACCAGAACGATTTCACCTACATCACGACGGGCAAGCGCATCCTGTACTTCGCCGAGCAGGGCTGGCTGGTGCGCCTCCGGTCGAACAGCGACTTCACGCTGCACGCGGTCTCCTTCCCGTACGCCCGGCCCGACGTGGCCCTCTTCGTGGAGCGACTCGCGTCGCAGTACCGGGCGGCCTGCGGGGAGCAGCTCGTGGTGACGAGCCTGACCCGCCCGACGAGCCGCCAACCGCGCAACGCGTCGGAGCGATCGGTCCATCCCACGGGGATGGCGGTCGATCTGCGCTTCAGCCATTCGCGCGCTTGCCGGAGCTGGCTCGAGGGCGTGCTGCTCGATCTGGAGGGGGCCGGCGTGATCGAGGCGACGCGCGAGCACTATCCTGCGCACTATCACGTGGCCGTCTTTCCCCAGCACTACCGCACCTACGTCGCGGCGCTCCAGGAGGACGACGCCGTGCGGGTGGCCGAGCAGGCCCCGCTGGACAAGACCGAGTACAAGGTGCGCGCGGGGGACTCGCTGTGGACGATCGCGCGCTCCCATGGCCTCTCCGTCGACGAGCTGCGCGCGCTCAACGACATCCGGGGTAGCCGCATCTACGCCGGTCAGGTTCTGGAGATTCCCAGCGGGCTCTGACGAGGGACGTCCCCGCTGCGTCGAGGCTCCGGGGGTCCCCGGGCATGGCGACAAAGGGGAGGGCACCCGAGATTGGTGCCAACAGTCCTTCACACTCCCCGAATTCGAGCGTCATGGCATCGAAGCCCGTCTACGTCGTCATCTCGCCGGGCGCGCTCCGGGATGCATGCCTCTCCTCCCTCGCCGGGCGGGCCGAGGCCGTGGAGCCGCCGCTTCGGCCGGAGGTTCTCAGCGCGCGTACTCCAGGCCTTGTTCTCTTGGACGTCTCCGGGGTCGCAGCCGCGGAGCTGTTGGGTGCCGCCGACGCGCTGCGGGGTCCGGATTGGGTGCTGGCGGTCGTCGAGGGCGGGGACCCGCCTTCGATCCGAACGGTCTCGTCCGGCTATCCCTGCGATCTCGGCGAGGTGGCGCTTCACGCCGACGGCGGCGCAGAGGGATCGGAGGCGCTCCTGGAGCTGCACGGCGTGCTGGCGGAGATCTCCCGCGCCCGCCACGACATCAACAACCCCCTCACCTCGGCGCTGGCCGAGACGCAGATTCTCCTCCTCGACGCGCCAGCGGGGGAGCTGCGCGACAGCCTGGACACCATCCAGACGCAGCTTCGGCGGATCCGGGATCTGGTGGCGGCCACTCGGCACCTTCGGCCGTTGCGGTGACGTCCAAGTCGATTTCAGTCGCTCAGGGTGTCTCGCAATATGCAACGACGCGCACGTTGCACTTTGCAACAACGGGGTGGTAGCTTGTTCTCCGAGGGTAAGCGGCGGTCGGAGCGTGCGCGCTCACGGGCACAGTGAACTCACCAGGGGACAACGTGGCCAGCACCTCCCTGCGCGTCGGGGCCCCCACTACCGGGCAGCTCTTCAGCCGCCGCGACCTCCTCCGCTGGATCTACCTGGGACGGCTCACGCTCGTCACCGGGATTCTCGCGGGCGCGTTGTGGAAGTGGAACGACGCTGGCCAGCAGAACACACGCCTGGCCGTGATCATGTTCCTGGTCGCGCTCGCGGTGACGACGGTGTCGTTCTGGTACACGCACATCCTGGAGCGCAGGCCGAGCGAGAACTTCCTCTACACCCAGGTGATCCTGGACGTGCTCCTCGTCACCGGGATCGTCCACATCACCAACGGGCCCGACTCGAGTTTCGCGCCGCTGTACATCCTCGTCATCAGCGCGGGCGCACTCCTCCTGCCCCTTCCGGGCGGCGTGCTCATCGGGGGCCTGGCGAGCATGGTCTACTTCGGCGACCTCGTCTGGGGCTACGAGGAGGCCTTCCGCATCGACGTCGGGCTGCAGATCGGCCTGTTCACGGTGGTGGCGCTCCTCACGGGGCTGGTCGGCGACCGGCTGCGGCGCTCGGGCATGGCTCTGGGTGCGGTCGAGTCGGAGCTGCGCCAACTCCGCCTCGACACGGGCGACATCCTCGCGGCTCTGGGCACGGGTGTGATCACGGTGGATGGGGAGGGTCGCCTGGCGTACGCCAATCCGGCCGCGCAGACGCTCCTCGGAATGGACATGTCGGAATGGCTGGGCCGTGGCGTTGTCGAGGAGATCGACCGGCGAGCGCCCGGCCTGGGATGGGCGCTGCGGGAGGCGTTGTACGAGCGGCGATCAACGTCACGCTTCCGCGCGCTGCTCAAGCGGGGGGAGAAGGACGTCAGGCTCGGCGTATCGACGGCGGTGCTCGAGCGTGGCGAGGCGGCGGCTCCATCCGCGACCGCGATCTTCCAGGACATCACGGACCTCGAGCTCATCGACGCCCTCAACCGCCGGGCGGAGCGCCTCGAGGCGGTGGCCGCGCTGTCCGCGTCCCTGGCCCACGAGATCAAGAACCCGTTGGCATCGATCCGGAGCGCGGTGGAGCAGCTCACCCGCTCCTCGCTTGACGAGCCGGACCGCCGCACGCTGCAGCGGTTGGTCCTGACCGAGTCGGATCGGCTCAGCCGCCTGCTCTCGGAGTTTCTCGACTACTCGGGGCTGCGCATCGGGAGCCGGAAGAAGGTGGATCTGGGCAAGCTCGTCGCCGACTGCATCGCGGTGGTGCGCCAACATCCCGACTCCGACGGGGTGGACGTGCGGTGCGAGGGCATGGACCGGCCGGCGCGGGTGGACGGCGATTCAGACCTCCTCCACCGCGCCGTGTTCAACCTCGTTCTGAACGGCGTGCAGTACGCGGGGCCCGGCGGTCATGTCACCGTGTCCGTGGCCGACGTCGAGGACCAGCCGAATCCCCGCGGCACGGGGATCCGGCATCCCGTGAGCCTGCGCGTGAGGGATTCCGGGCCGGGCGTCGATCCGGAGGTCCAGGAGCGGATCTTCGACCCGTTCTTCACGACCCGGCCGGGGGGGAGCGGGCTGGGCCTCGCGGTGGTGTATCGGGCCGTGGAGGCGCACGAAGGAGCGATCTTCGTGGATCGCTCGGCGGAAGGCGGCGCCGAGTTCGTCATCTACCTCCCCGCGGCAGAGGGGAGCGACGGAGGTGAGCTTCCGTGAGCGAGAAGGTGAAGGTGCTCGTCGTCGACGACGAGTCGGGGATTCTGGACACGCTCCAGATCCTCTTCCGCAGCGAGGGCTACGACGTGGCCGTGGCCAACTCGGGGCGTGCGGCGCTGACCGCCCTGGAGGAAGAGCGGCCGGACCTGGTGCTCAGCGACATCCGCATGCCCGGCTCCGGCGGGCTGGACGTCCTGAGCCGGGTCCGCGAGATCGACCCCGAGCTCCCGGTCATCCTCATGACCGCGCAGGCCTCGCTGTCCTCGGCCATCCGGGCGGTCAACGAAGGCGCCTTCCACTACATCCAGAAGCCCTTCGGCAACGACGAGCTGCTCGCGATCTGCCGGAGGGCGGTGGAAGCCCGACAGCTCAAGGTCGAGAACCGCCGCCTCAAGAAGGAGATCCGCAGGCGGGACCGCACCGCGTCGGGCCGTCCCGTGGGGAGGAGCCGGCCGTTCACGGACGTGCTCGAGCTGGCAGAGACCGTGGCCCCTACCGACTCCACCGTCCTCATCTCGGGTGAGAGCGGTACGGGGAAGGAGGTCGTGGCGCGCTACATCCACCGCCTGTCGGACCGTGCGGATCGCCCCTTCCTCTCGATCAACTGCGGCGCGCTCCCCGAGAGCCTGCTGGAGAGTGAGTTGTTCGGACACGTGAAGGGGTCGTTCACCGGCGCGGTCAAGGACAAGGACGGCCTGCTGGTAGCGGCCGAAGGCGGGACCTTCTTCCTGGACGAGATCGGGGAGATGAGCCCGGCCACCCAGGTCAAGCTGCTGCGCGCGATCCAGGAGCGGGAGGTGATCCCGGTGGGCGCCACTCAGGCCGTCCCCGTGGACGTACGCATCATCGCCGCCACCAATCGCGACCTGGAGGAGGAGCTTCGCAAGGGCACGTTCCGCACCGACCTATACTATCGGCTGAACGTCATCCAACTCCGCCTTCCACCTCTGCGCGATCGCCGGGAGGACGTGGACCTCCTGGCACGCCACTTCCTCGAGCGGCTCGCCGAACGAGGAGGGGGGTTGCCGAGGGAGCTGAGCGAGGAGGCCCTGGAGGCGCTGCGCCACTACGACTGGCCCGGGAACGTCCGCGAGTTGGAGAACGCCCTCGAGCGGGCGGTCGTCCTGGCTCCCGAGGGCATGTTGGAGCACGGGAGCCTACCGGATCGCGTGCGCGAGCGCCCCGAGGTCCGCCTGGTGGACGAGGGCCCCCCGCCCAATCCGACCATGGAGATCATCGAGCGAGCCTACATCCGCTGGGTGCTCGACGCGGAAGGGGGCAACAAGACCCGAGCCGCGGAGGTCCTCGGCATCGATCCCTCCACCCTCTACCGCAAGCTCAACCGGTACGGCCTCGCGGAATGAGCGGCCGCCGCCTGGTACGCCATAGTAGCATCGCCCTTGCCGGCGCCTCGTCGGCCGAAACCCCAACGAAACGCGATTGACCATGGCCCCCACTCGCCACCACCCCGTTCCGCGTCGACCCGACCCGGACGCGCCGCCCTCCGCCTGGGATCGTGTTCTGCTCTCCGTGGTCATCCCCTGCTACAACGAGGTCGCCACCATCGAGGCGCTTCTGCGGCGGGTGCGCGAGGTGCCGCTGCGTGTCGAGGTCGTGGTCGTCGACGACGGCTCGACGGACGGCACGCGGGACAAGCTTCCGGATCTCGAGC
>Ga0307423_1001216_pt1 | contig 15759 bp, 10 predicted proteins | sample SalMarWE160310MG_FD_202154 | JGI IMG/M metagenome (GOLD analysis project Ga0307423, IMG submission 202154) | Salt marsh sediment microbial communities from the Plum Island Ecosystem LTER, Massachusetts, United States - WE1603-10 | ecosystem: Environmental > Aquatic > Marine > Intertidal zone >...
CGGCGTCGATTTCTAAATCGCCTGCCACCCGCCCATGAGTGCAGTGCGTCAGGGATGTGGTTTCCGAGGTTGCTCAGCGCTGGATGAACTGCTGGTGCCGAGCTGGAACCATGCGCGGCTCCCTGGATCGGCGGGTTCCAGCCCCTGGGCGTGAGCTTCGGTGCGGTACATCGTCGTCCGTATCGCTTTGGACGGCCACGTCAATGCGGACGCCGTCCATGCCAAGCAGCTGCTCGTATTCGACGTTGGTGGGGCCGGGCTTGGAGGTAAAGGTGCCCGTCTTGGTGTCACTGTCATCACTTGCGGCAACTCCGCAGAGCGCCAAGGCGAAGAAGAGAAAAACTGCGTAAACGCCACCGCCGATAAACCACACGTTCATTTGGCCTCCGCCATGGCTATCGGCACTCTCACTTCAAACCTGTAGTGTGGCAATGCACCTTATTCTTGCGGGGTGGGAGGCAGGGACAAGGGTCGCCAGGTATCTATGGGACCGACCCACGGGTCGGAGGCTGCAACCGGGCGCTCCATGTGGAGCTATGTGGTCGCTGTGGGCTGGGTCACAGTGGGTGTGACTGGGCCAACGGCGGTCCGGAGACCTCCATCCAGGATCGTGCCGCGATCTCTTTGTACCTGGCCGGGTCGACCGGTCCAGGCGGCAGCGTGGCGTGTTCCTCGAAGAAGCGCTCCATCCCGGACGGGGTGAACAGGACAAGGATGCGAGATGGCCGATCCTCGACGTTCTGGAAACAGTGGATGGTCCCCCGGGGTACGAACACGAACGACCCTGGCGTCGCTTCGAACAGCTGGTTGTTGGCGATGAATCGGAACCGGCCATCAAGCAGATACCAGGCTTCATCTTCCCGGCGGTGAACGTGGGCCGGGGGACCTTCCAATGATCCGATGGTCACCTCGAGTAGCGATAGGCTCCCGTTGGTCGTTTCCGTGCGTGCCTTGATGGTGGCCGGACCACCGGCCGGCCCTCTGACAACATCACCCTCGCCATCGGGCACCACGAACGCCTTGAGCAAATTCACCATAAGTCCTCCTTCACAGCGTCGGCCATCTGATCGGCGCCCGCCAAGCGTACGCTGCTTGGCGAAACAGCGGTGAGTTGCGAAGACAGTCTTTACGGTGCGCTACAGGCCAGATCCGGGAGCAGCAGCCGTCGGCCGCGTGCGTAGCCTCCCTGTCGCTATGCGATGTCCGGGGCACTCCCGGTGTTAGCAGACACGTCACCCAGGAAACCGATGACACGCTGCAACAGCAGTTCGGTGGCGTCGGCGTCGTAGGAGGGCAACGAATTGTCGGCGAAGTAATGCTGATCGCCCGGATACAGGAACAACTCGGCACGTGGGGCGGATGCGACGATGGCCCTGGCTGCGTCGATGTCACCCTCGCCGACGAAGAACGGGTCGGCGTCCATGCCGTGGATCTGCACCGGCACTGCGGCGGGCCACGACTCACCAAACTCCGAGACGGGCACACATCCGTAGCACAGCACTGCGCCCAACGCCCCGGAGCGGGTCTGTGCGAGCATCTGTGCCGGCACTACCCCCAATGAGAATCCGACGTACACCGCGTCGCCGCCGATGGCATCTGCGGCCCGGGTGCCTCGTGCCATGATCTCCCCGAACCCCAACTCTCCGACAAGGGCCATACCAGCGTCGATAGTGTCGAAGGTCCGACCATCGAACAGATCCGGAGTGTGTACTCCGTGGCCGGCGTCTCGCAACCGGTCGGCGAACGCCGCCACACCCGGGGTCAGCCCCTGTGCGTGGTGAAAGACAACAACACGTGCCACGGCTCGCCTCCTTGATCGGGAACGGGTACGTTAGATCGACCGGGGGACGGTTTGCAGACAGACGGACCATCGGACTCCGTCTGGCACGGTGGCTACCCTTGAGACCAGGCACCACCATTCGAACACCGCGGCTTTGCACAGAGCCGGGGAGCACCAGAGGAAAGCACCGTTGGCCGATACGACACGATGGAGAGCGCGTCGAGAGGCGGTGGCGCGGTTTGTGCCCGCAATGCGGTGGCTGCCCGAATATCCACGCAGCCGGTTGCGGGGTGACATCCTGTCTGGTGCGGTTGTTGCGGCCCTTCTGGTGCCGCAATCATTGGGCTATGCCCGTATCGCCGGGGTTCCAGTGCAGGTCGGGCTCTACGCCGTTCCCTTGGCGCTGCTTGCATATGCCGTGTTGGGATCGTCACCGCAGCTGATCGTTGGCCCGGCTTCCACGGTGGCGATTGTCTCCGGGTCCCTGGTCGCCGACATCGCTCGCGACAACCCTCAGGAAGCTGTCGCCATCACGTCTGCGCTGGCGATCACTGCCGGGATCACTCTCGCGGCGATAGGCCTGCTGCGGGTGGCCTGGCTGGCCGAGTTTCTGTCGAGGCCCATCGTCACGGGGTTCGTCTTCGGTCTGACCGTGACAATCATCATCGGCGAAGCGCCGACCCTGGTCGGCATTGCCAAGCCGCCCGGTGACTTGATCGGTGTGCTATTTCGTACGGTGCGGAGCATCGGCGATGCTCATCTCGCGACTGTGATCGTCGGTGGAGTTGCGCTTGTCCTGTTGTTTGGTGGACGGAAGATCTCACCTCATGTTCCGTGGGGACTGGTGACACTCGTCGTTGGCGTCATCGCGTCCCGATTACTCGATCTCCAGGGCGCGGGTGTGGCGGTTGTGGGTGATGTGCCTGCCGGTCTGCCTCCGTTCGGGCTCCCGATCGTCCCGGGGCGCAATATCGGCGCGATCGTCGTTGGCGGCATGTCGCTCGCTCTTGTCGCGTTGGCCGAGGGGCTCAGCGCGTCCCGACTCTTTGCAACTCTCGGGGGTTATCGCGTGGAGACCGAACGCGAGCTGGTCGGTATGGGCGTCGCCAACGTTGCGGCCGGTCTCTCCGGAGGATTGGCAGTAGCCGGCAGTCTTTCGAAGACGGCGGCAGCGGAACGGGCTGGGGGCAGCAGCCAGGTGACGGGTCTCACGGCGGCAGTCTTGGTGATTGCGGTGCTGGTTGCGTTCACCTGGTTCTTCGCCGAGCTGCCGTTGGCGGTCCTCAGTGCCATCGTCGTCTCCGCGGTCTGGGGCCTCATGGACGTGGCGGCGGTTCGGCGCTATCGCCTGGTGCGTGGCGCCGACTTCATGGCAGCAGTTGTGGGGGCGGCGTCTGTGGTGTTATTCGGACCGCTGTACGGTCTCGGCATCGCGATCGCGGTATCGCTGCTGGCGATCATCTACCGTTCGAGCTCGCCACGCATCGAGGTGCTCGGCAAGATCAGCGACGAGAAGGCTGCCTGGGGGCGGGTTCGTGGCCATCCCGACCGCACCCCGGTGGCAGGTGTTGTAGTCGTGCGGCTCGATGCGCCGCTGTTCTGGGCCAACGCGACGGCGATCGAGGATCGGCTGCTGGCGGAGGTGGGAAGGTGGCCCGACACGCGAGCGCTTGTGCTCGATCTCGAGGCCACGACACAGCTCGACACAACGAGCGCCGACATCCTGCGGCACCTTGCCGACGAGCTCACCAAGCGAGACATCAACCTCTATCTCGCCCGGGTCCTGCACCGTGTCGAGCACGTGTTGGAGCGATCCGGGTTCGTTGACGCTGCCGCCCGTGAGGAGCACTTCTGGCACAGCATCTCCCAATGTGTGCGCGCGGCCCGTCGGGACACCGGCCTCGACGCGTCGATCCACAAAGTCGAGGTTTCCGGGCCGGACGATCAGGCGCGGTCGGGCCATGAGTCGACGGTGGATGGTGAGCCCGACGAAGGCGTTGAGGTAGAGGTACTCGACGAAGATCCCAACGGTCTCGACGGTTCCACCGATTCGTGATCGGCTAGGCAAATAGCCGTCGAATCGGTTACTGATCGCAGGTGGCGCTGAGTTGGAAAGGCTGGAAGGTACTCCCATCCGGCAGCAACGCGAACGGAGACAGGTTCGGGTCGATCGGGTCATTGAGGAACGCCGTCCCGCTGGCATCCAATTCCGTTCCGTTCACGGAGACAGCGTCGATCGTTCCGGGCGCCGGTTCGACGAAGGTGAGCATCCATGCGTACGGTTGGGCGTTGAGCTCGACGAGTACCGCAAAGCGGGCTTCGCCCGTTCCGCTGGTCTGAGCATCGCGGTACTCGATGGTGATCTTGATTTCTCGCCCCGGGGCTTGCATGTATCTGCTGGTGGCGTAGAACGAGCCATCGATCACCGAGCATGTCCACTGCGGTTGGAACCCGTCCGGGTCCCGTACAGGCGGGTTTGGGCCGAATTCCAACACCAGGTCACCCACCGTCAACGTGTCCGGGCCTGTCTCGGTGGGACCGACACTGCCGTCGGTAGGGGGCTCCTCGGGCTCCGGTGTCGATGCCCCTGCCAGAAACGCCGCGTATGCGAAGCTCTCGTTACCGGTGACGGCGACATCGAGGATGCAGCCAGCCATCACATCCTCCCTGGTGATCCCTGCCTGGCGACAGATGTCCCTTGCAGCCTCGCGAGCGGCCTCCCTGAGACTCTCTAGGTTGGATTCTGCTGCTGGGAACCCGGCGATGGTGAAGGTGGCGGTGTCTTCGCCCGGCTCGTAGTGGAACAGCGATTCGTCATTGGTGATCCGCCAGGTGTCGATGTACTCGGGATAGAAGGAATCGAAGCGCGTGGCAGCGGCCGCGAGTATGGCTCCGGTTCTGGTGACGAGATCGTTGCTGGGATCGCCGTCTGCGTTCCCGAGCATCCCCGTCGAAGGATTTGCCGAGGGGGTTATGAGGATCGTGAGATAGCCGTCGTGTGGCGTGATCGTGGCCGCGGTCCCGTCGGGCCAGGCGAGTACCCAGCCGGTTGGCGACCAGAGCAGAGCTCCGTCCCCGATGGGACGCGGTTCTCCACGGGTCAGGTGGGTGAGGGCCTCGTCTATGTAGGTGTCCCCGCTTGCATGGATCGACACCCGGTGTCCATCAACCCGGGCCGCCAGTGCCGTCGCCACCGAGACGGTCTCAGAGTTTTCGAATGGCTCGGTGCGAAGCTGCATGGTGGCGACACCATTGTCGAACAGAGCGAATTCCCCGGCCGCCTGATTGGCATACGTCTTGCCGTCGAAGGTGAGGACGTGGACGTCTCCGTAGATTGCCGCCGGAGCGGGCGCGCTCAGGAAGAGCTTGGTGTCCTGGTAGCGGGGCGGATTGGGTTCGCATGACATCGGTCCGGGACCGGGCTTTTGTGTCGTTGTTGTCGCGCTATCGACACCCGCTTCGGGGCTCGGTGTGTCGGTGACCGGGCTACCCGCCTCTGCGTTCCGCTTGTTCATCCCTGCGGCCAGTGCTTCGCAGGCGGCTACTGCTGCGGTATTCGCCATATACAGGATGAACCGGTCTTTGGACATGGAGACAAGGCGATCTCGGATAATCAGGACCACTGTGTCCTCATCGACCGGGATGGTACCCTCGCTATATTCCCGGGATCGGGTGATCAGGTCGTCTGCGATTGTGACACCGTTGAGAGCTGCCCGGTACCTCGCTGCCGCCAAGATCGCCTTCTTGGTCTCCCGCGACATGATGGTGGAGCCCTTCAGTGCATCCACCGACTCATCGATCACGGTGCTAATCCCACCGTCGCCGGCAAGGAACGAGACCAGTCCAAGATTCCAGCGATAGGTGAATAGCTCGTATGTTGACATTCCCTCTTCTGCGGCGGGATCACCCGGCAGTGTCTGGCCGAACAAGTAGACGGAAGTGAGCTTGTCGCCGGGCTGCACGGATGTGAATGTGATGTCGACAAGCGATCGGTCGCCGGGCCCGACGTGGGTACGTCGCTGTGCGAAATTCGCGGTGACGATCTCTACGAGCATCTGGGTGCCTGTCGGATCCGCCCCCGTCAGAGAATCCGCAACGTCGGCGTTACCGCCTGATCGAAGAGTATCGATCAGTTCAGCCTGGGTGGTGCCAAGAAGCTCAGGCGTCGCCGCTAGGAGCGCAAAATCCACTGACAGGGACGGCAATTGATCGCCTTCACTGTCTACTTCCCATCCCTCGATGGAAGTCGTTGGGGCGAAGGTGAAGCCGCCTGCCAGATCAATCGGCTCGCCCTGGCCCGTCGCCGCGTGATCGATGACCTCTTGATAGAAGCTGACCGGTCCGTTGGCGGTCTGTTTGGCCATGTCGATGTGAACGGCGAAGTCCTGCACACTCTGGGTCCCACCGACAGCCCGATTCATCAGATCCGCTGCCGCCACGGCCGGGGTTGTCGATGATGTAGGCGCGACGCCTCGATCGGTTCCGGAGGAAGTACACGCAGAGACCAAGACAGCAGCCGCGACGACGAAGGAGAGCCGATACCCACGCCTCCTCGCGCGGCTCGGTCGCCAAGCGATATCACACCCGGTGCCCGGCATCTCAGGCCTCCTGGGGTAAGTGGTCCGTCGTGGTCGGGTGCCCTGCCCGGGGTATGGATCTAGCCACAGGTGATCTCGAAGGAACCCGCGACGAGGTCCTGGCCGGTATCTATGCCGTTCCGCATCGGGCCGTTCGCAGAGAAACCCGACTCATCGCGCTGGAACTCGACCTTGTCGCCTTCGGGCAGTGTTGAGTCGAGGCTGTAGAAGACAGGCGGCTCCGCGCCGAAATCAACAACGGTGCCAGCCACGTATGCCGGTGTCACGGTCGTGTCGATCTGGAAGCTCACCGTGCCATCGTCAGCGTTGTATGTCGAGTTGCGCCCGTGAATCAGGCATTCGCCTTTGCTCGGATACTCCGCGCCGTCGACCACGACGAGCGCAGCTCCCTGCGTGGTTGAAGCGGCCACGTAGTCGAGTCGTGCCTCGTCGAGGTCGGCCTGCGCCTCGATGGCTGCCGATAGGCCGGTGTCGTCGGGGTACCCGAGCATTCCCTCGGTGATGTCCAGCGTGATGAGACCGATTCCACCCTTGGCGAAGACCAGCTGCTGGTTTAGGTCGTCCTCGTTCAGAAGCTCGTAGCCGGCATTGACCAGGTGCTCGCGGAGATCGGTGAGCATCCCATCGACGCTGAGGCTCGGTGATATCCCTGCGAACTCATTTGTACCGGTCTGTGTGTTGCTGCTCGACCCGAGGAACTCGAAGTCGGACGGGAGGTAGAAGTCGCTCGGAAGCCAATTCGGGCGCTCGTTCACACCGAGCTGCATCTCTCCCTCGTCGGTGCTGATCTTGAAGGATCCGTTGTCGGCCAGCGTGACGTCTACGTCCTGCCCGCTACTCGCCTCTGCCAGACGTTCCGCCACGTCGCTACCCCCACAGGCGGTCAGGATGGTGACCAACAACACCACCAACCACAGAAGACGACCTGAAGACTTGCTCGACGGCACCATCGCTGTTCCCTTCGCTGGCCTCGCTACCCCGTTACGTCATCGCAACGCTAGGGGAGGGCGCTAAACAGCTGCTAAAGAAGGTGGGCGACCATCAGTTCTGCAGATTCACTGGACGGAGGTGACGGTCAGCGAGCCGAGAAACCGTGCTGCGTCCTCGACAGGGTTCTTGGTGGTGGAACGTATGCCGACGACCTGCTGCTTCAGCTCCCTGCCGGTGGGGGAGGCGTCGAGCGGGAGCCACCCATACCCTTCGTAGACGTCTTCGACTTTCGAGACGATCCCGGCAGCGAACCCGGGGTCACCGACGGCAAGTGCCAGGCCGGCAACCGAGATGAGAACCTGGGCGATATCGACCTCGTCTTCGATAGGGATAGGTTGCATCGCCTCGAGGAGATAGCCGGCGGCCACGACAGGATCGCCCCACGTGATCTCGATGTTGGCTTGCTCGACCAGCGCGCCGGCGAGTGCGATGGGGTCGTCCACGGACCGGGCGAGACGCTCGGCGCGGCTGGCATGGTCTCGTGCCGCGGGCGCATCGGAGCGCCGCCATGCTGAGTGGGCGCGCCACCGCTCTGCCTTGGACACCTGTCGCATGTGCCCGACCTCCTCGAGCAGGGTGCACCCTTCAGCGAGGAGGCGCTCGCCCTGAACCGCATCGCCGTTCAGGGCCTCATCGAGACCGCGAAAGAGCAAGCATTGTCCCAGTTCGAGGCGACAGTCGCCCAGATCGCGATACAGTGTGGCGGCCTCTTCCAGCATCGAGGCGCCGTTCTCGAACCTCCTCTTCTGGTGGATCAGGCCTCGGCCATACAGTGCGTCAGCGACGGTCCTGTCGTTGCCGTTGCGACGCCCTATGTCCAGAAGCTCGGTGTAGTGGCGATCCGCCTCGTCGTAGTCGTGCACCGCCCAGGCCAGGAATCCCGAGACCCGATGCAGGCGCACCAGGTCGGGGTCGTTCAATTGCTCGACCGGCACTTCTTCCAACCACGCACGGCCCTCCCAGCCGAGGTATCGAGAATACCAATAGCGGGACAACGCCTCGGCAATTCGGGTCAACCCCGGGTAGTCATTGGTGGTCTGCAAGTGGGAGAGGGTGTTGCGATAGTCCGGGATCTCCACGTCGAGCATGGCAAACGCTTCAGCCTGGTTCGGCCGGGACGATGCGGCGGTCACGGACGCGGCCGACTCGAGGTAGGAAGCCGAATACCGCCCCATTACCTCATAGCGCCGGCTCCGATCGAGGCGCGCTCCGGCGAGCTGGCGAATCGGCTCGAGCATCCGGTATCGCGTGCGCCCGCCCGACCACTCGACTGTCAGCAGAGACGCATCCACCAATCTGGACACCGAGCCTGCGGTGGACAGCGCCTGATCAGGATTGGCGAGGATCGACTGAGCACGTTCAAGAGTAAAAGGGGCACCGAACACTGAGAGAGCGCACAGCAGTTCGAAATCCTCCTGTGGTATCAGCCGCGCGCTCCACTCGAAGGCCGTCTCCAGAGCGCTTTCTCCGCGGACCTGCTGCAGCAATCTGCCTGTGTCCCGCACCCCAAGGCTCGGAATCCATCTGGACACGAGTTCGATTCCGAGCGGGATGCCCCCGAGGTGGCTGCAGAGCGAAAGGAGCTCTTCAGCGGTGTCGGGACCTGGGGCGAACGAACGGTTGACACTGCGGACCCGGTCGATGAGCAACCTAACCGATTCCTCCGGCCCGATGTCGAGTGGCTCCAGACGGTGGATCGACTCGCCGGGGACCGATAGCGGCACCCGGCTCGTAGCCAGGACTCGAGATGCCCCGGGCTTCGCCAGCAGCGACGTCAACAATCGGCGCACGGGTTCCTTCAGGTGCTCGCAGTTGTCCAGGATCAGGAGAATCGGTCGCGAGCGGATGGCTTCGGCTAGACGCTCCAACGTGTCGATCTGCTCGCTCACTCCGATCGCCGAGACGACCGTAGCGGCGAGCGATCTGCCGCTATCGGCACCGGCCAACTCAGCAAGCCACACACCACCCGGATGACTCTTCAAGATTTCCCGACCAACCTCTACTGCCAGACGAGATTTTCCGAAACCGGGTCCACCAATCACGGTGATCAGACGGGCCCCGGGCAAACGCTCCACGATCTTCTGCAGATCATCGAACCGCCCGACAAAGCTGGTGCTGGTATTGGGCAGATTGTGAGGTGTCGTCGACGATGACTGAGGGCCGAGAGCGGGATCGTGAGCCAGGATCCGCTCCTCCAGATCCCTGATGGCATCATTGGGCTCTACACCGAGTAGCTCACCTAGCTGTTTGCGCAGAGCCTGGTATTCCCGCAGTGCTTCGCTCTGCCTACCGGTCCGGTAGAGAGCCAGCATCAGTTGTTCGCGGAACCTTTCGCGGAGCGGATGGTCCGCTATCAACCTTCGTAATTGTGGGATGGCCGGATCGTTTCTGCCTAGGGCCAGCAGGGAATCGACATGCAACTCGAGCAGCATGACCTGCATCTCGTTGAGGCGGGCGACCTGTCCCAGCGCAAACTCGTCGTCCGCCACCTCCGCAAATGGAGTGCCGCGCCAGAGCGCCAGAGCGTGTTCGGCCTCATCCACAACCGTCTCCCAATCCTCGGAGAGCGCGGCATTGCGAGCAAGTCGGGTATGGGCCTCGAGGAGAGAACGGTCGCAATGAAACCGCCCTTCCTCGAGCCGATACCCTGATGAGGTGGTTGCCACCAAGTTCGGCAGGTGCTTGCGTAGATGTGAGATGTGAACGTGAATGGCAGTGCGAGCGCTGGGCGGAGCGCTGTCGCTCCACATCCGGTCGATGATCGCATCGGAGGACATCTCGGCTGCGGGATCGAGGAGCAAGATTGACAGCAGTCTCCTGGGGGCAGGAGGAAGTTGAACCGGGGAGTTGTCGACCTCGATCGTCATCGGGCCCAGTATCCGGATAGTGATCGACCGATCCGTCCCTGTAGCTTCTAGTTGCACCTCTTCGCCTCTTAAGTGAGCGTTTAGTAGCGATTCGTAGCTTACGTGAGCAATGGGACGAGATGAAATGATCAGCCGCGAGCGACAGCGACCATCTGGAGCCCAGATCGTCGCCGGGCCCTCCAACCGCGGCAACTCACTCGGAGGGATCACCGCGATATGCCTGGGGATTGCCATTGTGGCTGCGGGCTGTGGAGGGCAGCCTGCCGCCACGACCACCACCGGCGACGGCGAACGGGTCGTGGGCGCCGCCGCCGACGAGGGCGCCGGGGTGCGCTTCGTCCGGGTGCAGCATCAGGTCGATGAGGCGACGGCCGATGCCACATTGGCTCTACTAGCCACCAACGGTTTCGACGAGTTTACGAAGGAGCAGTCGAGCGGTGATGGTTTCGACGTGGTGGCGCGCGGTTTGACACAAGACGGCGCGTCCGCGCTGGTGGTACGTTTGACGACGGACCCGGATGTCCCGTATCCCGGTGTGATCTTCGAGGCGGACTGATCCGAGGACCGGCGTTTCGAGGGACGCGAACTAGATCGCCGTCCTGAGTCCTTTGGCGGCGGGTTTCATGTGTCGACGATTGCACCGGCCGACATCATGTCGCCCTTCCACCGCTCCACGATCTCCCGACGCTGATAGGGCGTCCGGTCGAGCCATTGCTGTACGTCGACCGAGGGGAATCGTTCCTTGACGAGGTCGGCGGTTGCCCGGGCTCGCCGCTCCAGGCCGAGTTCGACCTGGGCAGCAGCCAGCACCAGCAGTGCCTCCAGGTTGTTCGGCTGGTAGTCGAGGACACCCTCGGCGAGCGATGCTGCTTCCTCGAGGCGACCACCGGCAAACAGTGACGACGCCTTGACCGTTGGGTACCAGGGCTTGTTGATGCCGGTCAGCCGCATGGCGACATCGAGTAGCTCGACCGCCTTTTCCCATTGCCCCAGGTAACGACGCACGCTGCCCTCGAGCCCGTAGGTGATGTCACAGGTCGGGCGAATGATCTCGAGGTTGTCGAGCTTCTCGAGGGCCTTGTCTACCTCGCCGCGCGACATCAGGACCGCCGCCTCCACCGCCTGCGCCATTCCGGTGGGGTCGTCCGCAGCTGCTCCGCGCCGGGCGAAGTCAAACGCATTCGAAAGGGCTTCGCCGGTGTTGGTGGCCCAACCGTTGGCGGCGCCGAGCCACCATGCGAACCCGGACAGCACGTGCCCGTACGGGTGGGTTGGGTGGGATCGGGCAACGTCACCGAACATCTCGAGCGCTCGCTGCCATCCCTCCTTGGTGTCGTTGCGCAGGTGATACCAGCCCAGGTACACCTTCTCTATGGCCGCCGGGTCATCCAATTCGGCATAGAGACGAGCCGGCTCGCCCACAACCAGCTCAACTTCAACCGAGTGTGCCACTTCCTCGGCGAGATCTTCGGAGAGGCCGAACATCTCGTCGACCGAGGTCATCCACTTGTGCGATTTGACAACGTTCATCGTGTCCATGTCGTACAGCACTGCGAAAACGCGCACGTTGGAACCGAATTGGTGGACGCCCGTCTCAACCATGTAGCGGGCGATCGATGCTGTGCCTCCCTCCGGTTCTGAGGGTGCGTCAATGATGGCGAGGTCCGGCATCACCGACAACCGATGGACCAGATCACTGTGGATCATCCCGGCGATCGAGCGAACCGTGTCGTCGACCATCTCGGTGTGAATCGGGAGGACTGCCAGGCTTGGGGACTCGAGCGACAGCGGTCGATGCAACCGTCTGCCGGTTCCGCCACTTGGCAAATCGGAGAATTGGTAGATGTCCACCTGCTCAGGAATGTTCTTCAGTTTCTGGCGTCCTAATGGCCGGAAGCGAAGAGCAGGCTCGTCAAGTGCCTTGTAGACCCGGCCCGAGACGGCCAGGCCTCCGGCGGGAGCTATCGCCTGGACGCGAGCCGCGATATTGAGCGCATCACCGAGATAGTCACCCCCAACCAGATTTACCGAACCTTGATCCATCCCCATGCGGAACCGGATCCAACGAGTGGTGGGAAGGTCGGCATTTCGTTGCTCCGTCGTGGTCGATATGGCGATGGCTGTGCGCAGTGCGGCCATCGCATCTTCAAAGACCGCCATAAAGTTGTCACCGACGAAGTTGGCCAGCGTTCCGCCGTTGTCGCCGACCAGAGCCTTGACCAGTTGGTGATAGTCGGCCATCGCTGCTGTGGTGGTTTCCAGGTCATCGGCAACAAGAGCGCTGTAGCCGACGACATCGGCGTTGAGCGCAACTAGATCGCGCGAATTCTGTTGGGTCACGGCACTCCCTCATAGCCGGCCAAGCCGACTCTAGCCCGGCATTGCCGAGGGCGGCAGGGATCGGCAGAGACATGGCCAACGCGACCGCCGGAACAGACAAAGTCGAACATGTCCGCGCCGATCGCTCCGTCAACTGTTGCGGTTCACTATGTTGAGGGGGATTGTCGATTTCGGCGCATGAGGGAGAAGACAATGGATTCGTCAAACGGGGCTGTTCGGGTCGTGACCATGAGGGGTCGGTGTGAGTAAGCCGGTCATTGTTGCTGTTGACGATGACCCGCAGGTGCTCGCAGCAGTGGCTCGCGATCTGCGCCGACAATACGGTGAGGGCTACCGCATCGTTCGAGCCGCCTCTGGTGTTGAGGCACTCGAGGCGCTCGAGGAACTAGCCGGGCGTGGCGATTCCGTGGCGCTCTTCGTGGTCGATCAGCGCATGCCGGGGATGACCGGTACGCAATTTCTCGAGCGCGCTATGCGCGAGCAACCGGACGCCAAAAAGGTCCTGCTGACTGCGTATGCGGACACGGACGCTGCCATCGCAGCGATCAACGAGGTCGGCCTCGATCACTATCTGATGAAGCCATGGGATCCTCCCGAGGATCACCTGTATCCGATCGTCGACGAACTCCTCGATGATTGGCGGGCATCGGTGCCGGCGCCTTACGACGGAATCAAGGTGATCGGCGCGCGTTGGTCGCCCGATAGCTACGACGTCAAGGATTTCCTCTCCCGCAACCAGGTCCCATACCGGTTCTTCGATGTGGAGTCTGAGCCGGAGGCAAGAGCCATAGCTGAAGCGGGTGCTCACGTTGCGAAATTGCCTCTCGTCGTCTTCCCCGACGGGACGAGGCTGGAACGGCCCGACAACCGGATGCTGGCAAGCCAGGCGGGTCTCCAGACCGAGGCTTCGACTGATCACTATGACCTGATCGTCGTTGGGGCTGGGCCTGCCGGGCTCGGTGCAGGCGTGTACGGGGCATCGGAGGGGTTGAGGACCGCGGTGATCGAAAGACACGCAACGGGTGGCCAGGCGGGTCAGTCGTCGCGTATCGAGAACTACCTCGGGTTTCCTGCTGGCATTTCTGGGGGTGACCTCGCCCGGCGCGCGACGGCGCAAGCGCAACGTCTCGGGGCAGAGATTCTCACCGCGGTAGAGGCGATCGGCGTGCGTGTTGAGGATCCCACCAAGGTCGTGACGCTCAGCGATGGGACCGAGCTGAGTTGTCGCGCTTTGCTCATTGCCAGTGGCATGACCATCCGAACTCTCGACGTGCCGGGAGCAGAGTCATTGATCGGTGCAGGCATCTGGTACGGCGCCGCCGTCGCCGAGGCGGTGACATATCGAGGTGAGGACGTGCTCGTCATCGGTGGTGCCAACTCGGCCGGGCAGGCCGCCATGATGTTGTCGAAGTTCGCTGGAACCGTGACCCTGGTTGTGCGCGGTGACTCGCTGGAGGCAAGGATGTCGCAGTACCTCGTCGATCAGATCGCCGCGACACCAAGCATCAAGGTGCGGTTGAACACACAGGTTGCAGGAGTCAGCGGTGACGGCCACCTCGAGCAGATCACGCTACGGGACCGCAGCGACGGTACTGAGGAGACATTCGCAGCGGCCGGGCTGTTCATTTTCATTGGTGCGCGGCCGCACTCCGAACTTGTCGACGGCGTTGTGCTGCGAGACAAGCGGGGCTTTGTGCTGACAGGTCCCGACATGAAGGTCGACGGAGCATGGCCGCGGGCATGGCCGTTGAGTCGAGATCCATACCTCCTCGAAACCAGCGTGCCGGGCATCTTCGCCGCGGGCGATGTACGAGCCAACGTGATCCGCAGAGTGGCGTCGGCCGTCGGGCAAGGGGCCGTGGCGGTGAGCATCATCCACAAGTATCTCGAGACGGCGTGAGCCTGGTCGAGCGCCTGCGCGACGTCCCGCTGTTCGCCAACCTGCCGATCGAGGATCTCGAGCGGCTCTGCGTCGGGGTGGAGGAAATCCATCTGGGCGCCGGGGAGGTTCTCTTCTCAGAAGGTGATCACGGCGACCGGGCCTTCGTGGTTGTCGACGGTCAGATCGAGATAGTCAAGGCGTCGGCCGGTGGGGAAGTGCTACTGGCCGTCCAGACCGAAGGCGTGGTCGGTGAGATGGCTCTGCTCGAGAACGCGCCCCGCAACGCCTCAGTCCGGGCGAGGTCTGCGACGACCTTGCTCGCCATTCCCAAAGTGCGTCTCGACGAATTGCTCGGATCGAGCCCCTCGGCGTCCAGGGCATTCTTCGAAGTGATGCTCTCTCGATGGCGCGATACACAGTCGAGCTTGCAGCAGACAGAGAGGATGGCTCAGCTGGGTACCTTGACGGCAGGGCTGGCGCATGAGCTCAACAACCCGGCGGCCGCCGTCAATCGGAGCGCCGCTCAGCTCATGGATTCGATGGTGAGATATGGGGACGCCAGAGCGGCGGTGACAGCCAGCCTCGATGGAGAGGACTTGAAACTCGTCGAGCAGCATCTGGCGACCGTTCTCGAGAGGCGGGGGGTACCTCCTTCTCTATCGGCGTTGGATCGGGCGGATCTCGAGGACAGCATCGAGGATTGGCTGGCAGCTCACGGGGTCGATCGCAGCTGGGAGCTAGCTCCGGGACTGGTCGACGCGGGCTTCACACAAGAGACCTTGCGGGAGATCGCCGGACACGTCGCTCCGGCTCGATACTCCCTGGTGATCGATCTGATAGATGCCACTCAGGACCAGCTCTCGATGCTGCATCAGATCGAGGAAGGCACACGACGGATGTCGGGGATCGTCAAGGCACTGAAGTCGTACTCCTACCTGGACCAGGCGCCGGTGCAGGACGTAGATGTGACCACCGGGATCGACGACACGTTGCTGCTGCTGTCGCACAAAACCAAAGGTGTTGAGATCGAGCGTGTGTACGAATCGGATCTGCCGCCGATCGAGGCGCTGGGTAGTGAGTTGAATCAGGTGTGGACCAACCTGATCGACAATGCCCTATATGCGCTCGAGCACTCGGATACCGCACACCCGAGGCTTGTCATCCGGACGATTGGTACCGGGGACGGGATAGCCGTTGAGATCCAGGACAATGGACCGGGCATTCCGGAGGAGATCCAGCGCCGTGTCTTCGATTCGTTCTTCACAACAAAGCCGCCGGGATCAGGTACGGGACTTGGTTTGG
>Ga0307423_1001217_pt1 | contig 15758 bp, 15 predicted proteins | sample SalMarWE160310MG_FD_202154 | JGI IMG/M metagenome (GOLD analysis project Ga0307423, IMG submission 202154) | Salt marsh sediment microbial communities from the Plum Island Ecosystem LTER, Massachusetts, United States - WE1603-10 | ecosystem: Environmental > Aquatic > Marine > Intertidal zone >...
TGAAGCCGCGCGCCAGGGCGCCTCAGCGCCCGGCCGTCGGGATGCGGAACCCGATGCCCAGGGACTCGTGGCCACCCACGCCCGCACCGAAGCGGACGATCCACCCCGACGAAAAGCCCAGGTCCAACCCGAGGTCCAGCACCCCGTTCAGCTCCAGGTCGTCTTGCCCCTCCGTCAACACGTCCAGCACGACGTGGCCGCCCACGTAGGGCATGAACGACACCTGCCCGTCCGTTCCGGTCCATCCGAACACGAGCCCGAGTGGGAAGGAGGCGGTGAAGTAGTCCCCCACGCCCACCCCGGCGCCGGTCCACCAGAGGGCGGCGGGGTTGCCCGCTCCCTCGAAGGAGGCCAGGGAGCCGGACACGTCGATCCCGAACAAGCCCCGGAGGTTGTCTCCGGGCGCTTCGGAGATTCCCGCACGGAAGCCAACGCCAACGGGCGCCGGGGCCCGCCGCCAGATCCCGATGAAGCCGAGCTGGTCGGCCGGGTCCGAGTCCGTCAGCGCCATGGTCAGCCCCGAGGGGGCCCCCGGAGCCATGAATGAGGGAGAATCCCAAAGCGCCTGTGCCGAGACTCCGGCGGGCATGAAGAGCCCGAGAGCGAGGGTGAGTCCGAGTACGCGCCGCATCTGCTTCCTCCCTTGTCGTCCGTTTTCGTCTGCCTTCGAAGTCGCACGACGTCGGTCACGCCTGGCCGGCCGCTTCCGCTCGTCCGTTGCGACGAAATCTGTCACGAGCCACACTCCCGTCCAGTGGGAAGACGGTCGGGCTCCACCAGGGGGGTGCAAATGTCGTTCCAGAGGGTGTTCAGCGGGGCTCCGTGGGAAGCCCAAGTCGGCTATTGCCGGGCCCTTAGAGCCGGAGACCGGATCTTCGTCACGGGGACGGCACCGGTTGCGGAGGGGGGAGGCGTATACGCCCAGGGCGATGCCTACGCGCAGGCGAGGCGCTGCTTCGAGATCATCGAGCGTGCGCTCGCCGAGCTGGGCGCGGGCCTGGGGGACGTCGCGCGCACGCGCATGTTCGTCACCGACATCGAGCGGTGGCCCGAGTACGGAAGAGCGCACGCCGAAGCGTTCGGCGCACGGCCGCCGACCACCACGCTCGTGGAGGTCCGTCGGCTGATCGACCCGGGCATGCTCATCGAGATCGAGGCGGACGCCGTGGTGGGCGGCGAAGGCGTATGAGCGCGCCCTACTCCCACTCGATGGTCGCCGGCGGCTTCGAGCTCACGTCGTAGGTGACGCGGTTCACCCCTCTCACCTCGTTGATGATCCTAGTGGAGATCTTCGAGAGCACGTCGTACGGGAAGGGATACCAGTCCGCGGTCATGCCGTCGCGCGAGGTCACCGCCCGCAGGGCCAGCACGCTCTCGTAGGTGCGGGCGTCCCCCATCACACCTACCGACCGTACGGGCAACAGCACGGCGAAGGCCTGCCAGATCTCGTCGTAGAGCCCTGCGGCGCGGATCTCCTCGAGGTAGATCGCGTCGGCGTCGCGCAGCGTCTCGAGTCGCTCGGGTGTGACGTCGCCGAGGATGCGGATCGCCAGCCCGGGCCCGGGAAAGGGGTGGCGTCCGACGAACTCCTCGGAAAGGCCGAGCTCCCGCCCCACCTGTCTGACCTCGTCCTTGAACAGCTCCCGCAGCGGCTCGATCAGGCGGAAGGGCATCTCCTCCGGGAGGCCACCCACGTTGTGGTGGGTCTTGATGGTCACGGAGGGCCCGCCCACGGACACCGACTCGATCACGTCGGGATAGAGCGTGCCCTGCACCAGCCACGACGCTCCGGTGCCTTCTCGGGCCGCCGTGGCTTCGAACACCTCGATGAAGGTGTTGCCGATGACTTTGCGCTTCTCCTCCGGGTCCCGGATGCCCGCGAGGCGGGAGAGGAACAGCTCCGATGCGTCCTCCACCACCAGGTTGATGCGGTAGTGCGTGCGGAACATGCGCTCGACCTGCTCCCGCTCGTGCTTCCGGAGGAGGCCGTGGTCCACGAAGATGCAGGTCAGCCGGTCCCCGATGGCCCGGTGCACCAGCACCGCCGCCACGGACGAATCGACACCGCCGGACAGGCCGCAGATGGCGGAGCCCTCCCCCACCTGGGCACGCACGCGCTCGACGGTGTCCTCGATGAATGCGCCGGCCGTCCAGGTGGGGCGCACCCCGCACACCGAAAACAGGAAGTTCGACAGGATCTCGTCCCCACGGCGGGTGTGCGCCACCTCGGGGTGGAACTGGACGCCCCAGATCGGCCGGTTCTCCGCCCGGAAGGCCGCGAGCGGCAGCGAAGCCGTGGAGGCGACGCCGACGTACCCCGGGGGCGGCTCGTCGACGTGGTCGCCGTGGGAGCACCACACCGTCGTTGGCTCACCGGCGTCGAAGCCCGAGAAGATGCCCTCGTCCCGCTCCACGCGCAGCTCCGCGCGACCGTACTCCCGCCTGCCCGGATGAACCTTTCCCCCTTCCAGGTGGGCGATGAGCTGCATGCCGTAGCAGATGCCCAGGATGGGGATGCCGGAGCCGAGCAACTCCGGATCCGTGCTCGGGACACCCTCGTCGTACACGGACGACGGCCCGCCCGAGAGGATCACGCCGGCCGGGTCCCACTCCCTGATCCAGGCCAGGTCGCGCCCCGGCGGGTGGATCTCGCAGTAGACGCGCTCCTCCCGGATGCGGCGGGCGATGAGCTGCGTGAACTGGGATCCGAAGTCGAGGATCAGGATGCGGTCGTGCCCGTGCGTCATGTCTGGATGTCTTCCTCTCCGCGGACCAGATCCTCGAAGGTCTCGCGCCGGCGGATCAGCACGACGCGGTCTCCTTCCACCATGCACTCGGCGGGACGGCGTCGGCCGTTGTAGTTCGAGGCCATCGCGAAGCCGTAGGCTCCCACCGTGCGCACGGCGAGGAGCTCGCCGGGCTCCGGGACCTCCAGCGCGCGGTCGCGAGCGAGAAAGTCGCCGGTCTCGCAGATCGGGCCGACCACGTCCACCGGCTCCACGGCTCGGGCTCGGCGGGCGTCGACCCGCTCGATCGCATGGTAGCCGCCGTAGTGGCTTGGCCGGATCAGCTCGCTCATGCCCCCGTCCACGATCACGAACGTCTTCCCGGCACGCTTCACGTACTCCACGCGGGTGAGGAGCACGCCGGCGTCACCGGCGATGGACCGTCCGGGCTCGAGCACGAGCCGTAGCCCGGCAGCGCTCACGCTGGGGACCACCCGGGCGGCGAGCCCGTCCACGTCGAGGGACGGCCCCGCGTCGTACGAGATCCCGTACCCACCTCCGATGTCGAGGTACTCCAGGGCGATGCCTGCGGCGGTGAGCTCCCCGACGAGCGTCAGGACGCGCTCGAGCGCCTGCAGGTACGGGTCGGGGTCCACGATCTGGGACCCGATGTGGACGTCCACGCCACGGGCGCGCAGGTGCGGGCGGGTCGTGGCCCACCGGTAGAGCTCGGCCGCCTCCGACAGAGGGATGCCGAACTTCGTGGCCGCGTGGCCCGTGGCGGTGTACTCGTGGGGCGTGGGTGACAGCACGTCGGGGTTGACCCGGATCGCGAAGGGCGCCCGCACGTCCATCCCGGCCGCGATCTCGTCCAGCCGCCGAAGCTCGCCCGCGCTCTCCACGTTGAAGCCGTAGATGCCGAGGTCGAGGGCGCGGCGCATCTCCTCCGCGGTCTTGCCCACCCCGGCGAAGACGATGTGCGCGGGGGCGATCCCCGCCCGGGTCGCGCGGTACAGCTCGCCGCCGCTGGTGACGTCCGCTCCGCACCCCAGCGCTGCGACGCGGCGCAGGATCGACAGGTTCCCGTTCGCCTTCACCGAGTATGCGAGGAGGTGCGCGACGCCCGCGAAGGCCTCGCGGAACGTGCGGACACGCGTCTCGATGTGGCGGACGTCGTAGACGTAGAGCGGCGTGTCGAAGCGGCGTGCGAGCTCGGGCAGGGGAACGTCTCCGCAATGGAGCACCCCGTCCACCCGGGGAAAGGGCCCCCTCAGTACGCTCTCGCCCAAACCACCTCCATCTTGGAGGGACCTTCGCCGGACACACACCGCTCGGGGGGCGTGGCCGAGGTGAACTCCTCACCCGGAATCACCCGGCTGGTCGCCCGGGCCACGTCCTTCAGCCGCTGCTCCACCGCCGGGTCGCCGCTCCATCCCGTGAAGACGAAACCTCCGTCCCCGTCCAGGATCTCCCTCACCTCGTCGATGGTCTTCGCGCCGCGGTGCGTGTGCTCCTCCCTGCGGCGCTTCGCCGCGGCGAGCAGCTCGGCCTGGAACGCCTCCAGCCGCCCCGGCATGCCGGCCACCGCCTCGGCCTCAGGCACGAACTCTTTCCGCTTCGCTCCCTCCGGCGTGATGCGCCGCACCAAGGCGAGCTGGCCTTGCTCCAGGTCCTTCGGGCCGATCTCCACCCGAATCGGCACGCCCTTGCGCTCCCACTCGTAGTACTTGGCCCCCGGCGACAGGTTCTCTCTCGCGTCGACCCGGACGCGGATCCCCATCTCCCGGAGGCGTGCGGCCACCTCGTCGCCCTTCGCCAGCACCGCCGCCTGCGTGTCGTCTCCCCGCACGATCGGCACGACGACGACCTGCACCGGCGCGAGCCGCGGAGGCACGACGATGCCGGCGTCGTCCCCGTGGGTCATGACCAGGCCGCCCACCAGCCGCGTGGACACGCCCCAGGACGTGTTCCACGCGTACTCCTCCTGCCCCGCCTCCGACTGGAACTTCAGGTCGAACTGCCTAGAGAAGTTCTGTCCGAGGAAGTGCGAGGTCCCCGCCTGCAACGCCCGGTTGTCCTGCATGAGCGCCTCGCAGGCGTAGCTGCGCACGGCGCCGGCGAACTTCTCCGACTCCGACTTGAGGCCCGTGATGGGCGGCATGCCCATCCACTCCTCCATGAACCTCCGGTAGATGCCGAGGATGAGCAGCGTCTCCTCCTCGGCCTCCTCCGGGGTGGCGTGGGCCGTATGTCCTTCCTGCCACAGGAACTCCGACGTGCGCAGGAAGAGCCGCGTGCGCATCTCCCACCGCACGACGTTGGCCCACTGGTTCATGAGGATCGGGAGGTCACGGTAGCTCTGCACCCACTTCGCGTACATCGAGTAGATGATGGTCTCGGAGGTCGGTCGGATGACGAGCGGCTCCTCGAGCTCCCTACCCCCCGCCTGCGTCACGACGGCGAGCTCGGGCGCGAACCCCTCCACGTGCTCCTTCTCCCGCTCGATGAAGCTCATCGGGATCAGGAGCGGGAAGTACGCGTTCTCGTGCCCGGTCTCCTTGAACATGTCGTCCAGGGCGCGCTGCATGAGCTCCCAGATCCCGTATCCCCAGGGACGGATGACCATGCTCCCCCGCACCGGGGAGTAGTCGGCCAGCTCCGCGCGCAGAACCACCTCGTTGTACCAGGCGGCGAAGTCCTCGCCCCGGGGGGTCAGCTTCTTCTCGTCAGACATCGGGCTCCTGCTCTTCGCTCTGGTCTTCCAACCGTCTTCTCCATTCCCGCTCCTCCTGCTTCACGCGCCTCAGCGCGAGGCCGCCCGGCACGACGAAGAGCAGGACCGAAGCCATGATCCACGTGAGGCGGAACGGAAGGTCCGCAACGTCGGAGAGCAGCAGCGCGACAAGCGCGCCCCCCGCGGTCGCGGCCCCGACGGCTCCGGCCAGGATCAACCACTCGAGGTAGTCCAGGCGCCGCGCGGCCCGAGCGGTGAACTCCCGTAGGCGGGCGGTCTGCTCGTCCTCCCTACGCCCGCTCACGGCAACTCGTCCAGCGGCACCTCGCGCTCAGCGCCGGTCGCCATCTCCCGCAGCACTGCGACACCCCTGACGGCCTCCTCGGGGCCGAGCACGAGCACCCGGCGCGCCCCCTCCGTCTCGGCGGCCTTGAACTGCTTGCGCACCGACTGGCCGCGCAGCGCGTAGAGCACGCTCCGGCCGCGGTCGCGCAGCTCGTGGGCCACGCCGAGGGCCACGGACCGTTGTTCCTCGCCGATGACGACCACGAAGTAGTCCACCTCCCGGCGGTAGGTGGGAACGAGGTCGCGCGCCGCCAGCAGCTCCCCCAGCACCACGTCGCCCATGCCGAAGCCCACCGCGGGAAGCGGCTCGCCCCCCACGAGCTCCAGCAGGCGGTCGTAGCGGCCCCCCCCGCAGATGGCGCGCAGCTCCCCCTTCCGGTCGAACAGCTCGAAGACGATCCCCGTGTAGTAGGCCAGCCCGCGCACGATGGCGAGATCAACCTCCACGAAGTCCCCGAGACCCATGGCGTCGAGAATCGACAGGTACGCGCGCAGGCGCTCGAGGGCGGCGGCCACGTCGGATCGGTCTCCGAACTCCGAGTCCACCGCGTCGAGCCCAGGACCCGAGAACAGCGCCATGACGCGATCGACGTCGTCCGCTCCGACACCCGCCTCCCGCAACCTGTCGCGGGTCCTGCCCTCGTCCTCGCGCTCGACCTTGTCCACGGCCGCGAAGGCGGCCTCCATCCGGTGGGACGCCACGCCGCAGGACGCCAGCACCGCCGACAGGAGCCGGCGGTCGGAGACGCGCGCACGGAAATCCGCCGCCGTGAGGCCGAGCTCGCGCAGGGCGTCGATGGCGACCGCCACCACCTCCGCATCGGCAGTGACGCCCTCCTCGCCCACGATGTCCACGTTCCACTGGAAGTGCTCGCGGAGACGGCCCCGCTGCTGCCGCTCGTAGCGGAAGAGCTGCGGGATCGTGAACCAGCGGATCGGTTTGGGCATGGCGCGGCTCCGCTCGCCCAGAACGCGCGCCAGCGTCGGCGTCATCTCCGGGCGCAGCGTGACCTCACGCTCGCCTTTGTCGGTGAAGTTGTAGAGCTGGGCCACGATCTCCTCGCCGCTCTTCTCGACGTACAGATCGAGCGGCTCGAGGGGAGGCCCGTCGTACTCCAGAAAGCCGTAGCGCCGGGAGACCCGGCGCCACGCTTCGAACACGTGTGAGCGGAACGCCAGCTCTTCCGGTGGAAAATCCCGGAATCCGGGGAGCCGTTGGAAGGCGGAAGTGGCCATGGAACGCGGAATCTAGCGCCCCGGGCGGGGAGTTCAACCTGACAGCGGCTCCCTGCCGAGCACCCGCAGCGCGCTCCCGACGGTGTGCACCGAGCCGGTGACGACGACCGTGCCCCGCCCCACCTCGGAGCGCACGAGGTCGAGCGCCGTCACGAAGTCCTCCACGACCCGCAGGGGGCACATGTGCTGGACCGCGGCTGCTGCCGCCGCGGCGTTCCATCGCCGCTCCGGTGGAGCCGAAGGCGGCTGCGTCAGCACGGCCAGGTCGGCGCGGGCGAAGAGCGCCGGCAGCATGCTCCTCCAGTCCTTGTCACCGAGCACGCCCACGAGGGCGGCCATGGGGCGCGCCAGCTCCAGGCGGTCCATCGTGTCCACGAGGGAGTGGATGCCCGCCGTGTTGTGGGCGACGTCGAAGAGCCAGGTGACCCCGTCGATCTGCTCGATCTGGTCGCGCCCCGCGTGCCGCACGCCCGCGATGCCACGCACCACCGCGTCCGCCTCCGGACGCATCCCCTCGGGCAGCTGTTCCAGCACCTCGACGGCCAATGCCGTGTTGGCCGCCTGGTGGACGCCCACGAGGGGGGTGCGCACGCGCACGTCCCCCCAGCTCCGCGTCGGGAGGGTGAACGCCGTGTGATCGCGCGCCACCTCCATGTCCCGCGCTACCGACGGGTCCACGGCACGGAAGGGTGCGCCGCGCTCCGCGGCGGTCCGCTGAAAGATCGCCAGGAGATCCGGGTCCCTCTCGGCCGTGGCGAACGGAACGCCGGGCTTCACGATCCCCGCCTTCTCCCGCGCAATCTCCTGCAGCGTGTCACCGAGGTAGTCCGCGTGATCCATCGCGACGTTGGTCACGGCCGACACCATCGGCACGAGCACGTTCGTGGCGTCCAGCCGTCCGCCCAGACCCACCTCGATCGCCGCGACGTCCGCGCCCGCACGCGCGAAGGCGTGGAAGCCCAGGACCGTGACCGCCTCGAAGAACGTGAGCCCGAGGCCCACGACGACGTCGCGGATCTCGTCCGCGCGCTCGACCAGCTCCGCCTCGGGCAGCGCCCTTCCCCCCACTACGATGCGCTCGCGGAACGAGCACAGATGGGGCGAAGTGAAGCACGCGGCGCGCCGCCCGGATTCGTTGAGGACGGCGGCCAGCGTTGTGGTGACCGATCCCTTTCCGTTCGTCCCGCCGACGTGGATGGTCGGATAGGCCCGGTGGGGGTCTCCCAGCGCTTCCAGGGCCCGCACCGTTCGCTCCAGTCCCCAGTGCACCCCCGTGGCCAGCGGCGGGAAGAGCCGACCCATCAGGGGATCGGCGAACGGCCGGTCGAGGCGGTCGGGTGCCAGCGGCCGACCGGCCCCCGCCCCGCCCGCGGCGGCGCTCACGCCCGAACGGGAAGGGCGTCGGAAGGGACGGATCGCACTGGAGCCCTACTTCCCCGCGAGCGCCGTGTCGGTCATGTGGTGCAGGAGGAGCGCGACGGTGTCCTTCAGCTGCCGCCGGTCCACCACTCGGTCCACCATGCCGTGCTCGAGCAGGAACTCCGAGCGCTGGAAACCCTTGGGCAATTCCTGCTTGATCGTCTCCTCGATCACGCGCGGCCCGGCGAAGCCCACCAGGGCACCCGGCTCGGCGAGGTTCACGTCGCCCAGCATGGCGTAGGACGCTGTGACGCCCCCTGTGGTGGGGTTGGTGAGGATCGACACGTACGGGACCCCCGCGTCGTGAAGGCGGGCGAGCACGGCGGACGTCTTCGCCATTTGCATGAGGGAGTAGATGCCCTCCTGCATCCGGGCCCCACCGGAGGCGCTCACGATGATCAGCGGGCTCCGGCGCTCCAACGCGATCCGCCCCGCCCGAGCGATCTTCTCACCCACCACCGAACCCATGGATCCTCCGATGAAGGAGAAGTCCATGACGGCTACGAGGACCGGGATCCCGTCGAGCTCTCCAACGCCGCTGACGAGCGCCTCGTTCCTTCCCTTGGCCTCGGCGGCGGCGATGCGGTCGGGGTAGGCCTTCAGGTCCCGGAACCTCATCGGATCCGAAGCGCGCAGTCCCTCGTCCAGCTCTTCGAACGTCCCGGAATCGATCAGGAGCTCGAGGTAGTCCTCCGCAGGGATCCGGAGGTGGTGCGCGCAGTTCGGGCACACGTTGAGGTTCTGGGCGAGGCGCTCGCTGTAGAGGATCTCGCCGCAGCCCGGGCACTTGTCGAAGACATTGCCGGGGACGTCGCGCTTGTCCTCGGCCTTGAGTGGCTTCTTGTCCTTACGGAACCAGACCAATGTTGGCTCCCTTCAGCCGTCGCGGGCGTTGATGGGACGGCAACGCGGAGCCGGGATCACCGCTCATGGGCAACCCGGACCGCGATGGCCACCGCCACCCAGGACATCAAGAGAAACGTCCCCCCGTAGCTGACGAACGGGAGGGGTATCCCGGTAATCGGCACGAGTCCGACGGTCATGCCGACGTTGACGAAGATGTGAACGAGCCAGGCCCCCAAGATACCCATCACCACAAGGCCGGCAAAGGGATCCGGCGAGTCCTGCGCCATGCGCGCCAGCCGCACCAGGAGGTACGTGAACAGGAGGATGACGAGCGCCGTGCGCAGGAAGCCGAGCTCCTCTCCGATCACGCTGAAGATGAAATCGGTGTGCTGCTCGGGGAGGAAGTCGAACCGCTTCTGCGTGCCCAGGGTGAAGCCCTTGCCGAGCAATCCGCCGCTGCCGATCGCCACCTTGGACTGGATGATCTGGTAGCCCGCCCCGCGCGGGTCGACATCCGGATTGAGGAAGACGAGGATCCTGTTCTGCTGGTAGGCGGCGAGGGAATTCCAGAGCGGGCGCGCGATCGTGCCGGCAGCGATGTTGGCGAGCACCACCGCCACCGACTCGAAGAGGAAGAGCCGGTAGCGGTAGAAGTACAGGAAGCTCACCACCGCCACGATGTACCACGACCAGATGCGCGTGTCGAACGAGAGGACGAGCCCGGCGACGGGGCTGGCCACCAACAGGAGAAGCGCCACCGGAGTCCCCGCCCAGTAGAGCATCGCGAAGAGGATCCCCACGAACGCCATCGCAGTGCCGAGGTCCGGCTGGAGCATCACCAGGCCCAGGGGGAGCGCGACCAGCGCCGTAGGGGGCATGATGTCGCGGAGCGACGTCAACCCCTCGTCCCGCTGCGAGAGGAGCCGCGCGAGCACGAGGATCGTCGCGATCTTGGCGATCTCCGAGGGCTGGAAGCCGATGGGCCCGACCCGGATCCAGCTTTTCACGCCGGCGGCGGTGCCGGCCCCCGTCCCCACCACCAGCGTGGCGGCCAACAGGATGAGCGACAGCACGTAGGCGGGGATCGCCACCCACTCGATCCAGCGCAGCGGGACGCGGACCAGGAGGGAGAACGCAACCAGCGCGAGCACGAACCAGAGGATCTGGCGGAGCCAGGCGTCCTGGGTGACCGGGTTGGGGATGTTGACAACGCCGGCGGAGTAGATCATCGCGATCCCGAACACCGACAGGACCAGGACGGCGAGGACCAGGGCCGGATCGACCGCCCATCGTTCGAAGAAGCGCGTCATCGGCCACTCCCGAACCGGGCGCGGTACCATGCGGGGTAGCGCCCATGCTGGACATAGTCGAGGTAGGTCTGCAGCGAGTCGGTCGGTATGCCGTGCTTCTTGCGCAGGTAGTAGTCGGCGGCCTTCGCGACCAGCGGCGCCGCCGCGCTGGAGCCGTGCTCTCCGTACTCGACGATGGCCACCACGACGATCTCAGGCGGCTGCCCGGGGGGACCCACCATGCCCGCGAACCAGGCGTGATCCCCGGCGAGTCCGCGGACGCTCTGGGTGTTCTGGGCCGTCCCCGTCTTCCCGAGGACGTCCCAGTACTCGAGCGCCGTACCGTAGTGGGCCGTGCCCCCCGGCGCGGTGACCCTGCGCAGCCCTTCCCTCAGCGTGGCCAGGTTCTCCGGCGACAGGTGCAGCGACCACCCCTCGCCCAGATCGACCCCCTGCGCGATGGCCGGAGGCGGCGCCGATCCGTCCCGGGCGAGCGCCGTGTAGAACTGTGCCATCTTGAGGGGCGTCTGCGAGTTCGGGCCCTGACCGATGGCGAGGGACAGGACCTCCCCCTCCTGGGGCCGGTAGTTGAACGGCGGCTTCTCCCAGAAGGCGCGGTTCGCCGGGAAGATCCCCTGGCTCTCCTGGGGGAGGTCCACCCCGCACCGCTCGCTGAACCCGATCTCGGTGGCGCGCTGGAGCATGCGATCCAGCCCGATCCGCAGTCCGAGCTGGTAGAAGTAGACGTCGCACGAATTGCCGATGGCCTCGGCGAGGTTCTGGTACCCGTGGCCCCGCGGCTCCCAGCAGCGCCAGGTGCGGCCTCCCCAGTAGAACGACCCGTCGCAGGCCTCCGGCATGAACTCGTCCGGGGTCACCGCCCCCAGGTCGAGGGCGATCGCCGCGGTCGCCAGCTTGAACGTCGAGCCCGGAGGATACAGACCGAGCACCGCCCGGTTGTACATCGGCTTCTGCTCGTCCGTGTTGAGCTGCCGCCAGAGGTTCGGGGCGATGCCTCCGACAAACTCGTTGGGATCGAAGGTGGGGGCGGAGTACATCGCCAGCACGCCTCCGTCGGCCGGGTCGAGCGCCACGACGGCGCCCGCCATCGAGTCGGGAAAGATGTGGTCGATCCACTCCTGCAGGTCCATGTCGATGTTGAGGTGGAGATCCTCCCCGGGCACGGCCGGATCGGCGGTCACCCCGGAGAAGTCCCCCACGATCCGGCCGCGCGCGTCGACCTCCACGTAGCGTACGCCCTGATGTCCCTGAAGACGGCTTTCGTACTCGCGCTCGATCCCGGTCTTTCCGGTCACCATCCCCGCCTCGTAGCGGTCCGCGGGAAAGGCGTCCGTGTCGAGCTCGTGCCCCGTTACCTCACCCACGTACCCGAGCACGTGCGCGGTCGCGGCACCGGCCAGGTAGCGACGCCGCGGTCGCATCTCGATGTAGACGTCCGGAAACTCGGTGCGCCGCTCCTCCAGCGCGCTCACCACGTCGAAGTCGGCGTCGGCGTCCACGACGAGCTCCCGCCCGTAGCGGCGCAGATCGCCCACCAGCCGATCGATGCGCTCGGGTGAGAGGCCCAAGTACTGGCTCATCCGTTCCAGCGTGGCCCGGATCGAATCCGGCGGCCCGGGCAGGAGCGTGATCGCGTAACCGGGCACGTTGTCGGCGAGGATCTTGCCGTTGCGGTCGTAGATGGTTCCCCGCGGCGACGGCAGCGGCAGCTGCCTCAGCCGATTCGACTCGGCCTTGAGCTTCCAGGCGCTCGAGCCGAGCACCTGCACGCGGAAGAAGGCGGCCAGCAGAAGCCCCATGAAGAGCCACACCACGGCGACGGCCCCCTGGGCACGGAGCCGGCGCACGTGGGGATGGAAGACCTTCATCGGGGGCTCTCCCGCCAGAGTCCGGTCGCCGTCAGGACCACGATGGCGGTTGCGGCCGCGTACACGCCACCCACGACCCCGTGGACCACGACCTGGTCCATGAACGGCTGACGGACGGCGTCGCCCGTCACGACCCAGTGGATCAGGTCCCGCACGACCTTACCCGCCAGGAAGTACGACACCATGAAGACGAAGGAGTCCCCGACGAAGAGGTCGCGCGTTGCGGCGCCCGCGGCGCCCAGGACCACCATGGCGACCGTGTTGGCCCCGAAGGACAGCACGCTCAGGGCGTCCTCAAAGAGCCCGAAGACGAGCCCGATGCCCGCGGCCGTGCCCACCCCCACCTCGCGGGCCGCCAGCAGCAGCGCCACCGTGAGCAGGTCCGGGGCCTCCGACCCGAGACCCAGGCCGACGTGCAGGAAGAAGTGAAGGACGAAGAGCGCCGCCACCACGACCCAAACGAGCGGCGGAAGCCTCACGGCCGGCCCCCGGCCGTCGTGTCCCGGCGTATCAGCTCCTGAATCCGGGCTCGCAGTACGCGCACGCTGTCCGCCAGCGCGGCCAGGCTGTCCCGATGCACCCGCTCCCGGAAGATGACCTGCTCGCGGGTGAGGACGGAGTCGGCGGGCCACGCGGACGACAGGTCCGTCGTGGTCTCGCCGACCGCGACCAGCACGTGCGTCACCGACGCGGGCGCGACCATGGGACGCAGCCAGTAGCTCTTCCGCCACCGCCCCTCCACCTCCGCCACCCCGTCGATGGTCCCGATGGGGATCCCGCGCGGGAAGACACCACCCAGCCCCGAAGTGAGCACCGCCACCCCCACCGGCACGGACTCGTAGTAGGCGGTACCGTTCAGCACGAGCCGATCCAGCTCGCGGAACTCACCCCGCCGATTCTCGACCATGCCGTACCCCGTGCCGTCGGCCAGCATCGCGCTCGCACGGAAGTCCGGATGCGTCCAGTCCATCCCCACTGACATACCCGGGCGCGCCTCGCGGATCACGCCCACGAGTCCGTGGCGGTCGACGACCGGGGCGCCCTCGGCGACGCCGTCCTCGGTGCCGAGGTCCACGAAGAACATGCTCTCCGAGCCGGGGGTGCCCGGTCTCAGGACGGTGGCCGGACGGAAGGCCGGCCCGATCCGGGCCTGCAGGTCGAGGAGGCTCCTGAGCGTCCTGTTCTCGTCCGACACGGCTTTCTGCGTGGCGAGCGAGGCCGCCAGCGAATCCACCTCGGACTGAAGCCGCCCCACCTCGCGGGCGCGCATGCGCGCCCGCGCGAGACGCTCCTGCGTCGCGATGAACGGGCGCAGGACCGTGGCACGCAGCGTCCAGGCGGTGCGCTCCTGCGCGCCCTGCGGGAGGTACAGAATTCCCAGCGCCGTCACCAGGAAGACGGTGGCCAGCACGATCTGCCGCCGACCGCCGGTTCCTTCGTGCTCTGGGGCGAAGGGAGGCACGCTCCGATCTCCGCCGCCCTACTGTACCAGGACGCTGCGGTATTTTTGCAGGTCGTCGAGGATCCGGCCCGCACCCCGCACGACGCACGTGAGGGGCTCCTCGTCCACGTGGATGGGGAGGTTGGTCTCGTGCTGCAGCAGGCGGTCGAGGCCCCGGATGAGGGCACCCCCTCCCGTCATCACGATCCCGCGGTCCACGATGTCCGAGGACAGCTCGGGCGGGGTGATCTCCAGGGCACGCCGCACCGCCTCCACGATCGCCTGGATCGGTTCCTGGATGCACTCGCGGATCTCCTGCGAGTGGACCGTCACTGTCTTGGGGATCCCGCTCACCAGGTCCCGGCCCTTCACCTCCATCTCGCGCTCCTCGCCGAAATCGAACGCGGAGCCGATCTGGATCTTGATGGCTTCCGCGGTAGGCTCACCGATGAGGAGGTTGTAGTTCTTACGCAGGAACGTGACGATGGCGGTGTCCAGCTCGTCGCCGCCGACGCGGATGGACGTGTTCGACACGATCCCCGACAGGGCGATCACCGCGATCTCGGTCGTCCCGCCACCGATGTCGATCACCATGTTGCCCGTCGGCGTCTCGACCGGAAGGCCCACGCCGATCGCCGCGGCCATCGGCTCGTCCACCATGTAGACCGCCTTGGCACCCGCCGCCATGGCGGAGGACCGCACGGCGCGCCGCTCCAGCTCGGTGATCCCGGAGGGCACGCCCACGACCACGCGTGGCTTGATGCGGAAGACCCGCTTCGCCGTGACGTGCTTGAGGAAATGGCGGAGCATCATCTCCGTCACGTCCACGTCCGCGATCACACCGTCCTTGAGGGGGCGGATCGCTTCGATGCCCTCGGGCGTCCGCCCGAGCATCCGCTTCGCCTCCAGGCCGATACCCTTGATCCTGCCGGAGCCCTTTTCCACCGCCACGACCGAAGGCTCGTTGAGGACGATCCCCTCGCCCTTCACGTATACGAGGGTGTTCGCCGTGCCAAGATCGACGGCGATGTCGTTGACGGGGACGAGGCGCCCCGAGCTGAACCAATTGCTCAGAACAGACAATGCTCGACTTGTCGAGTGCGGACGAGGGGCCCGACAACGGGCCGTGAACATACGTTTCCAACTTCGGGAAGACCAGGCTCTCTTTGCAAGAACGACGCCGCGGACGTGTGATCCGTCACCCCAGCCCCGTGCTCCCGAATCCGCCCGTTCCGCGCGCGGTCTCGGAGACCCGTTCGGCCTCCTCGACGTCCGGCACCTCGAACCGGGCGAAGACCAACTGAGCGATGCGCTCGCCACGGGCCAGCTTCACCGGCGTCGAGCCCAGGTTCTGCATGATGATGCGCAACTCGCCGCGGTAGTCCGGATCGATGGTCCCCGGACTGTTCGGCAGCGTCACGCCGTGCTTCAGCGCCAGGCCCGACCTCGGACGCACCTGGCATTCCATGCCCTCGGGAAGCTCCATCACCAGCCCGGTTCCCACAAGTCGGATCTCACCGGGCTGCAGGGTAACCTCGGCTTCCGCCGAGCGCACGTCGTATCCGGCCGCGTGGGCGGTCGCCCTCTCGGGGAGGGGGAGGTCGGGATTGGTCTCGAGCCTCCGGAAGCGGACCCGGGGGCGGGGTGGATCCACCCCGCCCCCGGCGAGCGCATTCCTCGGTGCGCCTCCGTCCGTCACACCTTCGCGGTGGCTTTGAGGAAGTCGTCCACGTTGCGGCACTCCATGCCGAACGCCTCGGCGACCCCGGCGTACGTGAGGTGTCCGTCCACGGCGTTCACCCCCAGCTTCAGCGACTTGTCGTCCATGCACGC
>Ga0307423_1001220_pt1 | contig 15742 bp, 14 predicted proteins | sample SalMarWE160310MG_FD_202154 | JGI IMG/M metagenome (GOLD analysis project Ga0307423, IMG submission 202154) | Salt marsh sediment microbial communities from the Plum Island Ecosystem LTER, Massachusetts, United States - WE1603-10 | ecosystem: Environmental > Aquatic > Marine > Intertidal zone >...
GCAAGCACCTGAGTTATTCCTCCGCCAATACCCAGTTTAACAAATTGTGCTGTTGAGATTGAAGTGAAAACAAAAAGAATTAAAAATGTTGCTAATACAATTTTGAATCTTTTCACATATCCTCCATATTTTTTGTAATAATTAAATTGTGGTCAAAAATAAGAAAGATTATGAAAAAAAACTAAGACTAAGCACATTACAATTAGTAGTAGAAACAATCAATTTCTAAACAATATCTTTAAGTGAAAAGTCATATTCTATTATCTCTCTTGACTTTAACCTTTTGAAAGCCAATATTTAGTTTGAAAATCCTAAGTATTTTGAGCAAAATAAAAACAAATAACCTTAATCCATAATTAAGACAATTTCTTTCAAAGTCTTAAAAAACTGTGCAGCTTAATGAAATATTTTCTAATAATTCTTCTAATAATTGTTTTCAAATGTAACTCTCTGGTTTATTCTCAAACCATTTCAGAAGATTATGATAAAGGGATGAATTTTTATAAACAGAAGCTTTTTGCAGATGCACAAAAGGTATTTGATAAAATTATTAAAGATTATGGAATTGATGACGAGCTTTATGCGTCGGCAAGGTTTTATTCAGCGAACTCTTTATTGAAAATGACAAAGAAAGAAGAAGCTGCAAGTGGATTTGAATTTATTGTAAATAATGTTGTATGGTCAAAATTCAGAGAGGAATCTTTATTTAATCTCGGATTGATTTATTTTGATTTGAAGAGGTATGCTCTTTGTCGAAAAAATCATTTAATGTTGATATACCAGTATCCTGAAAGTGAACATACTGGTATCGCGATGTATTGGATTGGTGAATCTTATACCGCAGAAGGTAAGCTTGATGAAGCTATTGAATTTCTTACAAAGGCAATTGAAGATAAGTCTAACAACAGATTTCGTGATTATTCTCTTTACTCATTAGCGAATGTTTATGAAAAAACAAAAGACTACGAAAAAGCTGTAAAGTATTATGATGAGCTTCTAACCTATCATTCCAAAAGCCCGCTGGCGGTTCAGGCACAGGTCAGAATTGGAGTATGCTATTTTTATCTTAAAGATTACTACAATTCTATTCTTGAACTCAGTAATCCTGCTGTTAACGAACTTTCCAAAGATAATTTAGCGGAAGCGTTGTATATTCTTGCAAACTCACATTACAGAGTTGAAGAATATGAGAACGCAGTTAAAATTTATTCTGAGATAATAGAAAAATTTCCTGGTTCAAAGATTTTTCACAATGCACAATATGGATTAGGTTGGGCGCAATTCCAGCAATCAAAATACAATGATGCTTATAATGTTTTTAACTACCTATCTGAAGGTAAAGATTCTATTGCTATTCAGTCGTTTATATGGAAAGGGGAGGCGAAAAGATATTCTGGAAGTTACAAAGAGGCATTAAAGATTTTTGAAGAATTTCTTAAACTCTATCCAACAGATCCTTCAGCACCAATGGTAGAAAATCTGATTGGTTTGATTTATTTCGAGCAGCATAATTATGATCTTTCATCAAAATATTTAAGCAATGCAACTTCTTCTGATGATCCTGTAATCAGAGCAAAAGCCTTCACAATGATCGGTGAAATAGAATTAAATAAAAAAAATTACATTAAAGCCCGCGGAAATTTTGAACCTGCAGTCCGTATTACAGATGCAGGAAACAGCATACACTTAAGGGCATTACTGGGGCTCGGAGTTTCTCTCTTCTTTCTCGGAGAACCTGAAAACGCAGCTGAAAGCCTGAGGGAAGCTGAAAATATTAATCCGGCTTTCGAAACAGATAGAATAAATTTCTATATGGCTGAGTGTTACTTCAAATCAGGAAAATATCAGGAAGCTCTGACACGTTATAATGCTATAAATACTCAGGACGATGAGTTTGTAAAGCAAATAATTTATTCCAGGGGTTATTGTTTCTTTAACCTTGGCAATTATGATAATGCTGCTTATCAATTCTCTGAATTTATCGAAAAGTATCCGAATGATTCACGTTTTACAGATGCCAAACTACGTTTAGCAGACAGTTATTTTGGTTCGAAGAATTTTACTGCAGCAAGTAGAATATTTAGACAACTCTTTCAGTCCGGTAAGTATTCTACTGATGATCCTTATACTTATTACCAGTATGCTCAAGCATTATATAAATCAGGTGAAACTGAAGCAGCCATCAATGAATTTTTAACTTTGCAGCAAAAATTTCCAAAATCTCTTTACGCTGAAAATTCTCTTTTCACAATTGGCTTCATTAGATTCCAGAATGGAGATTATAAAGAAGCTATAGAAGATTACAGGAATGTTCTTCAGATATATAAAAATTCTTCATTAGCACCCGTTGTTTACTACTCTATCGGTGATGCTTTTTTCAACCAGGAGATGTACGATTCTGCTGTAGTTAATTATCAAAATGTTGTTAAAAAATATCCTTCATCAGAATACGTGTTCGACGCAGTTAATGGAATTCAGTACAGTTATGTAGCTATGGGTAGACCCGAAAATGCAGTTGATCTGATTGATAGATTTATTGGTCAGAATCCAAACATGAAATTTTCTGACCAAATCTATTTCAAAAAAGGTGAAATTTACTATAGTCAGGGGGACTACCAGAAAGCTAAAATAAGTTATCAGGAATTTATTGCTAAATATCCAAAGAGCACTTATGTGCCTGAAGCGTATTATTGGCTTGGTAAAAGCTGTCAGAATTTAAAACAGGATGATGAGGCAATATTTTACTTTACTAAAGTTTTTGAAAATTATCCTTCTTCCGAGTCTGCCGCTGTATCAGTAATTGAGCTTGGTAAAATTTATGAAACGACAGGGAATTATACTGCTTCAATTGAATTATTGGAAAAAGCTTCGAAAATATTGAAGGACTCACCCAGACTTCCTGAAATTTTGTTCATAAAAGGAACTATGTATATCAAGGCGGATGACGTACAAAAAGCATATGGAACTTTTGAGGATTTGGCAATGTATCACCCGGAAACTTTATTCGCTGACAAGGCTAAATTCGAAATGGGACTTATAGACCTGGCAGCCGAAAGATATGAAATCGCTAATAATCACTTTCTGGAAGTTGCTGAAAAAAGAACAGATGAGCTTGGAGCTAGGTCTCAATATTATTTTGGATTATCCCTTTTTGAACAAAATAAAATTACCGAAGCGATCTCAGCACTTGTTCGTATAAAGACAGTTTATTCTTTATATGATGAATGGCTAACCAGATCTTACATTTTGCTGGGTGACTGCTATGTAAAACTAAATGATAAAAGAAAGGCTGAGGAAATGTACAGGGTTGTAATTGCAAAACACAAAACTGATGCATTTGGAGAAGAAGCAAGACAAAAAATAAATAAACTCAAATGATTAAAATATTTTTAACAATCATTTTACTTTATGCTGCAGTAATTTTTTCGCAGGATAAAAATCCGAACGTAGAACTGCCTGATTTTGTTATTTTAGGAAGAGACGTAGTTTCTATACGCAAAGTTGAAAAACTTAAACCCGATTTTATCTCAACTGTATCGAGTGAATTTCTTAAACCGACCTATAAACCGGATCAACTTGAAGTTACCGATATTTCCAATCCGGTTGGCAGTGATTTATCACTTCTTGATTCAGCTAATTTTAAGCACGGATTTATTGAATTAAAAGCTGGTCGTTATCAACTTCCTGCAGGAGAAATAAGCTATGCTTTCCCTTTTACAAGGGGTATGCTGCACGGATCTGTCAAAGGTTTAAATCAATTAGATTATGTAGATAACAGCGACAGACGATTTCTGGAGGGTTCACTTGATTTTGCATACACTCTCCCAACTGAATTAAGTACTTTTGCCGGAACAAAATTTAGTTTGTCAGGAGATCACTCAAAAAATTATTTCAAATTTTTTGGCTCTACTGATCCTGGTAGAAAGAGAACTCTAAACATAGGTAATGCAGCAATTGATATACAAAATCTTTATATGAAGGAATTTAATTTTGATTTTAATGCTGGCAGCGATTTTACTTATCTGGACAATGAAAAATTTAATGAAGCATTATATTATGGAAACGGCTTTGCGAGGCTAAAGTTCAGTTACTTTGGTTTAGGAATAAAAGCGGTATATCAAAATCAAAATTTAACAACAGATTCACTCAAAGATTTTAGTTCGAATTATTTTTTAATTAGACCTACAGCATCTCTTGAATTGTTTAATAAAATAATGCTTGAGGCTGGTTTTACATTTTCAGGAAGTGGTGATGAAAAATTCAATGCCCTTTTTGCTTCACTTGGTGCCGAGTTAACGAGGAATCTAGTTATGTTAGTTGAATATTCTCCTTACGGTGAGAATATGACTGCTGGCAGATTTTTGCGTGATAATTTTTATTACAATCAGCAGTATTTACCACATATTTTTCTTAAAAAGAACAACAAGTTAAGAGCTACTCTTAAGTATGAGTTCAGTACTTATTATCAAATCGATGGTGGTTTAGAATATTTTTCTTCAGATAATTTCCCATTCTATACCAACCCTAATAATGATGGATTTTTTGGAATTAATACAACGGATGTAAAAAGTTTTGATTTCTTTCTGAATTTACTTTATCACCTTGGTCCTTACGGCTATCTTTATGCAGGAATTGATTATTTAAATGTTAAGAATTCAGATTCGAAAACAATTCCCTATTACCCAGGTTTTAAGGCTGACGTGACCTATGGGTATTATTTTATACCTGAATTGAAAGGTGAGGCCAAACTAAATTATTTGTCAGACAGGTATACTGATCCCGAAAATCTGGTAAAATTGTCAAGTTTTTGGAATCTTGGTCTTAAAATAACCTATGATATTGATAAGTATATTGGTGTGTTTTTTGAATTAAATAACATTTTGAATACAAAAAGATTCATATGGGAAAATTACCAGGAAAAACCGTTTGATGTGCTTGTTGGTGCAAATTTTTTCTTTGAATAAATACAATAGTTAAGTTTTATGGTAAAATTATATAACAAGAACAGTTTAAATTTGAAATGAGAAAATCACTGATAATTTTTGGTGAGTAAAATGATTAGTAAAGATGAATTGGTAAAAAATGTTGCTGAAAAATGTGGTGTTGCATTAGAAATATCCTCTTTCTTTTTTGAGGTTTTCATAAACAGGGTAAGCAACAAACTAAAACCCGGGGAAATAATCCAGTTTGATAATTTTGGCTACTTCCACAAAAGAAATTGCAGAATTCATCTGGAGAAATCTTCTGATTCACCAGCAGCTAAAGCTTATTTGTTACAGTTGGTTCTTTTTTCTTTAGAACCAAATGTAAAAAGTGATTTAACTTCAGTACACTTCTTAAAAATTCCTAATCTTAAGACTCTTTGGTTAGATGACAAGGAATTTCAAAATAGTTTAAAAGCTGGTGACTTTGCCCCCTATACAGAAAGAGACCAATTAATTAAAGCATTTGCTACTAAAGCAGAGGTTATAATAAGTGGATTACGTAAAGACTATGACAGTGAATTAGAAAATGAACTAATGGTACCTTTAACATTTGATTTGAATTTTTTAATTAAGACGGGACAAAAATCCGCGTCAACCACTAAAAAAGAATTTGAAAAGGTTGACTCAAAATTAAATGAAGAGAAAAAAATACTGGACAAAACCAAAGAACTATCTGAAGATGGTCTACCCTGGAATTACGGAACAAAATTTTTAGAAAAAAATAAAGGTGCTAGACCGACGGACGATAGTCAAAATGTGAGACCGAGAGAGAGAATTGACCCGAAACTCCTTTCAAAAAAAGAGTCAGGTATTTCAAGTGAAAAAAGATCCAAATTAAATGAATTCGAACCTGTCCGCTCACGATTATCTAACGAAGCAGATGATAAAGATACTATCAATGCTATTGATACAATTAAGTTCAATCTTGCGAAAGCTTTTGAGCAGACTAATGAAAAGTCAACAAGCAACACATTTACAGAAGTTAGGTCGAAAACCGGGGCACGTCTTCCTAAAGAAGATGGGAAAAATAAAGGATCTAAAAGAACTGGTCGTTTATCAGAAACCAGACTTAAGTATCAAGGTTATAAGCAAAGTAGAAATTATTTGCCTATGATCATTTTATTATCATTTGTTGTAATAGCAGGAGCAGCAATTTATATTTATTTTTTCAGAGGGAATGGAATTGAAGAAGGGTCTGGAAAGATTGTCTATGATGTCAAACCACCATCAAATGTGACCGTTGTTGAAAGAGGCTATGAATTTGCTGTAACTTATCCTTATCAAAAAAGTGAGAGCAGAATCAAAGTTTCCGGATATAACCCGGATGCATTTTTAGTAGCCGAGGTAAAACCAGAAATAATACTTGACAAAAAACCTGAGATAAAACCAGAAGTTAAACCAATAGTAAAGCCTGAAAAAACTGATGTGGTCAAAGAACAACCTAAAACTGAAGTGAAATCCACAGTACCTAAGGAAGAAAAACAAGAGACAACACCCGATTTAACAGAAGAGAAAAGCAGCAGAATATTCTTGTATAAAAATTATTACGTGGTATATGTTGGCAGTTTTAATTCTTCCGAAGCTGCAAACAGAGAAGCCGATAAGTACTTTGATTTAGGTTACAATGCGTTTATCGAAGTATTAGAAGGACGCAATGGAAAATTGATATATAAATTAAACGTGGGCGATTTTACTTCCGAAGAATTTGCCAGAGAATTCGAATCTAAATATCTTAAAAAATAAATATTGGAGAGAGATGAATTTATTTGAAATTTTTCTAAAAGGTGGGGTAATAATGTGGGCGATTTTGTTTTGCTCTGTCATTGCTTTAGCAGTTGCCATTGATAGATTTTTAGTTCTCAGAAGAGCTAAAATAAATTTACCTGCTTTTACAGTTAGGATAAGAGGGTTCATTAAGAACAAGGATATGAGTGGAGCTGCATCTTTTTGCCTGAGAGAAAAATCACCAATAGGGAATATGGTTAGAAAAGGATTAAAGAAATTTGGTATGGGTCACGAAAGAGTGAAAGAATCTATAGAAAATGCAGGAAGGCAGGAGATAAGCAAGCTGGAAAAGGGATTGTCGATATTAGCAACAATCGCTGGTGTCGCTCCTCTACTTGGTTTTTTAGGTACAGTAACGGGAATGATTCAGGCATTTATGAGAATTGAAGATCTTGCCGGGGCAGCAAATCCAAGTGACCTGGCTGGTGGTATCTGGGAAGCTTTGTTGACAACCGCTTTTGGTTTAATAGTAGGAATTCCGGCATATGCTTTTTATAATTATTTTGTTAGTGCTGTTAAGAAATTGGTATCTGATATGGAAACAGTTGCTAATGATGTTGTAGATACTATGCAGGATTCTTCCAGAGAATCTGTTGATCTTGAAGATGAAATAGAAATTGATATGTAGTGCACTATTATGAAATTTAATACATCAAATCAACCATTAAGTATTTTCTCTTATTCTTCGTTAACAGATATAGTTTTGTTGCTCGTCATATTTTTTCTTCTATCATCGCAGTTCGTAATTCAAACTGGAGTAAAAGTTAAATTGCCAGACTCAAAAACTAATGAGTCATCTGAACCCACTAATATGATAGTTACTATAACGTCTGCAGGAATAGTTTATGCTGGCTCAGATGAAACTAATGTAGAAATGCTTCCTTTAAAACTTTCTGAAATGCTGAAGCTTAGCAATGAAAACAATCTTGTTATAAGGGCGGATAAAACAGTCCAGATCGATTTGGTTATAAAAGTTATTGATGCAGCCAAGTCAGTGGGTATTGGTAAATTCACAATAGAAACGGAAAAAGAAAATCCATAAAATGGAGGGATGCTATGTCTTCCAAAAAAAACTCGGGGATTTCATATTCAATCTCCTTTGTTTTACATGCAATTGTAATTGCATTGTTACTATTAATAAATCTTTCATTTGATTATAATCCATCTGAGTTCGTTGAGCTTTCTTTTGGTAATACAGATGCCACCGGTTCTTCAGGGGCGCAGGGAAACAAAGTTGATATAGTAAAAGAAACTTCTCCGCAAAGTGAGATAGAGACATCAGAAGAAAAAAATCCCGAAGTTAAGGAAGTTGAATTACCAGTTGCAAAGAACACTAAAGAAGAAAATATTATTAAGCCTGCCAGCGACAAGAAGGAAATTACAGAGAAAAGAACTGAATTAAGTACTGAAGCTGTGGTCTCCAATTCAAAATCTAACAAGAAGGGAAATAACAGCGAAACAGAGGGTAGCTTTGGATTTGATATTGATTGGGGTGGAAAGGGAACCAGGAAAATATATAGTTTTATACTGCCGCAATATCCGGAGGGTGTTAAAAAAGAAGTAAATATTAAATTGCAGTTTTCAATTTTACCGGATGGAACAGTTGGAAGAATAATTCCAAAAATTAAAGCCGATACGAAATTGGAAAATGTTGCAATAAACTCTTTGCGTCAATGGAGATTTGAACCTTTGGGACCAAATCAAAAACAGGTAGAGCAGATGGCAGTTATTGTTTTTCCTTACCGGCTGCAGTAGGTTCTTTATAATAAATTCTGTAGAAGAAATATTCAACCATTGTCAGAAGAGCTAACGAAAAAGTATCTCTATCGAAATATAATCCGAATCCACGCGGTTCCATTAAAAGTTGTGAAATCATTCCGGTAATTGTCCATCCTACTGCAAATAAAATTAAAATTAAAGCTACGTTAATGAACGCAGCAGAGATACCATCACTTTGCCATTTCCATGTAAAAATTATAAGTATAAATAAAAAGTGTGCGAAAAAAATAAAGGCCGATATCATTCTATTTAGTTACTGCTTCTTTTATTAATTATGGCTGTACCTACAGCACCACCCAGCATTCCGAAGATTGTGTAAGTGATAAAATTACCAAGTGTAATTAAAATGGAGTACAATAATGAAAATCCTGTCGTTTGAATTTCATTGCTCATCTGCTTTAAAATTTCAATAGACTCTTTAGCAGCCTCGCCAAGATTCATACCATTAATTAATTTTTCTGTTTGTGGCATTGAAGCTATAAGATCATTTGACTTTGTAATATAGGTTAGGATAATTTCAAACCCGCTGGCAAAAAGAGCAGCAAATATTCCGGTTAACAGTCCGAGAATTACTCCGGTTCCCGTTTGAATTCTAAGTAAACCGGGACTTGATTTTTTGTAAAGACCTATTGTAAAAATTGAGGCAATAGGAACCAGCAAACAGCAAGCTATACTCTCTAATCCCGGTATGGTAGTTAACACAGCGGCACCAAAACCACAGACCAATGAAGCTAAATATTTTTTATTCATTCCTGGTATTTTCTATTATTTGTTTAGAATAAATTTTTCTAATTCTAATATCGTAAAAAGATAAATTACCATTCCGAATATAATTCCCGTCACAAATGATAGGAACTGTGAATAAGTATAAACTCCCGATGTAGTTAAAAATACATCCATCATTAATGGTAATATTGAAATCATTAATAGTTTTTTACTAATGAAAGGGACTACAATGAATAAGCTAGAAATCGAAGTAATAAAAGCACCAAAGTAAATTCCTGTGCACCTCGCACAAACAAGCATCCCGGCATGCCCAATTGAAATGCACTTAAAACTTTCCTGATGACATACTGTGGAATAAAATCTTTTAAGGAAATAGTTAATAAATGGATTTTCAATTGATATGATTAAAGGAAGTAAAAATCCGGCTATCCAGCTTGCTAATAATAATAGAATAATAAACCTTATTAGGAATATTTTACTATCTGGTTTAACGCTGATTAATTTGAAATTTTTTGATAATACGATTTGCAATTTTGAAAATCAGATTCTGCTATAAACAAATATTTTCTTTGTTGAAAGTAGATAAAGCTTTTTATTAAAAATAAATGATGAGACGATTTGTATATTTTCTTCAATATCATTCAGTATTACTTCCTTCAAATTTAATTCAGGAGAGTTGAGATTTGCAATATAAATTCTTTGGGCAGATGTAACCGTTAACCAATTAAAAATTATTCTTATGCTCGTAAAATCCTCTTTACCCGAAGCTTTTCCAACACCATTACCATATTGATCGAAAATGATAATTTGATCACCATCAATTACAAAAATATTATTCTGCATAGAAACTGCAAGTTGTCTTGGCTTCTGAAGAGCATAATTACCATAATCGTATCCACCAAAGTTTTGAATAAAATTTCCGAAGATATCAAATTTAACTATACGTGAGTTTTCTGAGTCGAGAATGAATACATCCCCCTGATTTGACATAACGGCGCTTAAAGGGTACCCAAATCTTTCCGCTTCTACATCGCTGTCGTGTGTATAAATCTGAAAATTATAATTAAGATTTTTATCAAATCTTTGGATGCGGTTGTTATTTTTATCAGCAACATAAACCTTCAGCGCATCCGCAAAAATATCGGCAGGATTATCAAATGAACTTTCTTTCCAGCCATAGCCACCAATTTTTCTTAGTATATTTCCTGATGTATCTATTGCACATACTTCATCTGTATTTGCATCAGTTACATAGATGAACCCCGCAGGATTCACATAAAATGATGAAGCATTTTTAAATTGACCAATAGTGCTTTCAAATTGAAATTCCTGAGGGAAAGAAATTGTAATAAAAGTTAGGAAAAAGAGGCTTAAGATTAATTTCATTTCAAGTATCTTATTTTTGTTCAGTCAATATTAATGAATAATGAAGTTAAATAAAACAGAATTGCTGGATAAGAAAACCATTGACTGGTTGATGAAAGGTGATTCTTCTATTCGCTGGCAGGTGATGAAGGATTTGCCTGGCAAGGCAACCAGATGGAATACTCTAAGAGCTTTAAGGGTTTTAAAGAAGTATAATGTAAGTATAAGAAGGCCATTATCATTGCAATTCGAAATGTGCTTTTCTATATTTGACCTTCAAATTTTGTCCCGTGGTGTAACTGGTTAACACGTCTGACTCTGGATCAGAAGAGTCTAGGTTCGAGTCCTAGCGGGACAGCTTTATCAATTAAAAATTAAGAATTTATAATTAACAATTATTTTAATTCTTAACTCTTAATTATTCATTCTTAATTTTTTTACCGGCGCGTTCGTCTAGTGGCTTAGGACGCCGCCCTCTCAAGGCGGAGATCACGGGTTCGAATCCCGTACGCGCTACTAATTTAGGCGAGCAATATTGTTCGCCTTTTTAACATATAATGTTTTCTTCTGAATAATGAAACGATTTGAAAAACACATATTCATTTGCGAGAACAAAAGACCTGAAGATCATCCAAAAGGTTCTTGTGCTGATAAGGGCAGTTCTGAAGTAAAGGAACAATTCAAGAAAAGATTAAAGGAACTGGGACTTGCTGCTACTGTGAGAGCAAATACTGCAGGTTGTCTTGATGCCTGTGAGTATGGTATTACAGTTGTCATCTATCCGGAACAAATTTGGTACGGTTACGTAAGCGTTAATGATGTTGAAGAAATTCTACAGGAACACATCATTAAAAATGTTCCTGTTGAAAGATTAAAAATTAGAGACCAAAAATTTAACAGGGATGAAATCAAAATCTGAAGCAGCAAGAGCAAACGAAATTCTTAAACGATTAAAAAAAGAATATCCCGGAGTACAAATCGCTCTGGAATTCGGTTCGCCATTTCAATTGCTGATCTCAACAATACTTTCTGCTCAGTGTACAGATGAAAGAGTAAACCTTGTTACCAAAACTCTATTCAAAAAATATAAAAAACCTGAAGACTATTTGCGTGTAACCAATGAAGAATTGGAGAAGGATATATTCTCAACCGGTTTTTACAAGCAAAAAACTAAAAGTATAAAAAACTGTTGCAAAGCTCTGTTAGAAAATTATAAAGGTAAAGTGCCTAAAGATTTTGATTCCCTTAATTCGTTACCGGGTGTTGGAAGAAAAACTGCCTCTGTCATTGCAGGAAATGCTTTCGGAATTCCTGCTATTGCAGTTGATACACACGTTAAAAGGTTATCCAATCTTATGGGATTTGTCAATTCAGAAAATCCTGATAAAATTGAAGAGAGATTAAAAGAACTTTTTCCAGAGAAGGATTGGATAAACCTGGGTCACTATTTAATGAATCATGGAAGGAAAGTATGTATTGCACGAAGACCAAAGTGTTTAGAATGTGTAATAGGAGATCTTTGTCCAAGTTTTAATCCTGTAAAAATTAATAAAGTTAAAGTTTCCCGGAGAATAAAATGAATGACATTCACAATGACAGAAGTTTCTGTCTATCAATTTTAAAGGAGTATACTAAAAGTGAGAGTTTACTCAAACATGCATTTGCAGTAGAAAGTTGTATAAAAGCCTATGCGTTAAAATTTGACGAAGATGAAAATTATTGGGGGAATGTTGCATTGCTGCATGATTTTGATTACGAAATGTATCCAAGTGAAGAAGGACATCCATTTAAAGGAAATGAAATATTAAAATCAAAAGGCTTTAGTGAAGAATTCAGAAATGCTATTATGTCGCATGCCGATTATACCGGGGTTCCAAGAAATTCTCTACTGGAAAAAGTTTTGTTTGCCTGTGATGAGCTTGCAGGTTTTATAACAGCTGTCACATATGTTCGTCCTTCAAAATCTATAGATGAAGTTGAAGTAAAATCAGTATTAAAAAAAATGAAAGACAAAGCTTTTGCCAGAGCCGTTAACAGGGAGGATATAAAAAAGGGAGCTGAAAAATTAGGAATTCTTCTTGAGGAACATATTCAATTCTGTATCGATGCAATGAAAAAAAATAAGGATCTGCTTGGTCTATGAAAGCTGGTGATATAGCCCCGAACTTTAAAATTAAAGACCAGAATGGGAAAGAATTCGAGCTTTATAAAAACCTTGATAAACATCTTCTACTCGTATTTTATCCGAAGGATGACACACCTGTCTGTTCGAGCCAACTTGAGGAGTACAATGAAGACATTGATGAGTTTAAAAAAAATAATATTAATATAGTGGGAATTAGCACAGATTCTATCCAGTCTCATTTAAATTTTTGTGGCAAGTTAAAGCTTAAGTTTCCTCTTCTTGCCGACGAAGATAAAAAGGTGAGCAAACTTTTTGACGCAATCAACTTTTTAGGAATGACGAAACGACTTTTAGTTCTTATTAGTACTGATAAGCGCATTTTATGGACTGATTCGACACTGCCGGTAACTTACATAAAAGCAAGAGAAATACTGGAAAAAGTAAAATTGCTTAGTTTAAGGGAAATGACTTGACTGGTAAGCATTTAGTTGACTAAATTTCAAGCAAAATAAAGGAGATTTAATAGGGTTTTTGCTACATCATAGGTATTCTTGATAGAATTTCAAAAAAATATTACTTAACTCGGAATAATTCTAAATAGTGTAATTTAATAATTACCTGAAAATGATTAGCAAAATTTCAATTATCCTTCTCGCATTTTCTTCTTTATTGTTTCCCCAGAAGGATCTAATAGTACTTTCCTCAAATCAAAATTCAATTATAATTGAATATACTCCCCAGTTTATTGATACATCCTTTCGGATGATTAATGGACAACAGTTCAGAAATGTTGAATTAGCATTTGGTACTATGGATGAATCTCAGCCTTCTGGAGTTCCGGCAATCCCCGAAAGACGATTAGTTATTGGTGTACCTTCGGAGTTTGGAAATTCTATTAAGATATTAAAATCGGTTTACAAAGAGTTTAGTGGCAAGGTCGTTCCGATTTCAACCATAGAAAAAGAGAATGTACTCGAAGCCGCTAAATATGAAATCTCACCGGAGTATTACAACTACACTGATTTTCCTGAACTTAGCTCTTTCGGAGATTATGGTATTTCTAGAGGGTTACCAGTTCAAACCATCAGATTATTTCCGGTAAAATTTGATGTGAATACAAGTACAATCAGATTGTATTCCAAAATTGTAGTTCAGATAAATTACGGTTTCAGTCAAGGCGCGGGCAAAAAGACAGAAGATGATTTGCTTAAATATTCTGTAATAAATTATGATGCGGCAAAATACTGGATCAAATCTGTTAAAAGACAATCGTATGGATTTGGGAGTAGTGTGCTGGCTAATGGACAATGGGTAAAATTTGAGGCACCTGTTGAAGGGATTTATAAAATAGATAAAACCACTCTTCAATCATTCGGTTTTGATTTAACTGCAATTGATCCTCGAACTATTAAAATTTATAATAACGGTGGAAAAGCACTTTCGGAGAAAGTTACGGCAGACAGGCCGGTAGACTTAGTTGAAAATGCTATTCAGATTATTGGTGAAAGTGATGGCAGTTTTGATGAGGGTGATTATATTCTATTCTATGGAAGAGGTAGCCAATTCAGAGATTACGACCCTGAAAGTAAGACAATAAAAAGGTTCAATGATCCATTCTCAGATAAAAATTATTACTGGATTACATTCGGTGGAAATAACCACAAACAAATGCAAAATAAATTCAGTTTGAATTCAAATCCTGATTATACTCAATCTTCAAGTGTTGCTTTTGTTGATTACGAAGTTGATAAAATCAGTCTGGCAAAATCCGGTAGACAATTTTTTGGAGATGATTATTCTCAATCCCTTAGCAGTAGAACGTATATAAATAAACTTGATGAAAGAATATCTTCTTTCCCGATTAATTACAAGTTCAGGTTTGTAAATGCTTCAGAAAATGCTTTTACATTGACATTGTCAGAAAATTCAACAAATATTTTTTCAACGTCGATACCGGGTTTAAGTGGCACATCATATACTTACGGCATTGCTCGAACGGGTACAGCGACGTTTAACGGAAATCTGCCTGATAATCGTAGTACGCTTAATTTTAACATCAGTCCGATTTCAGCTACATCAATTGGTTATTTAGATTATTTCGAAATAAGTTTTGAGAAGGAGCTAAAACCTGTAGAGAACAGTCTTACTTTTTTCTCAAAAGATTCAACGGCTTTAGTTGAATATTATCTAAGTGGTTTTCCTTCCTCAGATATTAATGTTTTTGATATTTCTGATCCTTCTAACGTTCATTTAATGGTAGCTAAACCAGGTTGGCCGAGCGGAGGCGATTATAGATTTCAAGTAGCAGAGAGTGAAGATAGCATTAAAAAATATATTGCAGTTGGGAACGGCAACTACCTTACCCCGATAAATCCTTCATCAGTCGAAAATTCAAATCTAAGAGGAATAGTTGATGGCGCTAAGTACATTATTATTTCGCATAAAGATTTTCTTGAAGCCGCAAACAGGTTAAAATTATACCGGGAAAATGAGACACGTGTACCTATTTCCACAATAGTTGTTGACGTACAAAAAATTTATAATGAATTCAGCTGCGGCTCCCAGGATGTTTCTGCAATCCGGGATTTTATTAAGTATGCATACGATAATTGGCAAATTAAACCCGAATATTTTTTATTGATGGGAAAAGGTACTTATGATTATAAGAATGTAGAGGATTATAATGACAATTTTATTCCCCCATGGGAAACCGAAGAATCTCTAATTCTAATTAATTCAGCAAATTCGTATTGCACCGATGATTTTTTTGCAAGGGTTGATGGAGACGATACTGTGCCGGATTTAGCCTTCGGAAGATTAACAGTCAGAAGTTTGAATGAAGCCAACACTTATATTGATAAAATTATCCATTATGAAAAAAACAGTGAACGGGGGAATTGGCGAAACCTTGTAACCTTAGTTGCTGATGATGGATATACGTCAACGGGATATGAAGGAGCTGAACATACAGCACCTT
>Ga0307423_1001221_pt1 | contig 15718 bp, 18 predicted proteins | sample SalMarWE160310MG_FD_202154 | JGI IMG/M metagenome (GOLD analysis project Ga0307423, IMG submission 202154) | Salt marsh sediment microbial communities from the Plum Island Ecosystem LTER, Massachusetts, United States - WE1603-10 | ecosystem: Environmental > Aquatic > Marine > Intertidal zone >...
AGGATCCCGATTTTTGGTTTTGGATGTGTGGCGGAGTAAATCCGGGATTCCGCATCAGCAGGGGACCTGCCTTGAATATGCGCTTCGTCCTGGATCTCTTTCAGTGAATCATCCGGCACCGGCAGCACCGGGGCGTTGAAAGAAATCTCGGCCAGTCCGTCGAGATCGAGATACCGGGTGGCGATTCCGGCCGCATCGTCGACCGCATCCAGGGCACAACCGTGTTCCGGAGTCGGAACAAGCCCCAAATGCCGCTCCGGGAATTTTTCCCCATCGAGTTTCGGAATCGCGCCCAACACAGGAATATGACAGTGTTGTTCAATATTTTTCCGCAGGACATTTTCATGGCGGGATCCTGCCACCCGATTCAGGATGACCCCTTTTATGGCAACATCCGGATCGAACGTCATGCAGCCCAGAACAGCCGCTGCCATGGTCCGGGTGGTTTTTGTGCAGTCGATACAAAGTACGACGGGTGATCTAAGAAGCTTGGCCAGCTCAGCAGTGCTGGTACTCCCCTGGATATCAATACCGTCGTATAATCCGCGGTTCCCCTCGATAACCGAGATACCGTCTTTAATGGAATGGGAATAAAATGATTGGAGAATACGGGGTGCTTTAATCAGGAAGGTGTCGAGGTTGTAACATGGCCGGCCGGCCGCAAGGGAAAGCCAGCCGGCATCGATATAATCCGGTCCTTTTTTAAAGGGTGTGACCTGTTTGCCCGATTCTTTCCATGCAGCGGTCATTCCAATGGATACGATGGTTTTCCCCGCTCCTCCCCGCAAGGCTGAAATTAGAATTCGGGGGAAATGCATATCTTCCTGCTGCATAAAGGGCATGTAAATAAAGCGTGTTCCGGTGCGACCAATCCAAACGAAAGATTTTTAATATTAATCCTCGTGTTCGGCATGGGCCTGTTTGCCGGTGCCTTTGAGCCCGTACATGGATGTACTTCCGCTGGACCAGTATTCGAGCACGCCTTCCACCACCATCTTGTTGATCAGCTTTTTGGCATCTCTGGGTTTTGATTCAAGAATTTTCGCCAAGTCGTTAAAGTAAAATTTGGATTTTACTTTTTGCTTCTTTGTCAATCCATCGACGATTTTCTGTTTTGCCTCTTCGTATTCCATTATTCAGCCTCTCTTTTTCGAGAAGGGGAGGCAAAAAGTTTGCCCCCCCTTTTTAATGACAACGATTAAAACTTGAACTGTGAGGTCTGGCGCCAGGTATAATAGGCCGGATCACGGAAATCATCGATAAGGTGATGGGTAAATTCAAGTTCGCATCTTTCAAAGAATCTTTCCCATCCGATCCGTTCCGCCCAATCACCTAACCGTTCATATTTATTGCCTCCTTTGGAATAGGCATCTACTATTTTCTTAATGACTGCCGTGGTCGAAGGCCAGCGCGGCGCCTCGTTGGGCAAAAATGCCACCACCACCTTGGAAAACTTTGGTGTGGAAATCCGGTTGGACACTTTTCCACCAGCCATGATCACGATGCCGTCGCCCACATCATCGGCCAGCGGCATGGCCGGACACATGGTGTAGCAGTTTCCGCAGAACATGCATCGTTCCTCATTCACCGCCACACTGTTCACCTTGGCGCCATCGGCAAGTTCCACCTTTGACGGCTTAATGGCTGCCGTAGGACACGCTGCAATGGCCAATGGAATTTCACACATTTTGTCCAGATACTCATGATCGAGCATGGGCGGTTTACGGTGATACCCCAATATGGCGATGTCCGAACAATGAACCGCACCGCACATGTTCAGACAGCATGCCAGGGATACACGAAGCTGGGCCGGAAGCCGCATAGTCTGAAAATCGTCAAACAGCACGTCCATGGTCGCCTTGACCGGACCGGATGCATCCGTGGCCGGTGTATGGCAGTGAAGCCAACCCTGGGTATGGACGATGTTGGTAACACCGGCGCCCGTACCGCCGATGGGGAATTTATAACTACCACCGGTAAACTTGCGACTTGCAAGGTCCTTTTTCAATGGCTCGACCTTGTCTTTGCTGGACACCAAAAATTCGATATTGTTACGGGTGGTAAACCTCAAATATCCGTCACAGTACTTATCAGCAATCTCACAAATTTCACGGATATGGGTTACGCTCATGAACCGGCAACCGCCAACCCTTACCGTATAAAGTTCATCACCGCTTTCGGCAACATGGACCAGAACACCGGGTTCCAGGATCTCATGATACAGCCAATTACCTTTATTCTTTTTAACTACAGGCGGATAGAATTCTTCAAAATGTCTTGGACCGATGTCTGTTATTCTGTTTTCCATCGGTTTTTTAGGATCATAACCTGAAGATACAAATGCCATGGTCTTTACCCCCTATCTTTGATGGAATTTTCTGAATTCGTTGATATCACGTTTGAAACCACCTTCAACTTCATCTTCTTTCCAGAAGATGTACGGATTGTGGCGCGGTTCCTGAACCATTCGCGGATCCGGTTTAAAACCCATTACTTCGATAAGCTTCTGGAATCCTTGTCGTTTCATCAGCTCGCCGAGCCGTTCACGGTTCTTTCCTTCTTCCATCCACCAGTCCCAGATAGGCTCAATAACTGTCTCTTTAATTTCATCATAAGGCTCTTCCACCTTAATAAAAGGAACAATGAGAGAACCCATTTGAGCCCCGTCAAGGATCGGCGCTTTTGCCCCTGCGAAGATTGAACATCCTCTATCATTACCTATTCTCAAGGCTCTTGGCATGACATTGATGCAGTGCATGCATCTGGTGCACTCTCGATTGTCTATCTTCAGCTTTTTGTCTTCTAACCACATGCACTTGGTGGGACAAAGGTCGAGCACCTCTTTTTGGATGTCAAACGGTCCCCAGTCACGGCCGGCATGGGCGCCGCCGTTGGGCGGCAGTTCTCCACCCATATAGGCAGCAACCGCTTCCTGGTCGATTCGAATATCATCCCGCCAGGTGCCGATAAAGGACAGGTCTGACCGGGCAATGGATGCCACACAGCAGTTGGGGCACCCGTCAAATTTAAATTTAAACTTATACGGAAACGCCGGACGATGGAGTTCGTCCTGATATTCAACGGTGAGATCATGGCAGAGGGCCTGCGTGTCGTAACACGCCCATTCGCAGCGCGCCTGCCCCACACAGTCGGAAGGGGTTCTCAGGTTTGAACCGGAACCGCCCAGATCCTGATGTAGATTATGGCCCAATTCCCAGAAGATTTCTTCCAGTTGAGGTGTTGTTGTCCCGAGGAATACGATATCACCGGTGGAACCGTGCATATTGGTAAGACCACTGCCGCGCATTTCCCAGAGGTCACAAAGTTCTTTTAGGTATTTGGCCGTATAGAATTTACCTGCAGGCTGGGACACACGCATGGTATGAAAGTGGGCAACGCCGGGAAACATTTCAGGCTGGTCGCAATACCTGCCGATAACACCCCCGCCATAGCCGAACACACCAACAATGCCGCCATGCTTCCAGTGCGTTCTCCCATGTTTATATGACAGTTCGAGAATGCCCAGAAGGTCTTCACAAACATCCTGGGGGATTTGAAATTCTACACCCTTTTCATTCTTTGCCCTTGAATCGATCTCCTGCTTTAGATCAGAGACGAAACTCGGCCATGGCCCGCTTTCAAGCTGGTCCAGCAAAGGGGTTTTATGTTTTGCCATTGTATTACCTCCATTCTTTTTAAAAATTAACCAATCTGCCAATAGTAAAATTCACCGTCCCCTTTCCAGGGCAGCAACAGTCACCTCCTCTCGTCATTTTTTCTATTTTTTATATTAGTATCATTCAATACCCTTTTATATGATGAGGAGCAGGACATACAAAGAAATCATATAGAATCAATATTAAAGCTTGTCAATAAAAAAGCAGGTTTTCAAACCGTTGAACATCATTTTATTTTGGCGTTAAGATGTTTGACTTTCTCTAATTGTCTGGCGGCATTGTATAGATCTTCGATATGCCTCTCGAGATGCCGCTTGATGACCGGAACCTCCGAAGCCTGTGAAGGATATCCTCGAACAATGGCGTAATGCATATCCGAAAAATCCGCCGCGCTGCAAGCCAAAAGATGCTGCAGAAAGCAGTCGTCCAAAGGTGCTTCGAACCCATCGACCGGCGGTTTCAGAGCCAATCCTTCAAAAAAGCCCTTCAGTATTCCCATGAGCGCAATTTTATCAGCCCATGCCATTTCTCCAACGCCGTCCAGCCGGTCGATGCGCATTTTAATCGCCATATTCATAAAAAAAACCATCAGCGCTTCCAATATCATTTCGGCATCCGGGGTCCTATGTTCAGGATGAATATTCTTCTTGAACATGGATCTGTATTGTCTTACTGTGACGAGCTTTGCCTCGACATCTTCATTGCGGCATTTCAGGACAAAATCGCCGGCAGCATGATGCCATGAAAAAATCTGCTTAAAAGTTTCGATGTTGTAATAATAGGTTAATATCTTCGCAGCCTCGCGGTAAAGGTGCATGGTTTGATGTTCGGTCAGGAAAAAGTTCCCGCGATCATTATCCCATACCACAATTTTGATTGTTCCATCCGACGGATCACGGGAAAGATGAAATTCGTGGAACCCCTCAAACCATTCGGCCAAAAACATCCGGGTTTCAACTTGATCCATTTTTGTAATAACGCTCCCCTGGGCGTAGACTTCGGGAATAAACGAATCAGAGGCCTCCGCGTTGAGCATTTCTAAAATCCGGTATTCCCTTTGTGCGCATTGTTTGCCGATTTCCGTAACCGCAATGTTGAGAACAAAGGAGATCTGCACGTCTTCCAGAACCGCTTCGATTTTTGCCGGATGATAAAATGCGCCGTGTTTGTCAAGAATGATTCTGACCTCGTCTATTTCTTTAAATGGAATCTGTCGGTGGAGGTATTGGGAGACCGCTTGAGTAATGATCGCATATCGGTCTTTTCCCAGGAAATCTCTCGCGGCTAAAAAGCAGTCGCCGTGATGGATGGGCATGCCTGTATTTGATACAAATGTTCCGGCGGATTGAGTGCGGCTAAGGGGAATCGGTGCCTGCCATATGGGATTTTCCTTTTGAACAGGATTTTTTATGTTGGATAAGAAATAGCTTAATCTCGGCATGCGGGCTTTTTCGGATGATACGTCTTCTTGGGGTGTGCTTCCTCGTGAACACGTATTTGTTGCTTATTTTTATCTGTACTTCTTGATCTCATTCAAAATTTCAGGCGCCACTTCATAACCGAGTTCCATCGCTTGATCGATGTGTTTTATCGCCAGGTCATGTAATCCTTTTTCAAGATAGGCAATCCCCAGGTTGTTATGCCCTACGGCAAAGTCCGGTGCGAAATCTATGACTTTGAGACCGGTCTCGATGCTTTCATCGACCATCCCTTTCATCAGATAAGCATTTGCTAATGTAGCATAAGCCTGCAAGAATTTGGGATTCCATCGAATCGCTTTTTCAAGGGCAGGAATCGCTTCCTCAATATTACCCAATTGAAGCTGTACAAATCCAATATTCCCATACCCTTCGGCAAACCCTGCTCTAGACTGAACCGCCCGCTTATTGAAATGAAGACAGCCCTCCAGGTCTCCACGCTGGAGACGGATACCTCCCAATTGTACATAGGCCTCAGCAAGAGTCGGACTGCATTCGATTGCGGCAAATAGCTCCTCTTCAGCTTCAGCGTATTTTTTAAGTCCCAAAAAGCCGATTGCAAGATTGTAATGGGAAGTGCCGCAGTCTTTATTTGCAGCAACGGCAGCTTGTTGGCGAGCGATATATTCTTCAACGTTTTTTGCTTTAGGCATAATTATATCCTTTAATAGGTCTTCGTTTTACCAATAGCATGCGCAACAGCATCTATAGATTGAAAATGCTTTAATTTTGAAATTAGTATGGTAGTGCTTTTGGGTTGTCAAGCAAAAAAACAACCTGCATTGAACGGGACAAAACTATTGACAAATTATTACCATCCGTAATAGAAAGATTGGCCTTAGCATATATTGTGTGTTAAGAAAATATGTTAATTATTTTATACTTATAACTTTTTTCAACAGGAGGTTCTCATGGCAGATTGTTATATTAACATCTTTTTGGATGATGACAAATTCAAGAAGATTCAAGATGCAGGTTTGGCTGACCAGGTTACCGAAATAGAAGGCAAAAAGGCAATTCAGGTAGGGATGACGGCAAAAGATAAAAAGAAGCTTGAAAAGGGATTTAAAGATTTAGCCTTTGATGATTCAAATGAGTGCAGTCTTCCGGAAGGCGGCGAGGAAACTTTGTTTGATATCATCTTGGAGATGAAAAGTATCGATGTTATGAAGTTCGCAATTACAAAGCTTTATAATCCGCTTAAAGGACGAGATGTTTTTGGAAGAGGTACCGGGATGCGATAGTGGCGCCATAGAATAAATTTTTGCATTCGAGACCCTTGGAAGCATTCGATTTTGTTACCTTAATCTGAATCCTATCATAAATCCGGTCAAAGCGAATGTTTTTCAAGGGTCTGATACGGACCGTATTGTCAATCCTTGCTTTCATTGCCCGCTGTAAAATTGAACTTCAGTCGTATCATCCACTTTCCAAAAATCCCGGAAGAGCTTATTTTGTTATTTCCGAAAATTGAATACTTTTCACTTGACATAACCCCTCACCTTCTTTAATTTTTTTATTTATTAGTATTTTACTGCACTTGTTTTTTTCAAAGAAGATAACGTCATTTAAATAAAAGGGGGATGTTATGATCGCAGGATGCTTCACAGCAATTATTACGCCGTTTAAAAACGATGCCGTCGACTATGAAGATTTAAGCAAACTGTCGGATTTTCAGATCAAGAATGGAATTACCGGGATACTGGCTGTGGGGACCACCGGAGAAAGCCCGGTCTTGACCTGGGACGAACATAATCGTGTGATTGAAACGGTCGCAGAGAAAACAAAGGATAAATGCCTTTGCATTGCAGGTGCCGGAAGCAACAACACCAAAGAGTCGCTGGAAGGCACAAAACATGCGGTGTCGGTGGGTGCGGATGCAGTCCTTCTGGTGGATCCTTATTACAACGGGCCCAGCTCAATTGAAATCCGCAAAGAATATATCGCCCCGGTGGCCGAGGCAGCTCCGGGTATCGAAATAATTTCCTACGTCATCCCGGGCAGAACCGGTGCGCAGTTGTTGCCCGAAGATCTGGCGCTTTTAAATGAAACCTATGATAATTTCAATACGGTAAAAGAGGCCACGGGCAATCTTGAAAATATGCGAAGGACCAGAAAGTGCTGCGGACCGGATTTTACCATAATGTCCGGTGATGACGGCATGACCCTTGAAATGATGTCGGACCCGCAGATAAAAGCTTCCGGAGTCATTTCCGTGGCATCGAATGTTGCGCCCAAAGCCATCTCACAAATGGTTCGTCTGCTTCGAGACGGCGATCAGGCCGGGGCTAAAAAATTGCTCGACGCCCTTAAACCGCTGTTTGACCTGGTCACGGTGAAGACCATGGAACAAACGCCATTTGGAGAAGTGGTATGCCGCGCCAGAAACCCCGTGGCTTATAAAACACTGATGTCGATTCTGGGAATGCCTTCCGGCGGGTGCCGCCGGCCTCTCGGGAAAATGACGCGGAACGGACTGGAAACCGTGCTTAAAGCCGCGCGGAAAGTACAGGCGGATCACCCCGAGATATTTGAACCCGTGGCTGAATTTTTCAACGTTGACATCGAGGACCGCTTAAACGACCCTTCCATATGGAATGAGCTCTTTTACGACACCTATTGAGTAAAAAAGCCCGGCCCTGTGGGCCGGGCTTTCTATGCCGAACTAAGCGCTCGCTCCGTGTTTCAACTTATAGCCCCCCTCTTTAAAGAGAACATCTTTGAGCCACGACAATCCGAATTTTAACAGTGCGACGTCGTCCGTTTTGATCTTCTCGACAGTATCTGCATCAATATCGTAACGATCCAGAAATGAGCTTTCAAAAACAAAAGATCTAAATGAGTCGATATTGTAGCTGATCAAAAAAAACATGCGTTTGCTTTCTTCGATGAGCTTGAGATTGGGCGGAAACGTCCTTTTTCTCACGACAAGATCGGTCCATTGGGCATTAATCTCATCATGGATATCGACGCCCTGATCTTTTCGCCATTCACGGACGGTCCATTCTTTTTCTTCTTCGAACCCGAGACAGTGCGGTTCATGGACAAAGAAATAAAAGCCTTCATCTTGTGCCTGTTTTTTGTGGCTGAGCGAAGCAACCCCCAACGGGTAATACCGGCAGGTCGTAGGACGATCTGAATAGATGATGCAACCGTCATCCTTAACAAACGGACACGACTGTAAATCGTCATCCAACAACTTTAAGGTCACCAGCGGCAAATCCGTTTTTTCCAAGAGCCGGGGAACGGTGTAAACGGCGAGAAATTCTTCGGAAGATATCTGCAATCGTTTTTTGAGCCTTATAATGTCATAGGGTGTCAGTATGATATTGATTCCTCTGCAACACTTGGTGAAACATCTTACACCTTTATGGCATTCAAATTCGAACTTGCTTTCTAATTTTAGTCTTACAGGCTCTATTACGGCCATTTGATCATTGGGTTCCATATTGTTTATTCCTTTTCAGGCCTTTATTAACCGAAGCACCGGACAATGTCAACCAATGAAAACAGACGGCATCCGCTAAAAATCTCCTTAAAAACAACTTAGATCTTGATTTCAACCCAAAAAGTGCTATAGCCTTTGAATCTCATTGTTTTATTGTCATTCTTTTTCACTGCATCGGGAAACCTGTTGATGAACCGATTTATTCCGAATATAACGCCGGCCGTCAATTTGTGGAACGCCTTCTTCATAGGAGATGACCTGATTTGCATCTGTGGAACATAATGGCCGAAATAGGAGGAAACATGAAACTGACCATTACAAAAGCCGATCGATTAAAGGCCAAACCGGATGATTCCAAACTCAGCTTTGGCACTCTTTTTACCGATTACATGTTTAACATGGATTACAATCCTCAAGACGGATGGCACAATCCCCGCATCGAGCCTTATGCATCCATTGATATGGATCCGGCCACTATGGTGCTTCATTACGGCCAGGGTGTTTTCGAGGGACTCAAAGCATACAGAACCGATACCGGCGACATACAGCTCTTTCGACCCGGCGACAATTTTAAACGGATGAACAATTCATCCCGTCTTTTATGTATACCGGAAATTGACGAAAATTTTGCTCTCCAAGCGCTCAAAGAGCTGTTGAACATCGAGAAAGACTGGGTGCCGAGCGCTCCGGGGACCTCTCTTTATATACGACCGACGATCATCGCCACTGACCCGTTTTTGGGCGTTCGCGCATCCCATACGTATCGATTTTTTATCATTCTCTCTCCTGTGGGGGCTTATTATCCCGAAGGCTTTAACCCGGTCAAAATATGGGTCACCCGCCATCATGTACGGGCCGTTCGCGGCGGGGTCGGCGAAGCCAAGACACCCGGAAATTATGCTGCCAGTCTTTATGCCGGCGAACAGGCCCATAAACAGGGGTACACGCAGGTGTTGTGGCTCGACGGCATTGAACAGGAATATATTGAAGAAGTCGGCGCCATGAACATCTTTTTCATCATTGACGGCAAACTCATCACCCCCATTCTCAACGGAAGCATTCTTCCGGGCATTACCAGAGATTCGGTGATCGCCCTGGCTAAAATGTGGAACATACCGGTTTCCGAACGAAAAATCGGCATCAGTGAAGTGCTGGATGCCAATGGCTCCGGGAAGCTCGATGAAATCTTCGGTTCTGGTACCGCAGCCGTCATTTCGCCGGTGGGCGAAATCAAGTTCGGCGACCAGGTGATCACCATCGGCGGCGGCAAGGTCGGCCCTATGGCAAACAGATTCTACCAGGAATTAACAGATATACAGTATGGAAGAGCCAAAGATCCGGCCGGTTGGATCGAACCCATATAACCATAAAAAGCTTGGCCCACAAACCACCGGGCTTTAGTTATCCAAAGGTATAGATATATAGCGTAAAAATCGAAACCGATGCAGAAAAATATAGATATACCCAAATATCTCCCCGCTTTTATAGCAAAGATGGAACGCGCAAACCTGCACCCGGTGGTCATTGATACGTTCGCCCATTATTATAAAAAACTCCTTTCGGGCGTCACCGGCCTCATATCCGATAAAGATATCGTGCCGGTGACCTCAGACGATATTGAGGATGCCGATCGTTTGGACGAATATGCTGAAGCCGGTCGGAATGCCATACCCCATGCGGTGATGATAAAACTTAACGGCGGGCTGGGCACCAGCATGGGCCTTACACAGGCAAAATCTCTTCTTAAAATAAAGGATGGAAAAACCTTTCTCGAAATCATCGTCAACCAGGCCCAAAAGCGCCACGTCAAACTGGCCTTGATGAACAGTTTCAGCACCCATAAGACCACGTTTGAGGCACTTTCGAGAATCAAGCCGTCTGATTCACCGCTTTTATTCCTCCAAAACAAGTTCCCTAAGGTTCTTCAGGAAAACTTTGCGCCGGCTGATTGGCCCAGAGATCCTGATTTGGAATGGAATCCTCCCGGGCATGGTGATATATACGCGGCCGTATATACATCGGGAACATTAAACACCCTGATCAACAATGGATTCCGATATGCATTCATCTCCAATTCGGACAATTTGGGAGCAACACTGAGTGAATCGCTTCTGGGCTATTTTGTTGAAAACGGTTTCCCCTTTATGATGGAAGTAGCGCCAAGAACACCTTCGGATGTCAAAGGCGGACATATCGCAAGGGCCAAAGACGGGCGATTGATTTTGCGAGAGTCGGCCCAGTGCCCGGAAAACGAGATATGCGCATTCAGAGACATACACCGTTATGGTTTGTTCAACACCAACAACATCTGGATCGACCTTAACGTTCTTTACGATCTGATTCAAGACATCGGAATCATTAAGCTTCCGATGATTCGAAACCCCAGGACCCTTGATCCGAGAGATGAAAACAGTCCAAAAGTTTTTCAGATCGAAACTGCCATGGGTGCTGCGATATCACTCTTTGAAGATGCCGCCGTCATTAAAGTTCCTCCGTCACGATTTTTGCCCGTAAAAAAATGCAATGACCTTTTATCGATCCGGTCCGACCGCTTTATCTCTTCAGACAACGATCATCCAGTGTTAAATCCGGAGACAAAATTCAGCGATATACAGATCGATCTTGACCCGAAATACTATGGTAAAATAGATCTCTTTGATGAACGTTTTTCCAACGGCGTGCCGTCACTGACCGATTGTGAATCGCTCAAGATCAAAGGAGATGTGCGGTTTGAAAGCGATGTCGTCGTCAAAGGCAAGGTTGCCATCGAAAACAACGGTAAAACCCAGGCTGTTATCAGGAAAGGATCCGTAATAGAAAAAAATCTGATCTTCGATTAAGCAAAAATTCCGAGTATGTCCCTACCCATCTGCAAAAATTCTCGAATTTTCAGGCTAACTCTTATTATTTAAAAGCGCATAGTATTTCATCACCTGTTGTACAAAACTTTCAGTTTCCCTGAAAGGGGGAATCCGCTGATACTGTTCGACAACCCCGGGACCTGCATTATAAGCGGCGAGCGCCAGGGGCAGTTTCCCGCCGAAGCGCTTGATCAGTTGTTTCAGATACTGCGCTCCCCCCATGATATTTTCTCTCGGATCAAAGGGGTTTTTTATTTTTAAGGACTTGATGTTCTTCGGCATCAGCTGCATCAACCCTTGTGCACCTGCACTTGAAACCGCCCGCGGATTAAAGTCCGATTCTGCTTTGATCAACGCTTTCAGCAACGAAAAAGAAACGCCGTGCCTTTTGGATGCTTCTGAAATAACATGATCATACTGGTCTGTAAGATTTAACGCAGAGATTTTTTGGGGCCGCTCTTTAAGATAGACCCTATAATTTTTTGATGATGCGGGCACGTTTGTAAAATGAAGCACCCCGTTATTGTCGACATAGACATAAATATCGGCATAAAGGGGCGATACCAGCAAAAGCATCATGCATAAAAATACGCCGAACCCGATAAAAAAACCTTTCATGCTGATTCGTGCCATCGTTTTTCGTTTGCAAATAATATCACTGTCGAGTATCCTAATAACCTAAAACACGTGCTGTTAAACTCATATAAACTTAAAAGACATGGTCCCAATGGACGTATCTATATGAATGAAAGTTCCGGACATGGCATTTTTCACATCCGGCCCCTTATCGCCGTTTTTATAATTTTCTTCTTTACGGGTATAATATCATGCAAAAATGATACCAGTGAGCAGGCCCAGTCGCCGGTCAAAAAATCCGTTATCAACAGCATAGAGAATGCGAATCAGTTCAATAAGATCCTCGAAAAATCTAAAACACGCCTTCTGGTTTTAGATTTCTACGCGGATTGGTGCCCTCCCTGCAAGGAGCTTGAACCGATTCTTGAAAAAATCGCTAAGGAAAAGGGTGACACCGTCACCATTTATAAGGTTAACGTCGATCGAAATCGAGAGCTTTCGAATTCGTTTCGCATTACCGGCATTCCTCATGTGGCGTTTTTCAAAAACAAGGTAAATGTTTTTTCACTGACCGGTTTATACCCGAAAAACATGTACTTAAAAGTGATCGAAAAGTTTGCCGAAACCGGCACATCCTGATTGGGAAAAGATCTGCCCCTTGGAATCACATCTTTTGTAAAATTTCTTTCACCACATTTCCGTCCGCTGTCGCGCCGAAATGCTTCATGATGACACCCATTGCCTGCATTTTGTTTTTATATTGGGAAAAATCGATATTCTGACGGATCCATGCAGAGATTTCCTCTTCAGCGGCCATTTTGGGCAAATAGCTTTCGACAATTTCTATAAACGCTGAATTCTCCGTATCGCCTTTTTGTTCCAATACTTCTTTTTCTGATTTGATCAACTTTTTTAAAATTTTCACGGCCTCGTCATCTGAAATCTCTTTTTTATCGAGTCTTCCGAACTCCCCGAGGATCACACGGAGCGTGTCTTTTTTATTTTCATCCCTTGCCTTTATGGCAGCGGATAAGTCGGTTTTGATTTGTTTTTGAAGATTCATTTTTCACCTTTTTAAGTAAGTGTTTGGATACGTTATTTGATCAGTCGATTCCGGAAAGTGACGATCTGAGCTTTTCACATACCAGAATATCCGTTGGAAATGCCATGTTCTGCGGCAAATTATCCAGCGGGAAATATCTTGCGTCATCGGCATCGGAACCCGCCTTCAGCCGTCCCCCTGCATAGGTTCCCGTAAACCATATCCCGACCGTCTGATGTTCCAAGTCATGGAAATTGGAGTGAACGGCAAAAACAGGTCCCACTGTTACATCCAGCCCTGTTTCTTCCTTGAATTCACGCATTGCCGCCGCCCGAACATCTTCGTTATATTCAACATGTCCGCAGGGAATACACCACATGCCCTGGTAGGAACCGTTCCGTTTGACCAGAAGCAGTTCGTTGTTTTTCATCAAGATTACTGCGACACCGGCCGTCGGATTTCGATAGTGGGTCCATCCGCATGGGTTGCAGTGCATTCTTTTGTGACGCCCTTCCAGTACGGACTGCAGCCGGTTGCCGCAATATGGGCAAAATCTAAACTCCATGATGGTGTCACCCCGTATTTTTACCCTAGCTGAGCGAAAGGCGAGGCTTGCCCGTTGGGTAAACAAAACCTATTTAAAACTGCTGAATTCATATCTTAACGTTAGTAGAGATATTAAAAACTGTTCAAATTATCAAATTATTTAATGGTATTAGTATATTATAATCCCTATCGGTTTTGTTTACGCTCATTTAGGGTTTTACCGTCTTGATATAATGATGCCTTCTTCATCTTCTCCTTACAGGTTTTGAGAATAAACTTTTTGGGAAACGTTTCCCTTGACAGGTACTCCAGAGAACTGCCGAGAAATAGATCGAGCACCTCTTTAAATACGCTGTCTTTTTCTTTGATATCCACAAAAATTCTGTCTCTCTTTTGCTCAAATATGACGCACCCTCCAAGCACATCTTTTATTTCATTTGCATTTTCCTTGGGTTGTGAATCATTTTTCTCCAATACTTTCGTCACCGGAATCTCCATTCGGGCAATCAGGGAAACCAGCCAGCGATCGCCCGCCATGGTTCTTGATGCATCATATATCTTCAATTGCAACCCGTTTTTTAGTTCCAATGTTTTGATAAGTTTCTCGTTCATGTTCAATTCCCCGTGGCCTGCTTTTTACTTTGAGCCATTTTTACGTTTCTAAAGATTTAATGTTTACACCGGTTCCGTCAAAAATTTCAATGCTTTTCATATGATATTTTTATATTTGCCACACCCGCCTGTTTGTTGGTATGGTAAATTTGCTGTTGATATAGGACACGGATTTCCACAGATATACACAGATTAGAGGTTTTTTTTAATGAAAAAAGTGTCTGTGCCTATCTGTGTTCATCTGTGTCCCAAAAAACATTCAATAAAATCAGGAAAAAATTCATGAGATACTTACCCGTAGACAGCAGCCTTTTTATTCAGAACCGGCAAAATTTTGCCGCAGCGCTCAAACCCAATGCCATTGCCGTATTCAATGCCAATGATATCATGCCCACGAGTGCCGACGGGGTTCGATCTTTTATTCAAAATACGGATTTTTTTTACTTGAGCGGGATCGATGAGGAAGAGAGTATCCTTATTCTTTTTCCGGATGCCGGAGAAGAAAAGCACAAGGAAATTCTGTTTATTAAAGAAACCAGCGATGAAATCGCCGTATGGGAAGGACCGAAATACTCGAAAGACGAGGCATCGAAGATATCCGGGATCCGGACGGTTCACTGGACAAGTGATTTCGAAAGGGTCTTCAAAAGTCTGGTTTTCGAAGCCGACCGGATTTATCTCAATACCAATGAACATTTAAGGGCCGACGATACTGTTGAATCCAGAGACGCCCGTTTCTTAAAATGGTGCAAGCGCCGTTATCCGCTGCATCACTACGAAAGAGCAGCACCCATTATGCACGGCCTTCGGCCCATCAAGTCCGGGATCGAAGTGGAATTGATCAAACAGGCATGCAGTATCACCGAAAAGGCATTTTTGCGTCTTTTGGACTTTATCCGGCCTGGGGTTTGGGAATTTGAGATCGAAGCGGAAATCTACCATGAATTTTTAACCCATCGATCCCGGAGACCTGCATATGCGCCCATCGTTGCTTCAGGACCCAATGCCTGCATTTTGCACTATGTCCAAAACAACCGGCAATGTGTAGACGGCGACCTTTTGCTGATGGATTTCGGTGCCGAATATGCCAACTATGCAGCGGATCTGACGCGAACAGTTCCGGTGAGCGGCAAATTCACACCGCGGCAAAAAGAGATCTACAATGCAGTTCTTCGGGTTCAAAAGGCCGCCATTCAAACGCTGGAAGCCGGAAATTCGTTTGAAACGTACAACAAAGCGGTGGGCCTTGTCATGGAAAAAGAGCTCATCGGTTTAGGGCTGCTGGATGCAGAAGCCGTAAAAAATCAAAACCCGGACGATCCATTGTACAAAAAATATTTCATGCATGGCATATCCCATCATATGGGACTGGATGTGCACGATCTCGGAAGTAAATACCAAAAATTTGAAGACGGCATGGTTCTGACCTGCGAACCCGGGATTTATATCAAAGCGGAGGGGATCGGCGTTCGGCTGGA
>Ga0307423_1001222_pt1 | contig 15713 bp, 13 predicted proteins | sample SalMarWE160310MG_FD_202154 | JGI IMG/M metagenome (GOLD analysis project Ga0307423, IMG submission 202154) | Salt marsh sediment microbial communities from the Plum Island Ecosystem LTER, Massachusetts, United States - WE1603-10 | ecosystem: Environmental > Aquatic > Marine > Intertidal zone >...
CTTGAGCCAGTCAGTGTCACGCTCTTCACTCTCAGGTTGGAATGAATTATCGATCAGACAGAAGAGAGGTCTCTCAACACCAAATGCAATCTCTAGTACATTCGGAATAACAGGTTGCTGGTTGACCTTAACGTGTAACTTTTCTTTTGAGAACTCCTGATGTCGTGTAAGGTCGTAATTGCCGCGGTCATGAACACCACAGCATTCCACCCATCCAAAACTATCAGTATGAATTTCAATATCCCAAGCATCCTGAGCATAATGAGCTCTCTCAGTCTGCAAGTGTTGACGAAGTCTAATATTATCCTCTGAAAAGCCCATATTTCGAAATATGGAATATGCAAGATAGACGCACCATGCATAGGCGGATTTTTGAAAATGACCTTTCTTGAGTGCTTCAGACATCTTCATCTTGGCAGGGTTGTTCTTTCCCTTCTCTTGTAACTGATGAGAGAGAAGCGGTAATTCTTCATTTTTTATTTCTTCAAACTGAGGCCAATTCTGTTCATCCTCTTCAAGTATGAATATCTGGCCCTCGGTCTGTGTGAACTCACGAAGTCTTAGCATACCCTGCCTAGGTGAGATCTCATTTCGGTACGCCTTTCCAATCTGAAATACAGACATTGGAAGCTTATCTCTGAAGAATGTAAGAAATCGTCGGAACAATAGATATGTCGTTGTGGCAGTCTCTGGTCGTAGGTATGCATCTTGGTCAAGACCAAGTCTTGTTTTCATCATGAGATTGTATGAATCAACTGGTCCAAGAGGACTCTTACAAGATGCACAGACAATACCAAGCTGTTTGATGATTTCAGTAAGTTCATCTACCGACTTACCAGCAATCTGAGTCCCTGGAGCTTGTTCCTCAATCAAGTTATCAGCACGATAGATCTGTTCACACTTAGTACACTTTGTGACTGGGTCGATGAATCCATCCAGGTGACCTGATGCCTTCCACACTGCTGCTGGTGAAACTGTCGGGCACTCAACTTCCCAGAAGTTTGCTTTAACAAAAGAGGTTCTTATCGCATTCTCAAGCCTGTTCTTCAAGAGCTTGCCAAGTGGGCCCAAATCGAAGAATCCAGCACTACCTCCATAAATCTCAGGACTAGGTCCCCAGAAAAATCCGCGTTTCTTGGCTAGACCAGTTATAACATCGCTAAATTCTCTATCTGAACTCATTGTGCTCCACTAGTCTGCATGGTCGAGGGTATGCGAAATAAACCCTATGGTTGAAAGAATTACTGATCATCAACAGTGAATAAACCAGACTGTCTTCTCATGTATCGAGGTCTCCCAGCTGTATCACGAACAAAGAGATCTCCTTCGATATATCCGAAGAGGAATCCATTTATCAAGTATCGTTCAAGGACTGCACGTACATATTCTGGATCAAGACCTGTCTCCTGACTGATTTCTTGGATTGTAACTTCTTTTCTCACTGCCGCGATACGGAGGATGCTTTGAGTCCTTGCAGTTTCTTTTCTCGCCCCAGGAATCAAAACAAGCCCAATTACGAGAAAGATTGCTCCTCCATAAAGCATTACGTCTGAAAGGATATTAAAAAAGGGGTCAGAAATTGAGGGCATCATAAACATGAATGCGAGACCCATTAAGAGCATCATCCCGCCGCACATTGTTCCAAAACATGCACCAATTCCGCGACCGTTAGTGACAGACATACCATTGTGTTGTCTTGAAGCAAGATAAATTGTTAGGAATAATTATTCCAAATCTAATCCTACAATAAAACTCTTCATCATAGTGAACACTAAGAATTTCCAATTGATACATTCGAGAATAAATCAGATCATAAGCCAGACTTATCTCTTGAATACATTAAATAAAATAAACTGTTGTAGGGACATTCTTTTATGGAATATTTGGTGTAATCTAGCAACGCTGTGGAGGTCTCATAGTGGTCTATGATTCGAAAGTATCAGGATTTTACAAGTTATCGCGTGAAGAGCGTGTGAAGAAACTCATGGAAGTTACAGGTCTTGGGGAAGAAGATTTGGGACCATTGATTGATCCAGGAAAAGTCGACTTGGAAGTCTTGGATCACATGATAGAGAATGTCGTAGGAGCAATGACACTCCCGTTGGGAATCGCAACGAACTTCAAGGTAAATGAGCAGGACTATCTCATTCCTATGGCTATTGAAGAACCCTCCGTAGTCGCGGCTGCTAGTAATGCTGCGAGGATGGCACGAGATCTAGGTGGATTCACTGCCACAGATACAGGTCCACGAATGATCGCACAGATACAGACTGTAGAAGTACCGACGCCTTTTGCAGCAAAAGCCAAAATCCTTGAGGCAAAAGACGAACTTCTGGAACTTGCTAATGCGCAGGATCCAATTCTCGTTAAATTTGGTGGTGGCGCACGAGATATCAGAGTACGCGTCTTCGATTCCGCGGTGGGTGTGATGCTCATCTGTGAGTTGATTGTAGATTGTGGTGACGCTATGGGTGCTAATGCAGTCAACACTATGGCTGAAGCTCTAGCACCTCGTATCGAGAAAATCACTGGTGGAAGAGTAATCCTGAGAATCCTCTCCAATCTTGCAGAATTCAGACTCGTTCGAGTACGGGCAACCTTTGACAAAGAATTGCTTGGGGGAGAAGAAGTTGTACGTGATATCATTGCAGCCTGGGCTTTTGCAGAAGCCGACCCTTACAGATGTTCGACCCACAATAAGGGAATCATGAATGGCATTGATGCTGTGGTAGTAGCAACTGGTAATGATTTTAGAGCCATTGAAGCAGGGGCTCATAGCTACGCAGCAGTTGGCGGTTACAGCACACTCACTAAATATGAAAAAGATCCTGATGGTAATCTGGTTGGTTCAATCGAGATCCCGATGGCGGTAGGTCTCGTTGGTGGTGCAACAAAGGTGCATCCAGTTGCTCGAGCTTGTGTGAAGATTCTCGGAATAAAGACTGCACTTGAGTTGGCACACATCATTGCAAGTGTTGGACTTGCACAGAACCTAGCTGCTCTAAGAGCTCTAGCATCGGAGGGTATTCAGAAAGGACACATGGCACTTCATGCTCGAAATGTTGCTGCGACTGCAGGTGCTCGTGGTGAGCAAGTAGACATTATAGCTGAGAAACTCGTTAAAGAGAAGAACGTCAAGGTTGAACGAGCTCAGGAATTGCTTGCTGAACTTATCAAATAACCTACACTAAAGTGTCGATACTTTGGAACACAAACGTTGACGCAACATATAGATGTTGATAACTTAGAATGAAAACCGAGTTGGGTTTTTTCCATATAACCTCCGGATTAATTGGTGGTCAGATGGAGCTAAAGCACAGTCTCTATCAACATTCGATAGCTATTGATGCGATAGTATCTAACAGCTAGTGAAATGATTTTGCAACAGATGATTTTTAACCAAATAATTCTCTAACAAGAACGTGAAGTAGTCACATTGGAGTGGTGAGTTGAGGATGGCGATCACAAATGAAGATAGGTTTTCAGTAACCTGTATCAATTGCGGTGCGAGGTACATCTATCGCTCGGAGAACATAAACGCAAACGGTCAAGTGCAATGCCAAAACTGCGGAAAATGGGTATCAGCAGAAGGAGTACCAGTAACAGAAAAACATCCGCCATTCGACGAAATGGAGTCCTATATGCCTTTGAATAAAAGAGAACAAAAGGTTGATAATGAGATTCCTAGATTGATGGCTCACGGATTCATTTTTTCATTACTTGCTCTGGTTATTTATTTCATTTTCGTGATGATGTTGATTGTTTTTGCGAGCGTTGGCGGATTCATAGGAATTATCGTCGCATTTGTTGTATTGGTAGAAATGATAGGTGGCGTAAATAAGGCGTTAGCTGAAGCCCTGTGGCAAATCCAATGTAGACCAGGTCAGGGAAACCTGCTCGGGCATGGCAGTCTATTGTTTTTCTTCTTACTAATAACTGGTCTAATGGGATTGCCACTAACAATAATCTTGACGATGATGGGATATACATTGTACATCATTGGTCAGGTTCTTTATCTGCTCCTTTTCTCCCTTATTGATGGATTTGTTTGTAGATTGGTAGCTTTGCAATTTGAGATTGGAACAGATGATGAACATCCTCTAGCAGAGAAGTATCTATCAGCTACATGTCCTCATTGTAACTCAAAATATTCCTATGATCCCTCATCAATAGATGAGAAAGGAGCTGTGGCATGTCAGAACTGTACATACAGATTCATACTTCCTGTGGGACCCGAAATAGCGTAGTTGCAGTTCTATGAAGGACAAAAAATAGGATAGCAACCTGCACAATCGCATCCTCTGTGTAGGTCGCTGGAACAGAATCGGTCATGTCAGAGATAAGCGACAACCCGTTCACTTTATCCATGCTATCAGTACGTGCTGGTGGTTTTATGCAGCATCTATATGTCAGCAATACATATTTGTGCAGCACAGGTGAAGAAGGAATGCTCTAGACTAGTCTGGAATAGATGCATCCAAGCAAAGAGGTCGAGACACATGGAAGATGAATGCAGACAATGGGAACGTCTAGCAAATGAATTCTTAGAAAGAGAGAATTACTATCAAGCCGCAAATCAATTCAAACAGGCGGGTGCTTGCTACCTTGATCGCGTACTCGAGATGACTAAGAAGGCAGCTGAATATTATCACATGTATGCAGAAGAAAGTCTGGAAAAGGATGACCATAAGGCAGCGGCAACAGGGTATATGGAAGCAGCAACTCAGTACCGTCAAATTAGCGATTTTTCAACAGCACTCACGCTCTATGAAAATGCAGCGAAAGAAGCCTTACTTGAAAGGATGACAGAGACTGCCGCTCAAGCGTACCTCTGGGCAGCATATTCATGCCATAAAACTGGTAATCGTGAGTACTTCCTCACAGCAGCACAAAACATGGGTAACCTCTATGATAAAGCTGCTGACAAGGCAATTGACAATGGAAATGCGGAACGGGCAGTTATCGACCTTTCTCTAGCAGCAATGGGTTTTGCAACCATTGAGAAGATGGATAAAGCAAAAGAAAGGATCGAGAAAGCTAAGAAAATCATCGGAAGAACAAGATGGGATTGGTTGCAAACCCTTCTGGATTTCAGTGAGCATCTTGTAGAGAACAGACTAGATGACGCTGACGATCTTCTGAAGATATTCAAGGAAGAAGAAGCAATCCAAGAAGTCATGGAAGCATGTCTGAATATCAGAGAAGATGCAGAAAGAAAGAAACGGCGTAAGTAGGTGCCTATCCTACTCGCACCATTGATGTTTTGGTAACTTCTTGACCCGTTCGACCATCTATTGCATGAACTGTAATTAGTTCGTCACCCTGACTTAGTGCACGAACATAGATTTGGAATCGTACATTGTCTCCACTTCCGATGAAGTTTATTGTCTTTTCTTCACTTCCAAGTGATATCTCCAAACCTTCAGATAATTCAACATTGAAATGGATGTTATCTGCAGATCCATCTCCAATATTCTTCAAATCAATCTCTAAACAAGCTTCATCGCTAAGACTACAAGAAACTAGTTCTGGCACTATATCCAGCTCAAGATTGGAGGGAGCTCGTGCAATGTTAAATTTGATTACATTACTATGCTTGTGAGCGAGAACCTTATCGCCTTCTAAGGTGACTGTGTATGGCCCAATAATACCATCCCCACTCAAAACAGGTCTGAACTCAATAAGCCAAGACTCTTGTTTGGAAGGTGGAACTCGAAATTCAGGTTCACTCGAAATTATTACACTATTTGAGAGAGAAACTCGATGATCCGTTACGCGAACATCAACAGGACATTTGTACTGTAATTCGAGCTCGACCTTTGATTTGACGGGAATATTAGGTAGAGCCTTCCCAGCCCAGTCCAAGGTAACCTCGGTGTCAAGAGCAAGTCTTACTGAGTTAACGACGAATTGCACTAGTATTTCCTCAGCGGTGGTAGGTTTCGCACTACTCGCAGCTTTTTCGAAAACCTTCTTCTCAATATCAGTTCCATCACACAAAATCGTAACACACAATTTTGCTAGTTCGTAAATGGGAGTTGTTTTGATTGATATTTCTGTTAAGCGCTTCTCAGCTTTTCTTTGAAGATTTGTTGCGGTCGCGAAGTTTCTAGCACCTAAGTATCCAATAATGGCAACTCCGAGAGACCTATTGGATTCTCGGGATTTCTTTTCACGGTGGAAATGATCAGATGCTTCAGAATACAAGCCAGCTCCTTCATCATATCGACCTTCAAGATTCAGGCATTCTGCAGCTGCAATTTTCATTTCAGCGCCGCGATAGTGGTCGTTGTTTTCTAATGCGCAGTAAGCTGCTTCACGAAAGTATTTTACAGCAAAGTCAATCTCATCCTCCTCGTGGAAGATACGGGCTGCTTTCTCGTATGCAGTACTTGCATAATCAGAATAACCTTCTTCTATCTCCTCAAGCGCCTTCTCAACGAGTTTCTTTGCCTTTTTCAACGGGTCTGATTTCAAGAACTTAAACATAATTCCGGTCCTCTCTTATCCTCTAAGCACTCTGTGTGAGAAGTGTTTACGCTATATCGGTTTCGGCTCACGTGTCGACTACAATGGATATCGACCATATTCAAAAGGAGTCGAGTATAATGTAAGAGTGTGTGAGAAAATGATGAGTTCTCAACCACATTACTGGACAGACCCTATGAAAGAGCAATTCGATATTGAAATCGAATCAATTCTAGAAGTAGATGGACACTTTCATGTAAGAATCAATGAGCATGTTGCAAAACCAGCAGGGGGAGGACAAGCTGGTGATAGAGGATTCCTGTTGATAGGTGAAAAGAAGTATGAATTCATAGATGCAATACTCCAAAACGACCATACTGCTCTTGTAATGAAAAATTCACCAACAGGCGGAAAAGGTATGGCGGTCCTGAAACTCGATATGTTATGGCGAAAAGCAATGATGACAAATCATACATCAGAACATATCTTTGTAGGAGCTATAAAGAAGAAGTATCCTGAGTTGAAACTAGGTAAAATTTGGATTGATGGGACTCATGGAACAGTTGTCCTAGAGGGAAAAACTATTCCATTGCAAGAGATTCTTGAAATTGAAAAAGAAGTTAATAATTTGGTTCGTGATTCGATTGCAGTGACGACTAAAGTGGTCACAGCAGATGAAGTTGATGACACCGTTAGAGCGCGAGAAGGCGTTATATCAAAGAACGATATGATTAGATTAGTGAATGTTGGAGAGTTTGATAGTTCAGCCTGTTCTGGGATTCATGTTACAAATACCAATGACATTCAAATATTCAAAATTATTGATGTCAAAGCTCAAGAGGAAAACACTCACATTGAGTTTGTTTCTGGAGCGATTGCAGCTCATAAACTTGCAGAAGTCTACAATGTAGCCTTAACGAGAAAGTATAGCTATCCATATGAGATGGAGCAACTTGGTGCAATCTTAGATAAATCAAAAGATCTCCAAGTATCCTATGATGAAGCAATTGAGAAAATACTTCAACTAATGAATAAAGGGCCGAGAAAGGAGCAACTAAACGATGTTACATTCTGGCACGAGTACTTACCTGGTTTTGAAATATCAACAACAAGACACCTAATCAAGGAACTAGAACTGGAAGAACCATCTGTCACTCTTTTCCTGACCACCGGGAAGAAAATCAATATTATATTATGGACTAAAAGTATGCCAAAAGATGCATCTCACTATATCTCGGAAATTGTAGAAGATCTCGGTGGAAGAGGTGGAGGAAGTGCTGAATCGTATACAGGGGGTTTCTCGGAAGTTGAGAATCCACGAGAGTTATTTCTAGAATTGATTGAACGTGTAAAGGAACGAATTCTCGAATAGGACAATATATTGCCTCATTTGAGACCGAACTTGGGTGCAATTTCGGACCAGAACTTCTTCACTGCCCAAGGAATCGCAAGGAACTCCTCTCTGAACCCATCAAAATTCAAACCTTGAACCATCATTTCCTGAGAAGATCCTATGAATTTCGTTGCTTTGTTAAAATCAAAACAAACTTCTGCGTATTTACGATTAGCTTGAAGTAATTCAAGAAAAACCTCGTCACGTTTCTTATCGGGTATGTTTGCAAGTGGGTAGACTTCAGTGTAAATCTGAATCCACTTTGTACCGGGTCTGACATAGATTGTATACTGGAAAGTGTCTTCATCATCTGGTGTTGCATTCTTGGCATCTTTTCTTTCACTGAAGACTAACTCAAAGAATCCTTGTTTTGTATTCCATGTATGATTCATCTTCAGTAAGTCCAAGTAATCTTCAAGCTGACTCTTTATGTCGACCATATACTACACCAGTCTAATTGGAATAAAGCCCTCGATTTAAGGATTTATGAAGAATGCGCTGGGTAATCAGTCAATTCCCAGTGAATCTCAAACACTGACATTGTATCTCTACCACAAATTACGTTATCCGGAAGAGTCACAGTATAGATGTTGGAATATGCACCATATGGGAAGAATTGTGCCCACCAGTAGAATATATCGTCAAAAAAGACAAAGTAGTTGCAACCGTTATCATAGAGATACTGTACTTGTTCCCTATACGTCATGTTTCCATGAATGATATCCGGACTAACAAGTCCGGCAAGATCAATCATACTCCTTCCTGAGAAGAATCGAAGTGCACCAGCGTCGTGGGTTGCAAATACAGCATCTGGAGGTGTATTTTCATCTAACCAGTAACCAATGTGCACTTGCATGTCATTAATGTTCCCTACAGCTTTACCGAAAAATGTTGCCTGAAAAATATAGTGAGGAATCATTGGAGTTATGACGACAAAAGAAAGCACCAGTATACCTGCAATATTCACATCCCTTTCAAGTTTGACCTCAAGTATTGTTTTCATTATTAATTTCACGAACAATGCGCCTGAAGCGATAGCAACTATCAGGAACAGGTCAACTACAGGAACTAAATACCTTTGATTATTAATCAGTGCACTGTAAGGAGTAAAAATACGGTATAGTACTGTCAATGCTACTGGAAGTATCCAACTAAAGGGTTTGCCTTTAATTACTAAAATTAAACCAAGAAAGACAGCGACTGGTATGAAGGGCATATTGTTTACTAAAAAAGTCCAATGGATATCCCATGCTTGAATCTCAACACCCGTAGGTTCATGGACTTTAGCATAGAAAGTATCTGGTAAAGGGTAACCTGTTGTTGAAAGACAGTATAATATCCACGGTGCTGCAACAATAACTGCGAAGATACCTGATAGAATGAATAATCCAAATCGCATTCCATTCACATCTCTTCGAACTGCAATTATTAGGAAACGGATAGGTATGCAGAGTGCAATCAAAATTCCCTCAGGACGAGAGAGGTATGCAAGTCCAGCTACAGCTCCAAGTACAAGATCATATTTCATTTCGTGTTTATCAAGAAGCCAGATTGCGAGAAGTAATATGAAGACGAAGAGTGGAGTTTCCATTCCAGATAGCATCAACCAAGTATTACGCGGAATGATAACGAATGCACTCATCGTTAAAATACCCCAAGCGGGATGTTCCAAATAGTTCGTCACAAGAATACCCGAAATATATGTGCACCCGATATAGAATATAGTTGAAATTATGTAAGTACCCCAAACAACTCCAAATTGATCAGATGTGAAAAAGAAAATTGATGAGAGGATAAGTGACCATAAGGGACTTGTTGATCCAGCGCTGGGATAACCCGGAGAATACTCCCAAGGTACTCCCTCAAATATCGTTCGAGCAAATTGGATATGAATCCATGAATCATCCAATGCTAGACCAGGATCGGAGATCGTAAGCATTGTAGTAAGATAGTAAAAACAGCTTGATACTGTAGCAATAATGGCAAAGGTCAGTAAGAGTAGATTATCACGATGTCGTAATGCAAATCGGATTAGGAATAAGTTTAATTTTCTATCCTCGCTACTTTGTACATTACCTGCAGAAATCCCGCTCACCGACCGTGTGTTTTGAAACATTCAAGTTGTTTATGAATTTTCTCTAGAATAAATTTACTTTCGGATATCTCTCTCACCTATTTAATTGTCTATTTGGTAGTAAGTACAGGTGCAAGAAGCAACTTAGCGAGAGACGCATTATACTACATAGGTCCACCTTCAGACGGGGTATGCTAAATGGCTCTCGACCAAGTTCGAACCACTCAGATGCAATTTGGGCAAACAGTCCCTAGTAGGCTCCTCACTGCATTTAGTCCACCAGGACTTATTGTTGAGGCAGCAAGATATCCAGTATTAATGGCAAGTGTATTAGCTTCTACGGAGCCTTCAGAATTTCTTTCAATTTATGACCATCCCGAATCATGGATTGGTCTTGATCGAGATGCTATTCTGAAAATGAGGAAACGATTGTACAGATTTACAGTTCCTATAGATGCACGTGCAATGGAACCCAGAAATATTGTAGAGATCCTACAAACAATAGCCCTCTCTGTTAGTCCAGTTGCTATAGAGGTTGAAACATCTAGCCTACCCTCAAAGAAGCTTACAACTCTAGGTGGGCAGTTACCAGCAAGTCCAAGTATTAACACTAAATCAATTGACATTGTGTCAGAGCCTGAGATTAGCCGAGTTGCAAAAAGGATTACAGAACAGGATATTCCTTCATCTGAAGCTGCGTGGAAACTTCTAGACTACGAATATACCCTCGACCAAGTAGCGAGATTGATGTCGGTTGGTCTCCTGGGAAGAATGGATAGCAGACGACTAGTTCCATCTAGAGGCGCTTACAAAGCGATAATTGATGCGTATGTTAGTCGGAGTTTAATTGAGTTGACTGAGAAACCACTTGCTACATCATACCGTCTTGGTATGTCGGAGTTATTCGGTGATAATTTCACAATTCTTGCTCAACCGGGAGAACCGAAAGTAGACTATCTAAGGATTGAAAGGACATCAGATGGTTTGGATCGTGGTGCTAGCATTCAAGGAGTGAAAAATTTGGCAACTGATTCTAAAACTTCGGTTTTCGCGGATCATGCTAGATTCTCAGCATTTTCGGATTTGGTTAAAAGGAAGGAATCAGCCCACTTGACAATCTTCCATTTCTCTAGAAACAGCAGTAACAATATTCTGGGACCTTGGCTTATTCGTGCAGGTGTCAAAGCAGCACTCGAAACTAATCAAGTAGAACTAGATACAAAAGCGAATGCATTGATGGTCTTGAAATCATTACTTGCTCCTGACATCTCTGTCTGGACTCAAGATAGTCCACTTCTCGACACCTTTAGTGGAGTCTTCAAAGTAGTCGAAAATATCTCACCAACAAATCTGATTAGATAAAAAAAGAAAGAGTGGCAGAGCCTAAGCTCTGCACTAGATACTCTCTTTGGCTTCTTTTCGAGAAGCAGCTTTGTACATGATTAGCGACCCAATGATTGACAGTAGACCACCTGAAACTAAACCACCACCCTGAAGGATAGCTCCTATTCCAAGAACGTCAAAGGCAAGCATAATGAGAAGAACGCCGATGAGAAGCATCAGAAATCCTATTCCGATTCCACCTGCTCTGAAAGACATGGAACGTGGATATTTGCTCTCGATAACATAACCAGTTGGGGCTGAAACCGAGGCTTGGTATTTCTTGTTTCCGTATCGATACTCTAGTTCCCAAACGGGCACATGGACCAGGAAAGTTTCACCGACATTGATATCATCATTCCTCTGCTCTATCTTATCCACTTCTTTGAGTACGAGTTGTGTTTGCCTATCAATTGCCATCTGTTTGGCTAAACCTTTCGCTTTTTCTAGATCGATAGTACTATGCAATACCTTACCATCGAATTCTTCAGCATGAGCATGGCTAAAGAACTCCTTTGCACGGGTTGGGATAGGATGATGACGAATGTCTTCATCAATATTAGGGATTCCAGCAATATTGATCTCATGACGCCTAGTAAATTGACCAGACTCAGGTTTCCAGAAATATTCTATCCGCTTGTATGCGCCTCGTCTCTGAGGCCATTCATCATGAAATGTAGCATCTCGCCCGAGTCCATGATAGGTTGTATTTGCATCAACTCTGCTTATCCAGAAGGGATACCAAATCTGTTCAGCTTTCAAGAATCTAGCTGAAGAAGATAAATCATCAGGCACACCAAGTTGCTTTGAAACCCAGTCAAGAAGAGTAGTCTGTGCTTCACTTTGGTCATAATGAACACGGATCATGTAGTGATCTGTGAACTTTACTCCATCTACAGTCTGAGCAGTCCCACAATATGGACAAACAAGTAGAAGATCTCCAGCTTCAGCTTCGAAATTTGCATCACAAAAATTACATCGTGCCATTTCATTCACCCCTTCTTGGTCCGCTGTGTCATAATTAACACCCTAAATCCTAAGAACGTCATTGCGATACCTACAATTGCAGCAACTGCACCAATGCCCATCATCATTGCATCTGCATCAGGTGTAACACTAACTCCCATGAAGAAGAATTGTCCACCAAACCCAGCAACAATGATACCGATAAGACCCATCAAAGTCCACATGATTCGTTGACCACGTGTGATTGGAATCTCACCCATAATCACCTTTCCTGAATGACCATCAAGTGCTGCCTTATATAAGTCACCTTGGAACTTGTATCTAATAAGAGAAAATGGTGCCTGCATATAGGTAGTATCCCTCACAGCGGTTGTTGTTCTGCAATCAAAGAGCTCAGCAAGTCCACTAGCTGCTTGAGCACGATGATTATCCGCTACACGTCCGTGGATAGTCTTTTCGAACTCCTCTTGACCAATTTCAGCATTCAGCATCATTGGTTCGAGATCTTTGATTGCTTCAAAGTTGTAAGGAATTCCCTTCTCGGGTTTTACGTCTTTTAGATAGTCCTCAAGACCATAGAACCGCGCACCTTTCCTTGCGAGCAGTGGCTCGTGCGTATCAGTGTGTAGTTCATCTTGAACAGGAACGTAACCTGTTTCATAGTCTGTATAGGTTTCAGTTCTTGTGTTTCCATCGGAATCCCGAACTGTCCTAGTTTTCTGAACCGGTACCTGTACTGTCTTGTAACCCTTGTAGTATGAATCAGCTTTTACCTTAGCTGTCCATACAGGCACGTAGATTAGGTGATTCTCAACAATCTGGACATCCTTAGCTAAGGACTTATTCATTCCCTTGTTCTTATCGAGAAATTTGCGAAAGCTGTCCTGACGCACATCAGCATCTACTGCAGGTTCCATCAGGTGGTCACCAATCGCTTTGCCTTCAATTGTGGTTGTACCGCCACAGTATGTACAAGTAATTACAACGTCATCGGGTCCGGTCTTTACATTACCATTGCAAACGGGACATTTGAATATGCCAGCCGCTGGTGCTTCAGAACCCATTGTTGAACTCTCCAGAGTCTGTATCTGGACAGCACTTGTGTTTTAGGCATTTAAGACTTGGGCAAATGGATATTCACTCAGAAATGAGTGAAATGGGCATTACAAACTGTAGTGTTTTCAATTGAATTGTATAAAGAGGGCTAATTATTATCTGTATTCTAGTTTAAACTTACACCTCAATCAAATGGATATTCATACGGGAAATTGCGTTTCCTGAAATTCATTCATTCCAACACAACCTTGTTTACTCTCCAGTACGAAGAAGATTATTGTTAGAATAGAAACAATAACAAAAATAGTCAGATGGAGAAGAGATGAAATAAAATAGTCAAGACCACTATTGACAGGAACTGGACCTCTAAATATAGTCCACCAGATTACATTTGATACCACATTCTGCATCAAATAGAAGATTGCAAAGAACGATACGAATTTAGTATTTTCACTCTTTCTGCGAATTGACAATAAGAGTAGACCACCAATGATAGTCATAGCGTACCCTAGTATCATAATTAAGGCAGAGTATATGTCATTAGAATTAATACCAAGTTCATACGAAATTCTCAGGTAAAGATACTGCCAAACCCGATAACCGAGAGTCATTAGAGGAAAAATGATACCAAGCTTGCTTCCCTTCATTGAAAATATTGCAACAAATCCAACACCAATGAACGTAGAATTAACTATGCTTAATGCAGATAAATTGGCTATCAGTTGGAATATTAGTGCATGATCACCAGGTGGAGCAACCACGTAAATCATCATGACAAAATTGTAGATGAAATTCCATGCTATTGCAATGATAACGCCAAGAATCCCGATTTTAGCGGCTATCTGCAAAGAGTCACAATCGACACTACTCTTCTCAGATGTTTCATCCCACAATTTCGACTAATCCCCCACTAGCTAATCGCTTGTCGCTCATACATGAGAGTAAATATAGTTGCTCATTTATCTTTGGCTTTTTGCGTCCCAATGAGGAATCCTACAAGATTAAATTCAATGTGAACAATGATGGGGAGAATTATACTTCCTGAAAAAGTCAAAAATATTCCAGCAATTAATCCCAGGATAGCAGCAGAAATCACAAGGACAGGAACAGAAGATCCCATCTGCTTGGCAGGAGCCACATGAATCAACCCAAAGACGATTGCTGAAACAATGGCTCCACCAGTAATGGAAAACCATCCTAGATCTATTGCGAGTAGAAGAGCATTATCTAGAATGTTCTGTAAGAATCCACGAAACAGCATTTCTTCGGCAATACTTGCCAGAAGAACGATAACGAAAAAGAAGATGATGCGACCTCTCCTGTCAGAAGGAGGGTTCATCTTTTCAGGAGTTGGAGAGATATGCTCACTAACTAGAACAACAATAACTGCAGCAATAAGACCAATTGTACTTAGTTGAACCATATCCTCTAACAGGGGTAATCGAAAACCCCAGAGAGGTAGCATCCCCATGCTCAGAAGAAAGATGACTAACAGCGATAAGCAAAGAACTACTGGACTTACTATCGCAGATGACATCCACGGATTCGTAAGGGTAATGTTTGCTGCTTGTTTTCTTTTCTTCGCAACAGCGACCATCACTGCAAAAGATACTGAATAGATCACCATTGAAAGTACAATTCCTATCGCTAATGCAATTAACCATTCAATCATAGAGAAACACACCACGTGATGTGGTGTGTTCAATATTGCTTACTGATAACTATCTCCATTGGCGTATCCTTTTGAATCACCTCTATGAGTATACAGAGGTTTCGAAATAGTATAAGAATGCTGAAAGGTGGAAACCTGTACAAGTACAATTTTCATACAATCAGCATCTTGGACATAATCTACCTGCGAATGTCGTCACGAAGCCGCGCAGCTGAAAATTCATCCACTCTGTCCTTGACCTCTTCTCGAGCAGCTTGATGTTTCTCAAGGAACTCCATCATCATTGGTGCGAGAATTTGCTTACACTCTCCACAGAGAATCTCTCCACCTCGACATTTCCTCTCAATATCAGCCAGATCCTTGTCATCAGGCATGAAGATGAAATTGTAGTACTTGTACACACTACAGATGTCGGGATTAGCACCGAGCTTGCGCTGTTCTTCAACAGTGGTTCTGCCGCCAGTAAATGCAGCCATAACTTTCTTCTTTGCCAGCTTCGGAGTATCGGTTGTGAAGATTGCAGACATAGGTTCTGATGCAGACATCTTGCCACCTTCCTTTAACCCAGGCACGAATGTGCATTGAATACTCGCAGGTTTGTAGTAGCCCATCTTCTCTGCAACATCTCTAGTCACCCTCCAGAAGGGATCTTGGTCAATCGCACATGGAATGATGCAAGGTGTGTTCTTCCCATAGATCCATGA
>Ga0307423_1001224_pt1 | contig 15705 bp, 12 predicted proteins | sample SalMarWE160310MG_FD_202154 | JGI IMG/M metagenome (GOLD analysis project Ga0307423, IMG submission 202154) | Salt marsh sediment microbial communities from the Plum Island Ecosystem LTER, Massachusetts, United States - WE1603-10 | ecosystem: Environmental > Aquatic > Marine > Intertidal zone >...
CGCAATGCGATTCGCCTTTTCCTTCTCTTTGTGGCAATCAATATCATCATATCTCTAGGTATAATTGGAATCACCCTTTCCTATATCATCAGCCAATTTCTTTCCCCATTTTTCGCATCGTATCCAACTCCAATCATTCCCATAGGTCTTACGTTCGTCCTGATAGCACTTGTAATTTGGTCACCTGCTTTGTACATAAGAAGAAGTGAACGCCCTACTGCCATTCCGATAATCATTACTGTGCTATCAGTAGTGTTGAGCCTGACTGCTGTAACGCTCATCCAACATTCAGACTGGATTTTATCATTGTCCCTAGTAGTCCTAATTTCAACAACAATCGTAACGTTATTTCGAAATTCATTTCCAGAATACATTCAGCAATATTTTGTTCCAGTGACTTGGTGTTCAATACTCGCCACACTGGCTAGATTCGGTTTTCTAAGTTATGTGACACAACTTGGTGAAATAGTAACTACTCTGATTTGTCTTGTTCTATTTGGGATTGGATTACTTGCACTCAAACTAACAAAGACACCCTTGAAGTTAGTTAATGCCCTATATGGATTGTTTACATTTCCTGCAACTCTACTACTTGCATTTATTATGAACTTGGGTTTTCCAGTCATTGTTTTAGCCATAATCATTGTTCCAATTCCAGTTGCATACAAACAGTATCTTCAAGGATTGAAAGCATTCGCTAGGGCACTTGAATATGGGATGCAACTAGCTTTAGTTCAAATTGCACGTCATCTTGTGATAGTGATTGGTTTTGCAGCAATTGTATTGTCTGGAACATTAGTGTATCTTCTTTACCCGTTCTTTCAATTGTATCCCATTTCTGCAATACCTAGTATTCTTTCATTCGTAACTATTCTATTGTTGATATGGCTTCCATCTTTCGCAATAAACGCAGAAGAAAATCTAAAACCAATATCAATCGGACTTACAGCATTATGCATAACTCTGAGTGTCAATATCATCTATCTAATACAAAGCTCAGACCTGATTTTGTCAGTATTAGGCGTTCTCTTCATATTTGGATTTTTCACGATATTTACGAGTGGAAGAATAACCTACTTAGAATCATCAAAACTCCCAGCTATAACTGCAGCAGGTTCTCTAGTTCTCATCGGGATCTATTTGGTTCCCATTGATATCTTTACAAAGTATCTCTTAATCGTGCTCAGTTCTTCACTCTTCTCGGTACTATTCATTAATGAAGCCGACAAACTTCAGATAGCCTATCCTCTCATAACAGGTTCTTTCTTCGGGATTATATTTTGGCAATTCTTCTTTGTGAACTATGACGTATTTCTGCTGATATTTGGGTATGTCTGTATTGAAACAATGTTTCTCTCCTACGTTAGTAATTTTCGCAAGTATTCTTGGTGTTTCTTTGCTGCTACGTTAGGAATTGTCATTTCAATCATTCTTCAACCGATAGGATTAGCAGCTCTGTTATTTGGATTTTTAATTGGGTTAGAAGTTCTTTGGAGAGTACCCGATGTTCCAGAGCTCGAAATCATCTTCGAAGAATACAGCATTTATCATGGTAATGTAAAATCATTTCTAGTAGCATCGATAGCTGCATTGCTAGTTAATCAAGGGATGAATGATCTTGTAGTAGTTGGAGAATCATTCCTCTTGATACTACTCACAAGCCTATTAGTGACAAATAGAAAAACCGCAAGTGTTCAGTTAGAGTATGCAATGTCATTTGCTGTAATTCTTACACTATCAGCTTTAGTATTTGAATTCATTACAATGGTCTTTCTATACACCACATTGTTGGTATTCTATCCAAGCCTTATGATAATTGCATTATTCTTAGTTTGGAGTTCAGGACAAGAACCATATCGACAATACAATTGGCACCTGTTCTCATCAATCGCAGCACTATTGGTAAGCTTTGGATGGTACATCATCTATGGCTCTTTTGAATCTGTGATTCTTGTAATTCCAACGTTTGTATCTGTTTTCCTATTGCTAGAATTAAAAATCCCCGAATTGGACTGGAAGAGCAAGTCTGAATTAATTCCTGCAATATCATCGTTAATCCTTCTTACTGAAATTCTCTGGGTGTGGCATGCGACTATATTTTTCATGTTGGAACCTAATTTAGTATTCATAGGAACTGGATTCTTTCTGCTATTAGCAATCTTCTATCCGCTCTCTGACGCAATAGATACGTATACATTCAGAAAACCTTGGAAATTTATTTCTATTTATGCATCACTGTGTCTGACTGGTCTATTCACAGGATGGAATATACTATCTATTCAACTCCCCTATAATCCACTTCTCTCACTAAGCGTTGGTTTCATCCTTTACTCGTTATTCGTGACTCCTTATGCAATGAAAGCCGAGAAACATAAGCAGTTGGAAGATACTCAATTTGCAGCCCACAAAGAATGGATTCCAGCTATTATCGGATTTGTATCTCTTGGTTTACAATTTGGGATTTCACTAACAACAGATGTCAGATTTATTTTTGGACTTAGTCTTCTAGGATTCTCGCTTGCTGGAATAGTCTTCTTTTTCTTAAAACCAGGGAAACTACATTCAATCGCGTTAGTAGTGAATCTATCACTTGCAACATCATTGGCCATCATCTTTTGGATAGGAAACGAACTTCTAATTGATCCTGTATCTTTATTCTTTTACTCAGGGATAGTTTGGGTTATTATCAGCTTACCTGTAACTTATGAGAAAATCATATCATTCATTTCTTTGTGTCGAAGAATCATCTCGGAGAATAAGCTGAAAGTAGTTTTTGTATTTCCTATAATCCTTGGTGTTGTATTCGGAGCTTATCGTACTCTGACAATTCCGCAGATATCAATCTTTGATCTAATGATAAATTGGAATTTTGCTATATTTCTAATTCCTGCATTTTTGTATTTTCTTGGGTCACATCTGTTAGAAGAAATCATTGCTTTAAAATTACGAAAACCAACAATTGCTTTTCTTGGACCAGGAATTTTTCTTGCATCGATGATACTTATCTTGACAAGTAGTTATCTTGATGGATATTCTTTGATTGTGAAGATCTCGCTATCTTTATCGGGAACACTTTTACTTCTAACACTTGTAAGCTTATCACTTGGGCTCCACCAGTTCAAGAGAATATTCTACGGAGGCATTGGACTTGCCATATCACCTACTGCTTACACATTCTTGTCGTTAATAATTGGAGATAATTTATTCTATGTAGTCCCTGGGACTATCCTTTTAGTATTAGCATTAGAAGCTCCATTGTTCTCATATCAACTGAAGTTACTCGTGAAAATGCTCAAAGACCTAGGATTGCTCTTTCGGACCCTGGTTTTAAAGTTCAATAGCTTCATGCAATATGTTTTCGATCGGTATGGGTTCGTTGCTTGGACAATTTTTTCATTCGCTTTCATTTCGATATTTGGAATAATCAGCTATCCATTCTTTAGTGAACTTCTGAATATGCCTATTGTTGGATTCCTCTATGTCATTCCAAACATTAGTTTTCCAACAATGATTCTTGGATTAATGCTGTTATTTATAGGAATAGTGCGTCGAAAAGTGAAGAGCAGCTTTGGTTCAGTAAGTGGTTTTCTCTCAGTATTAGGATTTGGAGTGACTGCGTTCTGTGGCCTTTATGAAAATGGGTATCCATATCTTGCTGTAGCTTTTACAGTCCTCTCAATCTGCTTACTTGCCCTTATATTTCGCAGAGAATTGGATGTGGGAGATGAGTATTTTCTTGGCGCGTGGATTCCTATTCCCCTAAGTGTAATGGCAATTGTATTATATTACCTCTATATTCCATCTATTGCCCTAGAGGGTCAAATTCTAGCAATTCTTCTTTCAGCTTTTCCTGCTTGCTGTATGTACATTGCTTCATCTTATGCATCTTGGATTCCTAAGACAGTCAGAACTCCCCTATGGATTATACTTTCACTTCTCGCGGGAACAATTGCATACTTATCATCATACCTAGCGTTTTTCCCACCATTAGCAGCTATCTACCTATCTGTCTTCATTGCCTCATTTGTGATGTACCCTGTAACAGGTAAGAAGATGATACACCTCTTCTTTGCACCGTTATTCTTTGCACTTACAGGATTTGCATTTACTTTTCTATTCGGAGAACTCTATCAAAATTTGTTACTTGCACTTGCATCAGCACTTTTCTTTGTAAGTCGATTTGTTAAAGAGAAAAGAGATGAGCGTCCTGATCGTGTGTATATAGCTTGGATTAGAGTTGCAATTCTAATAACACTTCTTCTATCTGTTGGTGTGTTTGTTGTTTCAGTATTATCCGCTGTACTACTTGGTTCTTAGACAAGACCTTTTGTTCTTAGAAATAACAGCAAAGGCAGCGTGATTAGAAAACTTCCTAACATTATTATTCCAAAAGCAAGCGGTTCATTTTCTAAGGGAAGACCAACATTCATTCCATATACACTAGCAATCAACGTAGGCACACTTACAAGCAAAGAAATCGAAGTCAATGTCTTGATTACTCTGTTCAGATTGTGACTAACTATACTATCATATGCGCTCATGGCATTAGCTATCAGTTCTCTGTAAATTGCACTTAGTTCCACTTGTTGTTGGAGATCGACCTCAAGTTCTTCCAACCTATCAACATCAAGAATTAAACGACCGACAACGTGGTAACGCTTCAATCGACGCAAAACTTTCATATTTGCCTTTAGAGAGGTTTCCATGAATATTGCATCACGGGATAGTTGGAAAAACCACTCAAGTTGCGAGGGATATATCTCGCTCATAATGACGTCTTCAGTTTCATTTATTGTTGCTTCAACAAGATCGAGCGTGGTTTCAAAGGAATGAATTACAATCTCTATCCATTTATAGATAATATCAGCTACAGTTGTACTATAACGGATTCGTTTTCGAAGTCTTAGTTTTCTTATTGGCACTTCATCATTTTGAATCACAATGATATCTTTCCCATTGGTGAAGATACCAAGCGGATTTGTAGAGTATTCTCGCTCTTCCATACGTAGATTTACTGGAACTCGGAGCACTATCATGGTGAATTTATCTTCAATCTGAAGTCGGGGTCTTTCATCAAGGTCTTGCACATCCTGCAAATCTTCAAGGTCGATTTCAAAACGCTGTGATAACATCGCTAGGTCATTTGGACGAATACCTACTATTTCTATGAGCAGTGGTTCATCTGGAGCCTCATCTAGGCTGTTGTACTTGATTCCGGACTCCAGTGCCATTATGGAAATACTTCCATTCTCTTGTCTCTCGCTGCTCATATGATCCACCTCTTGAAAGCGGATGTCGCTCGTACATCGGTTTATGCCTGCCTGGAAAGTTGGTTCTCTAATGAGATCCTGATATACAGTCGGGCTGTAGAAGCCTAATGGCTACCTTTTAGTTGCCTATATTCACCTTTTAGGGTTTTGTAATAACGTGTTTAGATGACGACACTCTCAATCTCAACATCACGGTCTTTGATACTAAGCATTTTTGTAGAAACTTTTTTGCCACCATAGAGCTCTGCTTCCTTTTCTCCACGATAGAGAGCATCAGCAATTCGACCAAGTGCGTCAGCTTTCATAATACCAGAACCACTAGCTCCATTCACCACAATGACTCCACACTCTTCGTACACAAATGGTATCTTGTCAGGGGAGTAGCAATACCCTCCAGCCCAACTGTTTACGGGACGGGCTCCTTCGAACGCTGATATATACTCAGAAAGAACTGGATATACGCTATTTTCATAATAAGCACTTTCTGGAGTCATCGTTTCATCAGTTTGGATGTACTCATAACTCCTTCCAATCTTATCGCCACATCCAATCCAGAAACCTTTCTCCTGAAGTTGTGGTCTGAAATATACGCCTGCGGATGGGAGAATAGTGAAGGGGATACAACCCATTTCATTAAAGCCCTTTGTTTCTAGAAATTCAAGCAGCTTTGGGTTATCCTTCGCATGAATAACAAACATCTGCCGCTTCTTGGCTTTCGTCATACTATCAATGCCGACTGGATCCAATAGTTCATTTGCCCATGCTCCAGTAGCAAGAACTACTGTTTGTGCCCTGAAAGTACCTTTATCGGTTACGACTCCCGTGATATCTTTCTTCTGCCAGACGTACGGTTCACCTGGAAGATCCAGTCTCGGATCTGCTTCAAGAAGCAGTTTTTCCACGTTAACTCCAAATCTGGGTTTCACATGAGTTATTTCCTTGAATGCTTCAAAATAGTATTCAACAAGTCGAGTTGGGTCAAGGACACCACAATCTTTGCCAAAGAGACCATAGGAAATCTCATGGAGGTGCATCAGTTCAGCGGCTTCATCGTCATTGAAATCAACATCGAGGCTTGGAATCATTTCCTTGAGTTCTTCTTTGTTGTAGACCTTGTATGAAATTCCTGATTTCTCCATTCTTTGCATCCACACTTGAACACTCTCATGCTCAAACTGCTTCTTACTCAGAAGCCAGAGATACCCAGTCTTCTCAAAAAAGAGATCATGATTGAGTTCATTCTGAACATGCTCGAAGTATTTGATTGAACTATCTGTAAGAACTTGATTTGTTGATGAAGCAAACATATTCCGAACTGCAGCGGCACTCATCGCAGTATTTGCTTGACCTGCAGCTAAGGTTCTCTCAACAAGTAGTATCTTTTTGTCAGGACTGTTCTTCTGCATATAGTATGCAGTTGCAACACCCAGCACTCCAGCACCAACAATGATGACATCAAAAGTTTCTTCGCTCATGATTGAAGCCTCTAGTGACTAGTTCCGGGGTGACAAGATGCGACCTAAAACGTTTACCCTCTGAACGTTTTTCATTTTGAATTGGTTGGTGGGACCGTAAGCTGTAAGCGGTCATTGAACATTTCTCTCAGAAATATTCTAGAAATGACAAGCCCAACAATAACTGCAGATAGAAAGATCATGATGAAGACCACTACCTGAAACAGAGCTGCAACAACTGGATTCGCACCGCCAATAATCATGCCACTCATAAGACCTGGTATACTAACAATACCTAATGACGCATACCTATTGAGGTTGGGTAATAATCCACTTTCGATGGATTCGCGAATAGTTTCTTCAACCGCCTGAAATGATGAGGCACCCAATGCTAGAGCAGTTTCAATCAGATTTCTTTGTTTTTGGGCATTAGACCACATCCTATCTATAACCAACGTTGCGATAGTCATAGCATTCCCGATAACCATGCCGCCCATTGGAATTACATATTCACCTACTGGTTCAACTACTCCAAGGAGTACACTAATAGCCATCACGGTTATAGGTCCAACTATTAGAGAAGGTAGTGAAGCTCTAAAAACACCTGGTATCTTGTTGAGATTCGATGCTGTTGTGTGTGCTGCGAAAATTGCCATAAACGTAAGAACACCAAACATGACGAATATATTACTTAGATTGAAAATATAGACTAAGATCATACCCATCAAGATAATCTGGATTGTACCTCTAACTGTCCCGATAATTAGTCTATTACCTATTCGAATATGCTGCCACTTTGTGATAATGAGTAGTGCTACAAGAAGAACAAGAGCAACTGCATAACGACCAAGGGCAACTTGGATTTCCGTAGGAATAGAATCCCACATTGTTTGTATGAATGTAAAATCAAATTGCATTAGTTACTCTCCTGATTATTTTCGAGCTCGATTATACGAGACGTAAATCGATGAGCCTGTTCTTTATTATGGGTGACGATGAGTATCCCAATCTGGCGTTTCTGAATAACATCATTGAGAACACTCTCAACTGCTAATGCAGACTTTTCATCCAAGGCGGAAGTTGGTTCATCAAGTAACAGGGCTTTTGGATTCATCACAAGTGCGCGAGCGATGGCTATACGTTGCTTTTCACCACCAGAGAGATTACATGCATCATCATCAAGATTCATATAATCCAATTTCACTTCATGAAGAATTTCATTAAGTGCGTCATCATCAATCGATTCTCCTTGTCGTATCAAACCCCACACAAGATTGTCCCTTACTGTTCCAGTAAACATTTGGCTCTCTTGAGGAACAAGAATCAGAGTCCGTCTCAGCGAACGAGGGTCCCAATCAGCGGTTGATTTTCCTAAGATTGTAATATCTCCGGAAGAGGGTGTAATCAAATCAACAATGATTCTCAGAATAGTACTTTTCCCAGAGCCTGAGTATCCAGTTAAGCCTACAACTTCATTTTGATTGATGACAAGATTGAAATTCTCGAATAGGATTTTGTCACCAAAATGCATTGCTACATTAGACAGCTCGATAATGTGTAGATTGCTCATGAATTCCACAAGAGCTGAAATCTGCTATCAATACAAAAATGATTGCTAATGGGATATTAAGGATGAATCCACCAAAGTATTATCAATGAAGTTTGAATCAGTTCTCATGGAGGCTCTATGAATGCCTGGTTTGATTATTAGAAAAGATAATGGTGACTTGGAATGGTACCCACTCTTCTTGGATGAGGGAAAATACAAATTTTATGCACCAAAAGGCCAGAAGACTGGACGAGAAGTTGGTCGTGATTGGCACTTCAAGAAATATTTACCAGGATACTGGACGCCAACTGCCATCCCGACTCGTAAGAGAAGGATTGGTGGTGGCAACTCACTTGTTGTCCTAGAAGAGGATGGAGATCTCAAATTCTTCCCCTTCCAAGAAGAAACATTCATGCATAGAGGGACTGGCGATAAGGTTGGTAGAGGTTTCAGGGAGACCCTAGACTATTATGTGGCAGAATGGACAAACAATGGAACATCTGATCTTCTTGTTCGCGATGAAGATGGAGACTTACGATTATATCCATGGAACGGTAAGGAATTCAAGGATTTAGGCAGCAAAGAAAAAGTAGCAAACGGTTTTGGAAAGGACAAAGTACCTGATATCTACCCAGGCTATTGGAGTGGCGGTGATACACCAGACATTCTAATTAGAAAGGATAATGGAGACCTCGTCGTCTTTGAATTCAATGGTGAATCGTTCTATAAGCAGCGAAACTACAAGGTTGGTGATGATTTCAAATCCAAACATTATCAGCATCTACTCGTGGGAGAATGGTTAGGGAACGGAACTCCTGATATGTTAGCATATAGAGACAAGAGATTGCGCCTCTACCCATTTGGATCAAATCCGAATAAAGATCACTTCTCATTCACAGATAAGCAACAATGGGAATCTGACAAGGATTTCAGAGAGGACTGGACCTATCTCATTGGTCATTGGAGAACTCCAGGAAAACCAGACCTAATAACAGTGAATAAGAGTAATGATCTTTGGTTCTATCCATTCGATGATGGCATTCTTACAGACTTACGCGGAGATAAACAAGTAGGAAATGATTGGAAAGTAACCCATTTCTGGGATTTCTATCCGGTATAATCTAATTCAGAAAAGCATCATAGAACTTTCCTTACTTTACCTATTAGGTGAGGTATTGAAGTCACACCAGTGTTATCAAGACTTTCCTTATACACTTGAGTCTGAATAAATTGTGAACCATTCAAATCCTGAACTTGACAATAAATGAGAAATATGATTGCTCTCAGATATCCAGCCACATGAGCTTCCTGCTCTTCCTTTGTAAGTTCTTTAATGGGATCTCTCAAAAAGGGATCTCTAAGAAGCCTTGATGAGATTCGGCCTATGGACCAAAGATCTTCTGTACTTTGAACGCGTGTCTTTATGTATGGAGTAATTTCCTTCAAGAATTCAACATATAGAACCATACCTTTCTCAGGCTCGTTCGTATACAATTGTGCTATCGTTTCTATTTCACATAAAACCTTATTATAATCAGGTTCAATAATGTTTGATAATACCTCGATTTCTTTCTGTTGCTGTAAAATAGCGTTTCTAGTTTTATAGCTGATCCCATCTACAAAAATAAGCCCTCTTTGCCCTACATCGCGTCCGTGATCAAAGTCATCTGCATAGGAACATGTTACATCCCAACCAGATGCTGCAAAAAATGCATGTACGTCTTCTTTCTTAAGACCCCATTTGAAATGACGTGCAAATGGACCATATTCCATTTCAGCTAGTGCAGGAACGCAGAGGTCAACGAATATTCTATTTTCATCCGCTTCTATGCCTGCTATCTCTTTCAATATCGATGAAATTATGTCCTTATCAAGATAATACGCAAACCCTTCAAGAATCCAGAAAGTATCTAGATTGTCAACAAATCCAGCTTTACTCAGTTCTTTCATCCAATTAGTAGTAGAGAAATCAAGAGATAGACGAACCACATGGCAGAGTGGAACTTCATTTTTCAGTATCTCCCCTTTGTACTGATTAATTATTGGAAAATCGATTTCGAAGAGAGTGTTATCTCCATCAAGAGCGCTATGTCGATATGCACGAGTGTCAAGACCAGCTCCAAGAATAACGATTTGCAGAAAATCCGACCATGATTCAGCAAGCCTGTTGTCAACATAATGTGCACGGATTATTGCATAGTCCCCAGATCCAACAGTACGTTTGTGTTCCTTTGCGTAGGTCTGAAGGTCTCCAGCAAGTTGTTCCGCATATGGATCAACGATAAGAGGATTCTCAAGTTTGCTTTCTTGTGCTCGATAGTAAGCAATTAAGCGTGCTGTGAAAGGAATCGCATGCTCGTATGCATCTATCGTTATCTCATCTGAGTCCTTATCCATAGTTCATCATCTTTCAGAATATCTATTCACCTTTTATAATAAATATGCGATTAATATCATCAGGACATTGAATTATTTCTATTACACAAAAAAAACCGTAAGCATCATAAGGAATTCGATTTGCAAACGCTGGACGGAGCGGGTTAATAATTGTCTGAAGATCATGAAGGCCAGCATATGGAGCTCTTTGGAACCTCGAGTGAAACTAAGAAGATTGCAGTAGGTGTAATTCTGATTACTCTCTACGCTATCTTGGCACTTATTCCAATGAGTGGGTTCATAGGGGTTACAGGTCTGAGCAGTATACTTAGTTTTGCTATTTGTGTTGCACCATTATTAGGAATTATTCTGGGACCATGGAGAGGGTTTGGATTTGGGTTTATTGCAGGAATTGTGGCAACAATTGTCAGTTTACCCTTTGCAGGAGGAGGAGTGTACCTCATAATCCCTACAACCATTCTAGGTCCGGCGGTTGCAGCTCTTTTTACTGGTTTAGCGCTCAAGAGGACAACAAAAGTATCGAGTATAAGTATACCAGGGCCAATTTTAACTGCAATCTATCTTATCGTTGTGATAGTACTCTATGAAATTGTGGACTATGAAGCATGGTGGTTTATGTTGACCTACATGCTTGCAGTAGTTGTAACTTTATTCTTTCAGATTAAGAAGTTTGAATTTGATCCAGCAAAATCCTATCTTCAACTTATTCCCTTCACCTTCGTAGGAGCAATGTTGGATCATTCAATGATGGCTATGGGTTCAGTATACCTGCTTCAAATACCCGCAGCTGTTTTTGGCTCAGTAATCTTTCCAGCAATGCTCATAGAAAGAACAATTGCTACTCTGCTTGGAGCACTTCTAGGGTTCATGATCCTGAAAGTTTTTAGTTCAGAAATAACCAACTTGTCTAATTCAGAGATTTGATAATAGTCAACATAGCATCAATCTGCATTTCCAGCGGCATAGTAGCAAGAGACATCATCTCCTTCTGTATAGCTTGAGAAGGTAATGGAGGAAGATGAATGAATGTTGCTTGAGCATCCAGTTCACCATGCTCAATCCGTTGCATGACATTGTATAGCAACCAGTTGCAGCCATACGCTCCTGCATAATAACTGACATCAGCAGGAATATCCTTATCCTTTAGAATTCGAACCAAGCTTTGTGGCTCGAGATTTGCAAAGTATGCTGCAGGACCTTGATGATTGATAATATCGGTCTCGGGAGTGTTATCATAGTTGTCAGGTCTCTTAGTACTTAGTATATTGATCGCAATTCGTTCTATGGTGATTATAGGTCGATTTGCTTGTCCACAGCAGAGAATATAACCCGGTTTGTGTTTAGCTAGAGCTTTGTCAAGTATTCCAAGAGCATTCTTGTAATCGAGAGGAAGTACTAGTCCTACTAGAGAATGCTGTTTGATTTTTTTTCCATCTAGAGCTTTAGCGACTTCTTCCGATGGATTGATAGTAAATCCATCAAAGGGTTCGAATCCAGTAATAAGTATTGTAGACACAGAATCACCTCCGGCAATGTAACAGGTCGTCCTAAAGAGTTCTATTATCAACTGATAGCAGCAATAAGTCCTGGAGCTGCAATGATTACAAACCAGGCGCCTAGTCCAACCTGGACAACTCCAATGATTACACTCACCCAGTTAATATCTCCAATCTTTGCTTTCTTAGTAGCTACATCTGTGCCAAGCGTTAGCACGCCTCCGAAGAGAAAATCAGTTGACACATGAGTTAGATAAATCAGAAGACCAGCGAGGAAGACAGTACCAACACCTACCTGTAGAGTCCCGACAAGCATTGTAACACTTGATAATCCTACTCCGAACCACCAGAGGAGAAAATAAGGGCTAAGAATACTCACAATTGCACCTTGGGTAGTTGCTTCAAGCACAGATGAGGTGGTCATTTTCGTATCTTCTTTCTTTTCCGTTTCTTCTTTGTACCTATATTCTCGAAGAGCTAGAAATCCAAACAAGATGATAACAATCCCACCAAAACCAACCAGTAAATCAATTGTAAGTGGTGCAAGAGTGAGTGCCTGTACACTTAGAATGATAGCCGCAATGATTCCGATTTCAACAATTGCGTGACCCACCATGGGTAAGATGCCATGTAAACGGCCATGCTTACTGCTCTGCATGACCACAGCAGCAGACAAAGGTCCAGGGGCAAGAGCACCGGTTAGTGAAAGAACAAACCATGCTGCAAGAATCTCAAAGACACCCATTGATCGTCACTAAGATTTCAGACAGGTAGGTCTCAAAAAAAAGCTTGATATTAGCACAAAATTATATTATCAAGGTATTATATGTATTACAATGGTTACAAATCGCTTTCCCAGAAATCCTTAAGAGCACTGCGACGTCAGAATCTGTCCAACGGAGCTGTATGTGTGAAACAGGTACAGATAACTGTCCCCTACGAAAAGACAGAGGCTGTAATCGATTTTCTTCTTGACAGTCTTAATATCAAGAATGTTATGAAGTTTAATACTGATAACGCCATCGTACTGCAGTTTAGAATCTCAGATGATTCAATAAACGAAACTATTGAAGGACTCAAGAGTAGAGGTGTTGGTGTCGAATATGGATACGTTGACATACTGGATCTCAAGGCATCACTACCAAGAGAGGCTGAGGAAAAATCTAATGATTCAAAAATCCAACGAGAAGCTACACTAGCTGTTGAAGAGATTTATGATAACGTGAAGAAGCAATCCTCATTGAGCTTCGACTATATTGCTTTCATCATCTTAGCTGCAATCATGGCAGGTATTGGATTGATACAAAACAACGTCACAGTTATTGTTGCTTCAATGCTATTAAGCCCTCTAATGGGACCAATGCTAGGTGTTGCTTTTGGTTACGTTATTCGAGATAATGCATTGTTACTTAAAGGCACAAAAAATGAACTAATTGGTCTTGCACTATCTCTTCTTGTAGGAGCAGTTCTAGCAGTTTTTATGTTCCTCTTTTTGCCAGATATGGTACCAATCATCCAAAATGATGTAGGTACTGGAACAATAGTTAATATAACAGAAATCACCAGACGTGCAGGTTTCTCGGGATTAGATGTTGGAGTTGCTATTTTCTCGGGAGCAGCAGTTGCGGTTTCAGTTACTAAAGGTGACATGTCATCACTAGTTGGTGTTGCTATCTCAGCTGCACTTATGCCACCAGCTGTAAATGCGTCAATGATGGTTATTCTTGGTCTTGCAACCGCAGACGCGTGGGTACTCGCTGTTGGAATCGGTTCCTTTGGACTTCTAGCAATGAACATCATTCTCATTGTTATCTCAGCTTTTGTTATGTTCAAAGTGAAAGGACTTACTTCCATGGCAGATAAGTCAGCAACATGGACAGCAGTTACTAAGTTCAGACAGACTTCATCTGAGAGTCTGTATCACAAACCTACCACTGAAAAGAAAGAAGAAACTGCTGCTGTGTTTACTTCAGTAAAAGAAGAAGAAAAAGTGAAAGAAGTAACTCCACCTAAAGAAGAAGAGAAGAAAACATAACGGAAGAATCATTATTGACTGATGAACTTCTATACGCCGCACTATTCACGCTTTCATTCATTGCATTTTGGGTAGTAAGAGGATATTACATTAGGAAAACTAGAGATCCTTCTGCACGTAGGACTCGGGCAGAGCGTAAAGTGGCAATGAAGAAGGAGGGATGGACAGGAATTGCTCTTATTATCCTAATTCCAGTTGAGTTTGTCATAGTTATCCTCTACATCATAAATCCTGTTTGGCTGTCACTAACCTTTCTCATAGTTCCTGAACTTCTACGTTGGTTTGGCCTATTCCTGACTATGGTATCAATACCGATTGTTGTTTGGGTTCATCAGACTCTCGGTAGGGCATATTCGTATGCTCTTGAAACAAAGAGTGACCAAACTCTTATCACATCAGGCCCATTCAGTAGAGTCAGGCATCCTCTCTATTCAGCGCATAATATATTCAATCTTGGAATGATTCTTCTAACATTGAATATACCACTCACTATCTATGCTATATTTGGAGTTCCATTCACCTATACACGAATGAAAGATGAGGAACGAATGATGGTTACTCGGTATGGTTTTGAATATGAAGTTTATATGAAAAGAACTGGGCGGATCTTCCCGAAAATTTGGCAATCAAAAAATGGAGAATCTTCGTAAGTATCTCCCCCGTATTACAAGAGAATATAGCGACCTCTAACCTTGTTAACCTTGGTTAACTTTTCGAGGTTACTCAAAAATGGGAAAATCCAGTCAACTCAAAAATAAACTCTTCAAAGGACTCACAGAACATGATGTTCTTACGTGGGAAGAAGAAAAAATGCGATATCAGAGGAAAATGGGAAGAAAAGTCACAGATCTTGAGTTTTTACGCTATCTTATGATGAGATCTTCGAGACCCGTTATTACAACCAAAGAAGGCGTTTCGACTGGATTTCTGACAGGTCAAGGTGCCATCTATGAAAAAGGTGAAACCCTTCTTGAGCGATATCGAACTCAAACATCAGGAGGAACACCATCATCTAAGCTGACGGAACCACCAAAAACAACACATGAAAAACGACTACTGGATAAAGCTTAAATGCTATGATACCATGTGGTACATTAGATGTGTTGAAATCATGTTGATGAATCAAAACAATGGTCAAGACCTCTATCCAGATTGGACATCCACTTCAGGTTTGGATCTTTGGCAACCAGACAGTCTGTATATTGAATGGCTTACGTTTCTCTATTCAATTTGGCAGAAAGTGGAATACCTTTAGATAGATAATATTGAGCAGTAAGAAGGGTCAAACAGAATGTCGCAAGAAGGACCTGGTGATCTTGATAAAGTCTTCAAGGCGCTAGGAAATGTAACTAGAAGAAGAATACTTCAGCTTCTGGCTCAGGGAGCTAAGTATCCATATGAGCTAAGCAAAACGCTTGGGTTAACTCAACGGGGAGTATTCAAACATCTTGAGGCATTACAAGAAGCAGGTCTAATTACTCGATACTCTGGTGAGAGTGACTTA
>Ga0307423_1001226_pt1 | contig 15689 bp, 10 predicted proteins | sample SalMarWE160310MG_FD_202154 | JGI IMG/M metagenome (GOLD analysis project Ga0307423, IMG submission 202154) | Salt marsh sediment microbial communities from the Plum Island Ecosystem LTER, Massachusetts, United States - WE1603-10 | ecosystem: Environmental > Aquatic > Marine > Intertidal zone >...
ACCCGGTCCGGTTGCGACCGTTCAAGTACGCCACCAAACCAGCGCGCGCCGAGGCGGATTGGCCACCCACCCCGCCTCCAGACCGGCGAATCGCATTGGTCGTCAACGACCGCCACCTCATTCACCACGTGCGCGAACAAGGCTATGTAGAGTCACCGGTGCGCATCAAAGCTATCCGTCAAGAAATTGACGCGACATCGTTGTTCGAAGAAGTTCCGCCGCGCGAATTCCCCGATCGCCACCTTCACGGCGTTCATGATCCGGCCTACGTCCGCTATCTGAAACGGGTGTGCGAACGGGTCGGCAACGGTAAGGCTGTGTACCCCTATGTCTTTCCGATCCGGAACGCGGCTCGGCCGCCCAAGGAGCTCGAGGTCCGCGCCGGTTATTACTGCATCGACACCTTTACGCCGCTCAACCGGAATTCCTACCTCGCCGCTCGCCGCGCGGTCGACTGCACGTTGACCGCCGCCAGCGCGCTGCTTGCTGGCCGGCGGCTCGCCTATTCCCTCGTCAGGCCACCGGGGCACCACGCCGAACGGCGGGCGTTCGGTGGCTTCTGCTACTTCAATAATGCGGCGATCGCCGCCCAAGAGCTGTCCTCCTCGGCGAGAGTCGCGATCCTCGATCTTGACTACCACCACGGCAACGGCCAGCAGGATATCTTCTGGGATCGCGCAGATGTCCTCACCGTGTCCATCCACGGACACCCGAACTTCGCCTACCCCTATTTTTCTGGATTCGCAGACGAGCGCGGAGCTGGTGACGGTATCGGTGCAAACCGCAACTATCCGCTTGAGGAAAGTGTGAATGGTGAACGGTATCGAACGGTCCTCACCCGCGCCCTGCGCAGGATCGAGAAGTTCGGAACCGAGGTGCTAGTGGTCGCCCTCGGGTTCGACACCGGCCGCAAGGACCCAACCGGAACGTGGGGCCTCGGCGCAAAAGACTTCCGGGCCAACGGCAGATTGGTGGGCAGCCTCCATCTCCCGACGCTGGTCGTCCAGGAAGGCGGATACAGGGTCCAAAACCTCGGCAGCAATGCCCGCAGCTTCTTCACCGGGCTGTGGGAGGAGACCTTCGGCATTGAAGTGCCCCAGCGGAATCGGGGAAAAAATTCAAGGTAAATTCCTCAACCTCTTGACAAGTCGGCAAACGGAGGTACTGTCGAAATATGAAAGGCGTTTCCGCCTCCGACGAGCCTCCCAGTAGGCTCGGGTCGCCTACCGGGCCTCGGTCCCGGTGGACGGCCCCTGCTTCCCCTGTCGGGGAACTCCCCTTCAGTGACCCCACGAGAGTGCGTCCCATGAGTTCGCCGTGCCCGCGGCGACGGGAAACCCACCCCCAGAGATAAACCCGCCATGTCCTCGCGCCCTTCGGGGTCCCTCGAGCGCTTGGCGCTGCGACGATCCACCCATTCAGGTGGAGGCGTTGAACCACCGCCCATGCCGCTTGGTTCCTGTCATCCGAATAGGAGTATCGACGAGATGAACAACACCCGCAACGCCGCCGCGAAGGAACTGTCTTCCGGCGATCGAGAACGCGTATGCCGGGTTTTCGGCGCGAGCTACGATCCGGAGAGCTGGGCGGACTGGCGCTGGCAGCTTCGCCATCGCATGACCCGCCTCGAGCACTTCGAGGCGTATCTCGACCTCACCGAAGCCGAAAGGCTCGGCCTCGCCATGGGCGCCGAACGCTTCGCAGTCTCGGTAACGCCGCACTTCGCGGCGCTCATGGACCCCGTTGACCCGGCCTGTCCGATCCGCCGCCAGGTGGTACCGACTGCTTCGGAATTCATAGTCAGCACCGGCGACATGGAAGATCCATGCGGCGAGGACCACTCGTCGGCTGTTGACGGCCTGGTCCATCGATACCCCGACCGGGTGTTGCTACTCGCCCTCGACACCTGCGCCTCCTACTGCCGATACTGTACACGCTCGCGGCTGGTCAGCCACAGTGCGCTCGGCCCGCTGTCTCGGCGCATGGAAGCCATTCTCGACTACCTGCGCGAGCACACTGAAGTCCGTGACGTGCTGCTTTCGGGCGGCGACCCACTCCTGATGTCGGAAGCCCACCTCGACACCCTGCTGGCATCGATCCGCGAGATCGATCACATCGAGTTCTTGCGCATCGGCAGCCGCGTCCCGAGCTTTCTGCCGCAGCGGATCACCCCCGAGCTCGCCGCAGTGCTGCGGCGCCACCGGGTGTGGCTTTCGCTGCACTTTTCGCACCCGGCGGAGCTGACGCCGGAGGTGGGCGCGGCATGCGATCTCCTCGCAGACGCCGGGATTCCCCTTGGCAGCCAGACAGTGCTTCTGCGGGGCATCAACGACGATGCAGCGGTCTTGAAAAAGCTCTTCCACGGGCTCCTCGAGATCCGAGTTCGTCCCTATTACCTGTATCAAGCCGATCCTGTGGTCGGTACCGCTCATCTGCGGACCACGATCGCCAAGGGCCTCGAAGTCATGCAACAGCTCCGAGGCCACACCAGCGGCTACGCAGTTCCTACGTATGTGGTGGATGCACCAGGCGGCGGCGGAAAGATCCCACTTCAGCCCGAAACGGTGGTTGAACGGGGCGACAGCGCGTGGCGGCTCCAAAACTGGGCGGGCGATGTTTTCACCTACATCGACCCGCAGGAAAGGGGTTGAACGGTGAACCTTTCAATCGGCCTCTGCTACGACAGCAAAGAGGAGTATCTCGCCGCGGGCCACAGCAAGCTCGAGGTGGCCGAGTTCGACGACGAAGGAGTGATTGCGGGCCTCGAGGAGAACCTCACCGGCCTCGGCCACCGCGTGGAGCGGGTGGGGCGCGGACGGGCCCTGGCGGCGCGATTCCTCGCCGGCAAACGTTGGGACCTCGTCTTCAACGTCGCCGAGGGCCTGCGCGGGCGCGCCCGTGAATCCCAGGTTCCGGCCCTGTGCGAGCTCTTCGACCAGCCCTACACATTCTCCGATCCGGTGACCTGTGGCCTCACCCTCGACAAGTCGCTCGCCAAGCGCATCGTGCGCGACGCCGGACTGCCGACCCCCGGCTTCATCGTGGTGCGGTCTCTGACCGACATCGAATTCGGACTCAACGGGAGCCCGATGTTCGTCAAGCCTCTCGCCGAGGGCAGCTCGAAGGGTGTTGGCGCCTATTCCATCGTCAACAACCGCAAGCAGCTTCTGAAAACCTGCACCAGGCTGCTTCCCGACTTCCCGGACGGACTGCTTGTCGAAGAGCTCCTGCCTGGACGCGAGGTCACTGTCGGCATTGTCGGCAACGCCCCGCGCGCCCGCGTCGTGGCGGTGATGGAGGTGGTCTGGACGGAGCGCTCCGAGGTTGACGCCTATACTCAGCTCAACAAGGACGAGTATCTGGATCGCATGGAGTACAGACTGGTCGTGGATGAACCGTTGGCGGACGAGGCCGCTCGGCTGGCGATGGACGTGGTGGAGGTGTTGGGTTGCCGGGACGCCGCCCGCGTCGACCTTCGCTGCGACGCCGCCGGCAGGCTCCAGTTCCTCGAGGTCAATCCGCTGCCCGGTCTCCATCCAGTACGCTCCGACCTGCCGATCATGGCCCGCCTCGCGGGCATCTCCTACGACGAGATCCTCGGTGGGATCGTCGATGCAGCCAAACAAAGGTATGAGGACGAAACATGCACCACATCCTGGTTGCCCACAACGCCGTTGCAACCGTCGACGACCCGTCGACGCGCGACGTCCTCGTCCAGGTCGGCTTCGTAACCGCCGCGCTCGACGCGATGCAAGCGGCCCACCGTGTGCTGGCGGTGGGAGGTGACGGTGTCGAGGCCGCATCGGTAAACGGCGCCGGTCTGGTCTTCAACCTCGTCGAATCACCCCCGGGTCGGCCCGGATTCCAGGTCGAAGCGGCGACCGCTTTCGAAAAGCTGGGGCTGAAAATCACCGGCTCGCCCGCCAACGTCATCCGCGCCACCACCGACAAGGACGCCACCCGGCGGACCCTGGCGAAACACGGTGTGGCCGTGGCCCCCGGCGGCCTGCTCGACCCCGACCACCCCGAGCTCCTCGACCACGTGCCGCCGCCATGGATCCTCAAGCCGGCGCTCGAGGACGCTTCGATCGGTCTCGACGATGGCGCGGTGACCTCAGACCGGGTGTGGGCCATCGCCCGCGCCCGCGAGCTCCAGAACGATTTTTCGGACCAGGCTGTGCTTGTCGAGCACCTGCTTCCGGGTCGCGAGTTCAACATCTCGGTGCTCGCCGACGGTTCCGACATCGACGTGCTGCCTGCGGCGGAGATGACCTTCGTCGACTTCCCGGCAGACCGGCCGCGGATCCTCGGCTGGGAAGCCAAGTGGGACGAGGCCTCGTTCGCCTACCGCCACACAATACGGTCCTTCCTCAACGGCTCCGAGCCACGGCTCTGTCGTCGCCTCGACGAGGTGGCGCGCACGGCGTGGTCGGCGTGCGGCCTGGAGGGTTACGGTCGGGTTGATTTCCGCCTCGATGAGGATGGCGAGCCATGCGTGCTCGAGGTCAATGCCAACCCCTGCATCTCGCCGGACGCAGGGTTTGCGGCAGCCGCGTTCGAGGCGGGCCTCGCGCCGGTTGATCTGGTTCGGCGGATTCTCGTCGCCGCAGGTTGGGCGCCATGACGACGAGCGTCACAGCATCGAGCACGGAAGTTCGCCGCGATCTGAAACCGTCTGACCGGGAACCCGTGCAACGCCTTCTGGAGGCTACCCGTTTCTTCAACCCGGAGGAACTCGAGGTCGCGATGGAGCTGGTGGGCGACCGCCTCGCTCTCGGCGACCGGAGCCACTACCGGTTTCTGGTTGCAGAGAACGGCATCGACGTCGTCGGCTACGCCTCGTGGGGCCCCATTCCCGGCACCGCCCAGGCGGCCGACCTCTATTGGATCGCGGTCGACCCCGCGTTCCAGGGGCTCGGCGTCGGCCGCGCCCTGCTGACCGAGGCCGAGCGCTGGATGGCTGAGGCCGGGCGTCTTCGAGTCTACGTCGAGACCGCCGGTCGCGAGCAGTACGCACCGACCCGTGCCTTTTACCTCGGCTGCGGATACCACGTCGCCGCTGAGCTCGAGGACTTCTATGCGCCGGGCGATGCCAAGGTGCTCTTTCTCAAGGTGCTCGAAAAGGTCGACTGATTCCTACGCCACAGCTCATTCAAAACCCTTCTGAGCTTTCAATTCGGAATTCGGAGTTCGGAATTCGGAATTGCCTCCACCCACCCGCTGCGAGCTCCGGGGGGTCGAATGGGAATTCCGAATTCAGATTTCCGAATTCAGGATTCTAGAAGTATGTCCAAGGCGTGTCGCGAATGTTAAGCAGCACCCCCTCGCGGAATCTCTCGGCGATGACCGCCTCGGCGACGACAATGTCGTGGTCACCGCCCTCGAGCCAGTGCACGACCCGGCAGCCGATGTATCCGAGGGCGTCGAGCGCCACCGGCGCTTCGATCTCGGGACAGTTTTTCCAGTTCATCCCTTCGAACCGATCTTCGGGGTTGCCGAACCCGACCCGCGCGAGCTCGAGCTGGCCTTTGCCGAGGAAGCTGACGGTGAACGCTCCCGCCTCGTGGATCATCTCGTGGCCCTCGTGGGCGCGGCGAACAGCTGTCGCGATCAGGCACGGCTCGAACGACGCCTGGGTGAGCCAGGATCCGGTGTAAATGAACCTGCTGGTCTCCGTCCGGACCCCTATCAGGTAGAGACCGTGAGGAATCAAACCCAAGAGTTCTCTGGGCTCGGTCATGACGAAACCCCTTGTTCAGTTGTTCCGATATCTCACTCTAGCTGAAACTTGCGAGCTTGTGAATTCAGGTGCACAATGGCCCGGCCCGTTTGCGGGACAATCCCGAAGGAGGCAGGATGAAGATTCACGAATATCAAGGCAAAGAGGTGCTGGCCCGACACGGGGTCCCGGTGCCTCGCGGCATCGTGATCACCGAGGCAGAGGCGGCGCGCGCGGCGGCCGAAGAGCTCGGCGGAAAGGTTGTGGTCAAGGCGCAGATCCACGCCGGCGGTCGCGGCAAGGGCGGCGGCGTCAAGCTTGCAGGCAACCCCGATGAAGCGGTCAAATTGGCCGGCGAGATCCTCGGCATGACCCTGGTCACCAAGCAGACCGGGCCCGAGGGCAAGCTGGTTCGAACCGTGCTCATCGAGGAGGCGTTGCCGATCGACCGCGAGCTCTACCTCGGCGTGGTCCTCGACCGCAGCGAAGGGTTCCCGGTGATGATGGCCTCGAAGTTTGGCGGGATGGAGATCGAGGAGGTCGCGGCGGAGAACCCCGACGCGATCCTCAAGGCACACTTCGATCCCGATGTGGGGCTCCACCCCTACCTCAGCCGCAAGCTCGCATTCGGCCTCGGGCTCGAAGGTGACGCCTTCAAGGCGGGGACCACGTTCATGCACGCGCTCGCCAAGGCCTATGGTGAGACCGACGCCTCGTTGCTCGAGATCAACCCGCTGGTGACGACCACCGATGGCCGGGTCATCGCCCTCGACGCCAAGATGAACGTCGACGACAGCGCCCTCTACCGGCACAAGGACATCGCCGCGATGCGAGACATTTACGAGGAGGAGCCGCTCGAGGTCGAGGCGTCGAAGTTCGACCTCAACTACATCAAGCTCGACGGCAACATCGGCTGCATGGTCAACGGCGCGGGTCTGGCGATGGCGACCATGGATATCATCAAGCACTACGGCGGTGAGCCGGCCAACTTTCTGGACGTCGGGGGCGACGCCTCCCAGGAGCGGGTAGCCGCTGCTTTTCGAATTCTGCTGTCCGATACATCCGTCAAGGGCGTGCTGGTCAATATTTTCGGCGGCATCGTGCGCTGCGACATGGTCGCGCGCGGGGTCGTCGCCGCAGCCGAGGAGGTCAAGCTCAGCATTCCTCTCGTGGTCCGCCTGGAAGGCACCAACGTCGAGGAGGGACGCAAGGTCCTGGCCGAGTCCGGCCTCGACCTGATTGTCGGAGAAGGCATGGCGGACGCCGCCGAAAGGGTCGTCGCCGCGGTTGGGAGGACATCATGAGCATCTGGGTGAACTCCGATACCAAGGTCGTCGTCCAGGGTCTCACCGGCAAAGAGGGACGCTTCCACTCCGAGAAATGCCGCGAGTACGGCACCAAGATCGTCGCCGGGGTGACCCCCGGAAAGGCGGGCCAGGATGTCGACGGCGTTCCGGTCTTCAACACGGTCGAGGACGCGGTCGCCGAAACCGGCGCCAACGCGTCGCTGATTTTCGTGCCACCCCCGTTCGCGGCGGATGCCATCCTCGAGGCGGCGGACGCGGGCATCGAGGTCGTGGTGTGCATAAGTGAAGGCATCCCCGCACGCGACATGATTCGGGTGCAGCGTATCCTGCAGGGTCTGCCGACACGGCTGATCGGCGGCAACTGCCCCGGCATCATCACTCCCGGCGAGTGCAAGCTCGGCATCATGCCCGGCCACATCTCGATCCCGGGCCCGATCGGCGTCGTCTCGCGTTCCGGCACCCTCACCTATGAGGCGATCGGCCAGCTGACCGCCCTCGATCTCGGGCAGTCGACCTGTGTCGGCATCGGTGGTGACGCCCTGCCCGGCACCAACTTCATCGACTGTCTCGAGGCCTTCGAAGAAGACAAAGTGACCGAAGGCATCGTGATGATCGGCGAGATCGGCGGATCGGCCGAGGAGGACGCGGCCGAGTTCATCAGCCAGTTCGTGTCCAAACCGGTGGCGGCGTTCATCGCCGGCCAGACGGCTCCCCCTGGGCGTCGGATGGGCCACGCGGGCGCCATCATTTCGGGTGGAAAGGGCACCGCGGCCGACAAGATCGCAGCCCTCGAGGCCGCCGGAATCGCGGTCGCAGCGACTCCGGCCGAGATCGGCACCACGATGAAGAAGGCGCTGGAATCCGAGTCGATGGTGTAGAGAGCAGTCAGCTATTAGCTATCAGCTATCAGCTATCAGCTATCAGCTATCAGCTTCAAGGAGGTAGGTCTCGGATGTTGCGGTGTCAATTGATTCCTTGAGATCCGCCCAACTGAGTTTCCCCTGCGTTGAGCTGAAAGCTGATTGCTGACGGCTGAGAGCTATTATTTGCTGATGGCTGACGGCTATGAGTCTCCGACTGAGACTTCATATCGGTTGATTTTTCTTGATTTTTTGATTTTCCGGATATAATGCAGACTTCGCAGCGAGGGAGGAGGAGTTTCTCTCTGCGACGGCCCGGCGGTTTCGCCGGGTTTTTTCGTTGCGACAGGCCGTTGGCCCGTCGCAACAAAAAAAGGAAAGACAAGCCTCACAGCCTCACAATCCTGTCGGCAGAGAGGAACCACAATTCGGTGTGGGGTGGCTGCTCGAGGCCAAGCGCATCACGCAGGATCCGGGCGTAGGTGCCGACCTGCGATTCGTACACCCGGATGCGCTCCTCGATCGCCGCTTCGCCGTCGAGTGCATCGGTCTTGTAGTCGGCCACCACCAGGCGGCCGTCGTCGGGGTCGCGATAGACCAGATCGACGATTCCGGACACCACCGTACCTGGCGCATCATCGTTCTCCTCCCATCCGAAGACGGGCAGCTCCCGCGCGATGACAGCCGGCGCCAGCATCGACAGCCGTTCCAAACATGGTGCCGAGATCAGGCCCGCCAGGACGTCGTCGATGATCTTCTCGGCTTCCGGCACCCGGTCTTCAACCAGACCACGGACCACCTCGGCTACCATGCGATCCCTGCTCTCCCCCACCTGAGCCCGGAGATCGGCACCGAGATCCGCCATCTCCAGGAATCGGTGGACAGCGGTTCCGATAGCCATGGCAAGATCTCTCGAGGCGGCGGCCATCATCGCCGGCTCCCCCTCCTCGCCGTCAGCGGGTTGCATTCGTTCGTGGGCCTCGGCGGAGGCGGAACGGATCACCGGCAATGCCATCCTCGCGCCGGCGGCGCGCCGTGCAACCGCCAACCTGCCGATCGAGCGAATCTGCTGGTCCGACGGGAACCAACCGGACGTCGACGACTTCCCGCCATCAGCTTCGTTCGGGCGTGCAGCGAATACCGGAATCACCTGTTGAACACGGGTCTCGTCGTTCGTTGCGCGTTCCCGGCCTGCCTCGATCTGCGCCGAAATCGATGCGGCATCGAGGCGCCGTCCGATCAGGGCCGCAAAGTCCCCCGCGGCTTCCGGCGGCACGATCTTCCCCGGCGCTGGCCAACCACCCGATATCACCAATCGCTGCTTCGCTCTCGTTGTGGCCACGTAGAGCAGCCGCACCATTTCCGCCTGCGTTTTTCGAGCCTGCGTCCACTCACCCGACACGAAGCCCGGGGTGGTCCAGCCGAAGAGGTGATACTCGGGGCGCTCGTCGATTGACATCAGGGCGGCGGCCTCTCGCCGTCCACCACCCCGTCCTCCCTTGTGAATCTGGGCGACGTAGACATGCTCGAAGTCGAGACCCTTTGCTCGATGGATGGTCATCACGTGCACCGCATCGGCCTCGAGATCGGGCGGCAGAGGCAAGCGGTTTTCCCTCCCCTCCTCCACAGCACGACGGAGGAACCTCGCCAGACTCGCATCACCTCCGTCCCCGGCCACCAGGGTGTTCTCGAGGTCGCAAAGGAATCGGTCGAGACGGGCGCGCCGGAAACGGCCGAGAAAACGGGCCGCCCCGGCCACCTCAGCCAGCCATTTGGTGCGGATCTTTTCAACGAACAGGTCCGGGGGATCCTCCCGGAGAGAGCGTCGCAGGTCGGCGATGATCCCGACCGCCCCCTTGAGCGCCGTTGGCCAACGCGGCAACGAGGCGCCTTCCGGGGTGCCGGTCGGAGTTGCAGCTAGAGCCTCTTCAACGCATGCCCAAACGGCGTTGATCGCCGCCGTTTCTTGCGACTCGAGGCGCGCCAGGCGGGACCCGAAACCGGCATCCCACAGCGGCGCCAACGCTGAGTCGGGGAGCCCGACGACGTCGGAGCGCAGCACGGTGAGCAGCGCCAGCATGTCGGTAGGTTCGAGCAGACAGCGCACCAGTGCCGCAATCTCGACCACCTCCCGCTGGCGGTAGTAGTCGCGCTCGCGCGCCACGTCGTAGGGAATGTCGTGGCGGCGAAACGCCTCCAACAGCACTTCCTGCGCAGTGGTCACTCTGAGCAGCACCGCGACGTCTCCCCACCGCTTGACTCCACCCTCTTCGTGGAGACGGGCAATGTCCACTGCCAACGCCTCGGCCTCGAGGGCCGAGGTCTCGGTGTCGCGGTTGCCCTTTTCGGGTGCGACCCCCTGCTCTCCGAATGGCCAGGTCAGCCAATGCTCGACACCCCTCCACGGTGGGCGATCGAAGCCCGGTGCCCCCCGCCGCTCGTCAGTCGCCTCGAGGGCCTCGAAGCGTGGTTGGATGCCCTCCTCTTGACGCATGACCGGCGCCACGAGCCGTGTGACCTCGTCGAGGATCGGGGTCACCGACCGGAAGTTGCGCACCAGATCAACGATCACGCCGCCGGAGCCCTTCACCCGTTTCACGAACGCGTCGTATGCCGCGAGGTCGGCGCTGCGCCAGGCGTAGATGGACTGCTTGGGATCGCCGACGATGAACAACGCCGGACGTTTATCCTCAGGTCCGATGAGGGCCAGCGATGCGACCATCCCACATTGGACATCGTCGGTATCCTGGAACTCGTCCACCAGCAGATGGTCGATCCCGGCCACCACCTCGCGGCGAACACCCGGCGACGTCTTCAGCAAACGCTCCGCCCTCCGCAGCAGATCCGAAAACGTGAGGATGCCGGCCGACATCCGGCGCCGCGCCATTTCGCCCAACAACGGACCGACAACCTCTCGAGCAGCCGCCAGCTGCTCGCGCGGCGGATCGATCAGGGGAGTGAGCACCGCCGCGAGGTGTCCGGCCGCCGCCCCCACCTCGTACGCAGAGTCTCCGAGACAGGAGGTTTCGCTGCCCGTCAGATCGAGCTTCGACCATTTCTTCAGACGCGAAACCACCCGGTCGTCGAGGCCCGAAACCACCGTGCACAGGTCGTCGAATGACGGCGGAGTCGACAGAGATTCGGTCCAATCGATCAGTCGAGCGACGGCGTCTCGGGTGACGATGCTCACCTCACCCTTGAGGGGCTCCAGTCGATCGCCCGCGGCGGCAATGAATGCACCGAGACCGTTTCGCAATCTCTCAGCGGTCACCCGGGCCGCGGCGTCGCCAAACGGGTCCTCCTCGAAGACCATAGGTTCGGCCCCGGCTTCGGTGAGATCGCAGAGGGCGCTGACGACCTCGGGCGGTCCTACGCCCTCGATGGCCAACCGTTCCCAGCTCGGTCGGCTCGGGTCCTCGGCAAGGCCCCGCAGCCTGTTTTCGACCAGCTCCTCCGCAAGCGACTCGAGGCGGGTGCCCTCGGGATCCACCTCGAAGCGCGGGTGGAGACCGGCCTCCAGCGGGTAGGTGGAGAGCATTCGCTGGCAGAAGGCATGGATTGTCGACACGACCAGCCGGTGGCTCTCCTCGGACAACGCCCGTGCACGTGCGTGGACCTCGCCCTCGTCGGTCGGCAGCAGTCCGGGCTCGGGGTTCCAGCCGATCGGGCTTTTGCCACCGGCGAGATCGATCAAAGCGGTGCCGATCTTCCTGGCCATCTCGGCTGCCGCTGCCTCGGTGAAGGTGATGGCGACAACCCTTTCGATGACCCGCCGTGCGATCGAACCACGATCTACCTCGTCACCCGCGTGACGTTCCCACCCCGGACCGACACACCACACCACGACCCGCGATACCAACAACGCGGTTTTGCCCGTCCCGGCGCCGGCGACGACCACTACCGGCCTGCCGAACTCGCTTTGAGCGAGGCGGCGGAAGGCCTGGTCGGCAGCGAGGCGGTCTGCAGGATCGGTCACTCTTCGCCTCCGTCGCGCTCGACGCCAAGCCACCACAGCGTCCGCGACGCTGCCACATCCCGATCTTCAGTCTCGAGGTCCTCCTGCATCCATTGAACGAGGCGCCGGCGAAACCCGGAATCGTCGCGACGGCACGCCTCGGCCACACGGCAAAAGCGGCAGTGCTCAGCATTCTTGCCGTCCGCCTCCTCCACTCGAGGAAACACGATGCCGCGGGCGCGGCCGGCGGCAATGGCCCGGACGGCTCCCTCGAAACGTTCCACGATCTCTTCGTTGTCACCTCGAACAACCACAGTGCGCATCTCGTCATCCCAGCGCTCGTCGGGTTTGAGGAAGAGATACCTTCCACTGCCGTTCAAGGCACCCACCGCTCCCGCATAGGCTGCAGCCTGGAGCAGACGCCCCCTGGCGACTCTGTCGAGCAGGTGGGTTTCACGGATCTCGGCTGTCTTGGCGGTGGACAACGGCTTCGCCGATTTGTAGTCCACCAGCTCCGGTCCAACCGCTCCGAGGTCCACGCGGTCGGCGCGAAAGGCCAACGGCTGGTCGATCCCCCTGACCTCGACCGCTCCCTCCACTTCAGCCGCGAGAACGCCGGCCAGTGGACCTTCCGCACCCCACTCGATGGCACGCGCCGTGTCGAGGAACTGGCGGGCCCGAGCTTCGAGCAACGGCGCCATCCCGATGGTGGCCAAACCCTCCCTCATCGCGACTCTCTGCGCCTCCCTTCGGAGGAGCTCGTCGAATCGATCCGGAGGCGGCCACGATACGTGCACGGGTAGGCGTGCAAGGGCGCTCCCAAGATCACTGGGCGGGTCCTCGACAACAGAGAGAACGATGCGCTCGAGCACTCGGTGCACGACCTGGCCGACCAGCATGCCGTCAACACCCGGAAGTCCCAGGTGGGGATCCGGCAGCGGAAAGATCCCGAGGCGTTGCTGCACGAACGCCCGCCAGGGACAGGTCCCGGTCGCCTCGAGACGGGTAACCCACATCGGATCGTCGAGGTGCCTCCCTGGAGCCCCGACAAAGCCGAACCACGGTCCGGGTCCGTCCTTTCCGGGGCCTGGTTCGACCGAAGCGAGGACATCAGTTCGCGCGGCAGCGAGCTCATCGGCACCGACGACCGCGGTCCCTTCGGCGTCACCCACCAGGTCCTCTGCGATGGCCGCGCCAAGCAGAGTCCGGAACCCATCTTGATCCACCCTTGGCGCCGCCAACACCGCGAGCTCATATGCCGGGCGCGGCCGCGCCGTGGAGTCCTCGACCGGCCACAGCTGCGGCACCGGCTCCGGATCGCCCACTTCCTCACGCAGGCGCAGACGATCGACGAAGGGTGACGGGGTGAGCGTCCCGTCCGGGCCGTAGAGATGCCAGGACAACTCGACCGATGGCGAGCTCGAAAGCAGCTGCGCGAAGAGATAGCGCTCCTCGTCGGCGCTCCGCGCCTTGACCGGCATCTCCGGCAGCACATCAGCGGCGAGCCGGGCGCGGACGGCCTCCGGGAGCATCGGGTCCTCGTGGACGACCCGTGGAAAGGCGCCGCGGCTGACACCGCCCACGAGAAGCCTTTTGAAGGTGCGGGCGCGGGCCTCCACCACGGTCAGGACCTGAACACCGGCGCCGCGCCCACCGAGCGCGACCTCACCCGCGCCCTGCAGCCGATCTGCAACCAGTTTCAGCCATTCGCTCCGTGCGATCTCGAGATCCGAGGGCAGCTCGCGGCAGAGCGCATCGAGACACTCGACGGCCCGCTCACGTTCCGGTGAGTCCTCAATCCAATTGATCGCATCGAGAACCTCAATGGCGTGGTGCCGGTGCAGCCGCGGGTGCGCGGTATCGGGCCACCGCCTGAACGCCACCAACAGTTGACCGGCGTCGGCCGCAGCACGCTCGAGGGCGCTCGCCGGGAGGATGCTGCGCTCGCTCTCACCGTTGCTCTCGTCGTCCTCGGAAAAAGCGATCGGCAGGGTCACGCCGTTCGTGGGCACACCGTCGACCCCAAGCTTCGCGACATCCGCTACCCGCAGAAGACCGAGCACCCGGAGACCGAGCAGCAGCTCGGCTCGGCCCGTTGTTTCACCCCGCGCCTCGATCCACAGATCCACATCGGTCGCGTCAGCCATTCGAAGGAGATCGGCCAGCCGCCTCAGACGGCGCCTCACGCCGGCCCCGGGGACAGTCGCGCCAGAGCCCGAAAACGGGATTCCGAGGCGGCGGAAGTGGCGTCGGAGGGGAAGCACTAGCCCCTCGAGTCCTCTACTCACGACTCCGATGTCCTCGGGATCGATGCCAGAATCGATCAGCTCACGAACTCGGTCCGCGATCGACCGCGCCTCCGACTCAAGATCCGGCGCCTCGATCAGCCGAATCTCTGGAGGTTCGTCACCGTTTGCATCCGCCTCATGATCGAGGTGGGCCAGCCGCTCGTCGATGCGGCTGAGGAAGGCACCGCCCAGATCCTCCTTGGCCGGTTCAGCTGGATCCGGCGGCCGGTCGAGAATGACCACGCCACCGTGAAGCTGGACCAGGGCCAGGAGGAGATCCGCTGCGACCCCGGTGACATCGGCGAACCCGTGGACCAGGAGGGACCGTGTCGGTAGTGTTTCTGGGCCCTGGATGCGAATGTGGTCTTCGGCGATCTGGAGCGCCTGGGTCGATCGCCAGACGCCCAGCGCGTCGGTGTGCTCGAGAACCTCCGCCGCCAGCCTGACCAACGCGCGAGCCCGTTCGACGCGTTCTGACGCGATCTCCTCCGCAACCTCGTCCAGACGCTCGATCACTCCCTCCTCGTTGCCGGGCTGGAACCCCGCGTCGAGCAGATCACGAACCGCACCAATCACCGCGTCGTAGCCGTCGTCGAGGCCACCTAAGGCCATTCGCAAGGAAGGCTGCGCGGCGGCGAGACGCCGCACCAGCACCTCGAATCCGGCATCTCCTCCGGGGGCTCGTATGTCCGCCCTTGCCAGGACCTCCATCGCGAGGCCATACAAGGTCTGGATTTGCAGCCCGGCGACTCCGCCGCGGCGGCGGGCGATCATTCGCATCAGATGATGCCGCAGGCTGCGCGACGGTACGACGACGCGCACCGGCGTCGCCAGATCCTCCGCCATCGAGGTCAACAGGCGATCGATCTCGTCGAGCAGTCGACGCTCCGCAGCACGGGCGCCCGAGCAGGTGATGACGCGGGATCGGGTTTCGGCAGGTCGATGCATCGCGATGGATCCATGGGAGCACGAGAGATGGTGGCTGTCAACGAAAGCACGTTGTCCGTCGCCGAGGGCTCGCGTAGCATGCTCAGGGAGGCGGCATGCCCGGACCTGAAAGCATCGTCATGGAAAAGTGGAAGCGAGCCAGGGGATCGAACCTCGGCCGCTGGCTCTTCAGCCGGGCAGTGGGCCGGTTCGCGCCGTACACAGGCACCATCGGTGCACGGATCGAGGAGCTCGAGCCGGGGCGTTCGTTGGTAACCATGCGCGATCGCAAGGCGGTTCGCAACCATCTCGACTCGATACATGCCGTGGCGTTGGCCAATGTGACCGAGTTGACCGGGAGCCTCGCCATCATCGCCTCCATGCAGCCGAACACCCGCATGATTCCGGTGAAGCTCGAGACCGAGTACCTCAAGAAGGCGCGCGGCACCTTGACTGCCGAAGGCAGCTGCGAGATCCCCGGGTCCGGATTCCAGGGTGAGTTTCAGGGCAATGTGATCATTCGCGATGCCGGCGGTGATGAAGTGGCTCGGGGCAAGGTGACTGTCGTGATCGGCCTCAGGGATTGAGAGTCGCCCAACCGCCCGACACACGATGCCTGATAAACGATTCTCG
>Ga0307423_1001228_pt1 | contig 15683 bp, 11 predicted proteins | sample SalMarWE160310MG_FD_202154 | JGI IMG/M metagenome (GOLD analysis project Ga0307423, IMG submission 202154) | Salt marsh sediment microbial communities from the Plum Island Ecosystem LTER, Massachusetts, United States - WE1603-10 | ecosystem: Environmental > Aquatic > Marine > Intertidal zone >...
CTTACCTGATCAAACTCCCGCGTGAGAGTGAGAGAGTTATCCATTTCATAAAAACTGTACAGCACTGCCTCGGCTACCGCGCTTCTTGCGACAATGGGGTCTGTTTCTTGTATTGTGCGGTGGTCAGAAAAAATGTAGAACCATGAACCGGGGCTTCTCGCGGCAATCACTGTGCCGTCCGGAGCTGAATGCTGTTTTACCCATAATCCAGAGCTGTAGCTGGAGATTGTGGCTCTCTCGTAATATTGTGGGTAAGTGTCAACTCTTTGAACAAAGACGTAAGCTTGGAGAACAAACAGGGAAACGATTATCGCCAGAATCACTATCTTGGTGGCATTTGCTGCCAATGTTTTGGTTGTTTTTGTGATTTTCGGAAATACTTTTGACTGCAGGACTGCGGGTATTTTTGTGAGGCTAAAAACTGTCACTGCCGAGAGAATTATTATTGGTGTCGCAAAGAAGTAGATGAAGCGGTTGTATAGCAGATGGACTCCGAACAGGTATGACTGCGCCAAAAGGAAGGGAACAGCAAACCAGATGATTATCAGTATCGAGTCCTTCAATGCTTTTTTCTTCCAAAGTATGACCAGCATCAGGGGGATGCCTGCTAAGGCTAGGAAGAGTGTTGCCCCAAGGGTTTCTGTTAGAAACTCGAGGCTAACTGAGGAGATGAGGTAAACGTTCTCTTCCATCATAAAGAAGACATGTGCTATCACAATGTCCGCGTATTCGAAAATGATTCTTGCGTACCATGCCACTATGGCTAAGCCGCCCCCCACGACCACAGCGAAGAAAGCTAACAATTTTCGTCTTGACCCAACAGAGCTGATAAAGAATGCTGGAATAAACATCAGAACAAAAACGAATGCGGCAAGCTGATGGGACAACACAAGAGTGAAGGCTCCCAAAAACAGCAGTAACGTTTTAACGATTATTCCAAAGTCCCGGTTCATTATGTAAAAGACGAAGGAGATGTATGCTAAGCCCATGAAGTTTGCGTAGCCTCCCCAGAAAATCATCTCAAAAAGTGGAACCGACAGAATCGTTAAGGCTGCCGAAACAACGGCAACGCCTGTTCCAAACAGTTTCTTGCTCAGTAGATACGTGGATAACAGGATTAGCACATAGAATGTTGCAATCACCAGCTTCAGGAGAAAAGCTGCTGCCATGACGTCAAGGGTTCCCGCAAAAATTTGGAGCATAGCCACAACGGTGTGGAAGAGGGGCGGATACCATGCGACTTCGCTGTAGCTGACCTTCTCGTCCATTACAATCTGTTTTGCCTTTCCAAGATGTACTGCTGGGTCGTTTCCGGGAAGAATTCCGGATGTGGACATCTGCTGAACTGTAACAAAGAAGAGGCTGGCTGCGGCGATTAGGACGAAAACCAGTTCAATCGTGGACAGTTTCATTTTTTGCAACAGTTATCCTCCAACGCTGCTGGAATTTAGGAGTACATGATTAATGAGGTTACCATATAAAAGCATCAAGATTTCGTATGTGGATTAGCTGCCGCTTCCAAAAAAGGAAATCTGGGTGAAGCAAGCTTGAGCTTGTCAAGATTTGTTAATTAATCATAGCTAAACCAGTGTTCTATACGCGTTACTCAAGTCGTCATATATCCAGTTTTGTAAATAATCCAGTTTTTCCATTATTTCTGCGCAAGAAACTTTCCTTTTAAGATTTGTCATCTCTTGCTACTTGAGGTTGAAGTCATGAAGGATATGTTTTGTGATTGCTGCGGCGATTCCGTTAATGCAGTGTATCCATGCAAGTTTGTTTTTCATGACGGCTTAACCTGCGAATTTAACATCTGCTTAGAATGTATGGAAACTGGAACCCTGAACATAAACCTCCAACGTAAGAGGCTGGTTTCCAAAATCCTTTTCAAGTTATCAAAGAAACGGCAACTTTCATGAATAAGGGCGCATGTTCAGAAACTAGAACGGTCTGTTCTAATCCATGGAACTAAATTGTGCCCAACATAGGATGATGTGTAAATGTGGTGAATGGGGTGCTGAATTCAATGAAGCATGTAACTGTTAACGAGTTAAACGAGCTGGTTGAAACTATTGTGCGCGTGAACACAAAATCCTGTGGCTCCTAGATGGTTATGTTTTATTTTACTGCATGAAAAACTGTAACGTTTCCTGCGTTGAACATCAGCCTAAACTGTGGGTCTTCCGAAAATTTCGAATACATCCTGTAGTCTCTGCACACCACATACGAAACATCATACTCTTTCATCATATCAACATAATTCCATGTGACTAGCGGGTCTTGTGTTTCTTTTTCTAGTGGATTAATTGCGAGTTCAGCATATCTCTCATTAAGCTCAGTATGGTAGCTTCGACCTTCAGAGTCGAAAACTCCGACAAGCATTTTGATGTTTATGTTCTGTTTCAGTGGTTGTCTGTAAAGCATTTCGATTCTGGTTGGTCCTGGTTTTACGTAGTGGATTTCTGCAGGCAAGTCCTGTTGGAAGATTATCTGTCCACAAACTTTATAGTATGAGTCGTAAATTCCGACCAGTGGCGTCCACGGATCGATTGTCACGTAGCCTCCTTTGGTGTAGATTGGGAGCCAAATATTGTAGAGGATAGTTCGAACACTTTTGACCGTTACATTGTATGATAATTCAGCGAATCTTGCTCCCTGCCACACAGTCAATATTTTGTTAACCTTGAACAGATCGTTTTCGCGTGTTATTGTCAGGTTTGCCGAGTTTTCGTCCTTGATTAGTATGGGTGTTCCATTGGGTCTCATGTCGGACATTGTTATGTTTGCATAGTCTCTTCCTCCGTAATTATTGATGCAGTAGTAGTAAAGCTGAGTGCCGTTGTCTTGGAAATTGAACAGTGAATAGGATTCTCCGATTCCTGTTTCTATGCTGAAGCTGGGGTTGTGACGTAAAATGTGTGGTCCATCGTCTCTGACCTGAATCAGTCCGTTGTCGATGTAGTAGTTGGTGTCAAGTAGAAGTTGTGCTGCTTTGGCGACCTCCAGCTCATGAGCGTATATGAGGAACTCTAGGCTGGCTGCGCTGAGGGTGGTTCTTTCTCCAATTCCGGAGAGCCACCAGCCGTAAAGGTGGTCGGCGACGATAACAGAGTTTTCTGGAGTATTGTTTTTGATCCAGTCTAGTGCAGTGGCTTCAGGTTTCTGTATTGTTGTGTAAAAGTTTGCTCTGTCCATGGCTTCGTTTGGAAAGATGGACCATGGTGAAAGAATAATGAAGATGAAGATGCTTGTAACGAAAATTGATACGGGAACGGTTTTTTTGATTCTGTTCCAACATTTGATTCTTGGAACTCTGTTTACTGCGATTGATGTGTAGCGGAAGAGGTAGAATAAGCCTGCTGAGATTATTACGATTCCGGGAAAGTCGATGAAGTACATGAATCTTGAGTAGTCAGTGTATATGCCGAATAGGTAGGCTTGGGTCATAACCACTGGCACAAGAAACCATGCAACAAGAAGAAGGCTGCTGCTGTCAAAGTATCTTTTTCTGGATGCCCTGAGCATAAAAAATGCTGGGATAACCACAATGATAAGCGTCGTGATTATTGGGTCAACGGTGCGGTTTGCTAGTATTACGTCTTTGTTATCCAGTCCTCCGGTGAGTGCTCCTTCTGTTGAGGCACCAATGTAGAAGCTGAATACTCTCAGTAGCCACGGCGATATCATCACCATTCCCAGCGCAATTGAGACAACGAAGAAACGCAGGTTCTTAGGCAGTTCCATGTTCTTGTGTTTCAGAAATTTTCTTGCCAGCAGCAGAATGAAGTATAAGCCTAAGATTGGGAAAAAGACGAACAGGCTGAATGTGTGAGTTAGGATTAGGCTTCCAAAAAGCAGTGTTCCAACCAGTAGGTGATGTCGGCTTGGCTGATTGATGTCCCTGAGGAACAGGTACATGATTATTATGATTAGGAAGAGCGAGATTATGTTGGTGTAGCCTCCCCAGCTTATCATCTCGAGGCTTAAGGCTGAGACTGCCGCAAAAAAGGCTGCTATAATTCCTGCGCTGTGGCTTCTCCACATCTTTCTGGATACGAGATAGGCGGGAAAAACTATGGCTGCGCTGTAGAAGGCGGCTGTTGCCAGTTCTGCGAGTATCAGTGGCATTCCTGTGAGAAGTATGAGGGTGGATACGAAGAAGTGGAATCCGGGGGGCGTTGCAAGCGTTTCTCCTCCCATGTGGTACGGATTCCAGCTTGGCAGCTCTCCACTATCCAGAATCAGGTTTATGATGCTGCCGTGCAAGCCAATGTCTGAGCTTGGCGGATACTCGTTATGGAAGATAACTGCTACCCTAAACAGGACTGCGAAGCTGAATATGGCTAAGAGCAGCAAAGTTCTCCTATGTCTCGTCGTAAACCACCATCGAAGCCGATATGACTACCCATTTCAGTTGAACACAATTTATTGCTTTCCCAAAACACAAAACTGCTTTCTTCCAAGCATATTAGGAGACTAATAGAGGTACATTGTTGAAACCAGTATTTTTTCCTGAAAACCCAGAAAGAGCAAGATGCTGATGCTTAACAGAATAGAGGGGTGTGGAGCGCACGCAGACGCCAAAATGGATCGTGGAAATGCTGAGGGGTAACCATCATGAAGGATGCGTGCACTCGCTTCAGATTCCGAACATGAATAATAAAACATTTCTGAACCCACAATACACACTCAAGCCCAAAAACCCTGAACAAGAAGATTCACTCCTGCCGACAGAGAACCATAACCTAAATACACAAATTTGCGGTGCAGAAGAGTTAAAAGCAGTCCAGAATAGAGCTTGGCAAGAGAGGATAAAGCTTGACTGTCGGATGGCTGCCTCAAAATCTTAATGTGAAGGAGCAAAAATGAAAGCACAGCACCTGTCAAAGAAGGAAGTTGAGCATGTCGCATGGCTCGCACACATAGAACTCTCCGACCTAGAAAAAGCCCTCTTTACTGAACAATTCAACGAAATTCTTGATTACTTCAAAAAAATTGATATGGTGGACACTGAAGGCGTTGAGCCAACATACCATGTTTTAGACCTCACGAACGTCCACCGAAAAGACGAAACCAATCCTTCATTATCCACAGAGGAAGCCCTAAAGAACGCCCCAAAAACGGAAAAAAAATTTATTAAAGCTCCAAGAATCGTCTAGGAAGCATTCAGCATGCCAAAGCTACATGAGTTAACCGCCCAAGAGACCATCCGGAAGATAAGAGGCAACGAGGCGACAGCCCAAGAATGTGTCGAGGCGGTTTTTGAAAGAATCCACAAACTAGAAAACAAAATCAACGCCTACGTCACCCTCACAGAGGAACAGGCACTCAAAAAAGCCAAAGAGATTGACACAAAAATTTCTGAAGGAAAACCTGTAGGAAAACTGGCTGGCATCTCCATCGCCATAAAGGACGCCATCTGCACACAGGGAATAACCACAACCTGCTCTTCGCGGATGCTAGAAAATTTTGTTCCTCCATACGACGCGGAGGTCATTGAACGAATCAAACGAGAAGACGGCATAATAATCGGCAAAACAAACATGGACGAATTCGCCATGGGCTCATCCACAGAAACAAGCTACTTCGGTACAACCCGCAACCCATGGGACCTCCAAAGAGTTCCCGGAGGATCATCAGGAGGCAGCGCAGCATGCATCATAGCCGACGAGGCAACTCTCTCACTGGGAACCGACACCGGAGGCTCAATCCGTTGCCCAGCCAGTTACTGCTCAGTTGTTGGCTTAAAACCAACATACGGGTTGGTCAGCCGCTACGGATTGATTGCGTACGCGAACAGTCTTGAACAGATTGGACCCATGGCAAAGGACGTTACCGACTGTGCACTGTTTCTTTCTGTTATTGCGGGTCACGATTCTAAAGACGGCACCTCCGTTGATGCGGCGCCGAAAGATTACACAGAATACCTGAAAGATAATGTTAAAGGATTCAGGATTGGCGTGCCTCGAGAGTTCTTCGGCGAAGGAACAAGCGAGGATGTAGAGAAGCAGGTGTGGAACGGCATCCACAAGCTTGAAGAATTGGGGGCAACCTACGAGGAGACTTCGCTTCCAACTCTTGAACATTCCCTTGCCACATACTACATCATCGCCATGTCTGAAGCCAGCTCAAACCTGGCAAGATACGACGGCTTACGTTACGGCTACCGAGTAGACAAAGACGAAGGCGACTGGGCAACAGTTTACTCACAGGATAGACGAGCCGGATTCGGCGCAGAAGTAAGACGCAGAATAATCCTTGGCACTTACGCCCTCTCAGCAGGATACTACAATAAATATTACATGAAAGCCCTCAAGGTTCGAACACTGATTCGAAACAACTTCGAAGAAGCCTACAAAAAATTCGATGCGCTAATCGGTCCAACCATGCCTTTTCCGCCCTTCAAGATTGGAGAAAAAATAGAAGACCCACTGGCACTCTACATGAGCGACGTGGACACGGTGTCAGCGAACCTGGCTGGATTACCCGCAATATCTGTTCCATGCGGATTCACTGACGGTCTTCCCATCGGACTGCAGATTTTGACTCCGCCCCTCCGAGAAGACTTAGTTCTGCAGACAGCATACACGTTCGAGCAGAACACAACTTACACGAACAGGAAACCGGCAGTAAACTGAAATGCTGCGAAAGAACTATAATGAACTGATGGTTTGGTGAATTCATGGACAAGCCCTACTTCCGTCAACTATTCGAGCCACAACTAGAAAACCCGATTTTCGTAGAGGGACTAACAGGTTTAGGTAACATTGGAATGATTGCGGCAAGGCACCTCATAGAATCCACTAACGCTAAAGTCTTCGCCGAACTTTACACCCCATACTTTCCAGATTACGTAATCGTAAATAAGGATGGAACCTGCCGTCCACCCCGCTACCGATTCTACGCAGCCAAAACCGAAAAAAACCACTACATAATCCTGACCGGAGACGCACAACCATCCATGGAAGACACGTTGGCACACTATGACATATGCGACGAAATACTGGATTTCGTACAGAAGCATGGAAGCAGATTCGTAGTCACCATGGGAGGAGTAGCCACATCGAACTCAGCAAACGAAGTTTACATAGCCGTCACCTCCCAGAAACTCGCCCAGAAACACCTCAACAAAGAAACCAAAATCTATGAAGGCAAAATCATCGGAGCAACAGGGCTACTGTTGGGGCTTGCAAAAAGGCGCGGATGGAAAGGCATCTGCCTGCTAGGGGCAACAACGGGTTTCGGAGCCGAAAGAGGAGTCGCACTCTCAGTCTACAAAGTGTTGATGGACATACTTGAGCCAGGCACAAAGAAAGAAGCGGAAACTGAAGAAAAAACAGAGTGACAAAGCCTTTAGTTTTGTTTGGCTTTTAGGGAGTCAAGTTTTTCTTGAATCAGATTGTTGGCTAACTGAGGGTCCGCTTTGCCTTTCGTTGCCCGCATAAGCTGCCCCACAAGAAAGTTAACTGCATTCTCGTCCGCGAGGGCATCCTCTACACATTTAGGATTGTCCACGAAAACTTTCTCCACAACATCCCTAAGAACATCTTGAGAAGAAATCTTCACTAGACCCTTTTCTTCTATAATCTGGGACGGACGCTTTCCACTCAATAGCATTTCAGGCAAAACTCTTTTGCCGATCTTGCCGCTTATGACGCCGTCCTCTATCAGCTTGATCATTTCAACCAGATGTTCAGGAGATAATTTGGTTTCCGTGAGCTCAAGATTGTTTTCGTTAAGATTGCGCAGAAGGTCACCCATCATCCAGTTACTGACCTCCTTGGGGCGGTCATACAGCTTCACGGTTCTCTCAAAAAAGTCTGCCAGCGCCTTGTCGCTTACCAAAACCTCAGCATCATACCGGGGCAAACCGTAGGCGTCAACAAAACGGCGGATTCTAGCCTCAGGCAGCTCAGGCATCTTCCCTTTCGCGTCTTCGATAAACTCGTTTGTAATAACTATCGGAACAAGGTCAGGCTCCGGAAAATAGCGGTAATCGTGCTCTTCCTCTTTCATACGCAAAGAAATGGTTACCCTACGGGTCTCATCCCAGTGCCTTGTTTCAAGTTTGACAGAGAGCCCCTTCTTAACCAAGTTTTTCTGTCGCATAATCTCGAAGCCTAAAGCACGCTCCACCTCCTTGAATGAGGAGATGTTCTTCACTTCAGCCCTTGTTCCGCCAGTAAGAGAAATGTTGGCGTCACACCGCATCGAACCCTCCAGCTTGCCCGAAAAGATTCCCAAATGCTCCAGAATGGAACGCAGTTTCTGGAGGAAAATTCTTGCCTCTTTCGGAGAACTGAGGTCAGGTTCTGTGACAATCTCCAGAAGCGTGATGCCTGAACGGTTATAGTCAACCAGAGTGTAGGGGGACGTGTCTATGGCTCCCTGATGAACCAGCCTGCCAGGGTCCTCTTCAAGATGAACCCTGCCTATCCGAACCGTCTTCCGTTTCTTGGCAACATCAATGTCAAGATAGCCATTCACGGCAAGTGGAACCCCTCCAGCTTTGTCGTACTGCGAAATCTGGAAGTTTTTAGGCAGGTCCGGATAGTAGTAATTTTTTCTGAAGAAGAACATGCGCTCCGAAACTTTGCAGTTCAACGCCAAAGCAGCCATAACAGCATACTCCACCGCCTTCTCGTTGAGAACAGGAAGTGCTCCGGGTATCCCGAGGCAAACAGGACAAATCATAGAGTTGGGGTCTTTGCCCTTATAATCCGAGGAGCATCCGCAAAAGAGTTTAGTTTTAAGGCTGGTTAGCTGGGCGTGAACTTCTAGACCAATGCGAACTTGGCTGGTTTTTTCGGTGGACATCTCTGTTACGTTAATTTTGTCTGTGGAATTTAGATGTTTTGCACATCATTTCACAAGAAAAAGTTTTGTTATTTTATCATTGTGCGAAATAGTTAAATTTGGAGGTCTCCACCGTGCACCTATGCCCAGAATATGCCTCGTCACGCACTTTTTTCCGCCACACATGGGAGGTATAGAAAAGGTATCGTATGAGCAAAGCAGCAGATTGGCAGAATCAGGCTACGAATTCGACGTGTTGACGAGCAAAGTTAAAGGGCAAATCGAGCATCCCGCAAAGGGAATCAGAGTTTTCCCATATTCTGGACTGAAAGTTGCTGAAAGATTTGGTGTGCCCTACCCGATTCTTACAGTAAAAGCATACAAGCAGTTTGCGCAGGTAATAAGGAACTGCGATTTGGTTCATGCCCACGGTCACGTTTATATGTCATCCTATTTGGCTGGAATGCTTGCCAAGAAATACAGGAAGCCATTCATTGTAACCCAGCACAACACGTGGATTGACTACAAGTCATGGCTTAACATAATGGAAAACGTGAACGACCAGACCATAGGCAAATCGGTTCTGAAACACGCAGACCGAATACTCACAGTCAGCAAAGAAACAATGAAGTATGTTCTGAGATTAGGCGCAGACAAAACAAAAACTTCTGTGATGTACAACGGCGTTGACACAAACTGTTTCTGTTCCGCAAAAAAAGGGGAGAGCCGAAAAAAGCTTGGACTGCCTAAAAAACGGAAGATAATCTTCAGCGTGCGGAGGCTAGTCTACAAGAATGGGCTAGACACGCTAATAGAATCAGCTGCCATAGTGGCACGAGACAATCCAGACATCCTGTTTGTTGTTGCAGGAAAAGGTCCAAGCAAACAACTCATCGAAGACCACATAAAAGAGCTGGGAATCGAAAAAAACACTAAACTAACAGGATTTGTTTCAGACGAGCTGTTGCCCGTATACTACAACGCCGCAGACTATTTTGTCCTACCCTCAGCCTCAGGAGAGGGACTGCCGCTGGTTCTCTTTGAAGCCATGGCATGCGGACTACCAGTCATCGCCACAGCAGTTGGAGGAACCCCAGAAATAATTGAGCACATGAAAAACGGGGTTCTCGTGCCACCCATGAACCCGGAGGCAATGGCTGAGGCGCTGTCAAAGATGCTCGCAAAAGAAGAGCTCGGAAGAGGAATCGGTGAAGAGGCAAAAAGAAAAATCAAAAATCAGTTTACGTGGGAAGAAAATGTTCAAAGATTGGAAAAAGTATATAGCGAATTCGTTTAGTAGAGAAACTATTTTATATAGAGAACCTCAAGTCTTCAGTAAAACCGAAAAAATTGACCAGAGCTGCCGCCCTTGATCGAAAAAGACCCTGTTATTTCAGTAGTCATACCCGCACTTAAAGAAGGAAAGACTATACGTAGAGTCATACAAGACCTCAAGAATTCCTCAAGCTACAACACAGAAATAATAGTTGTTGATGGCTACTCAAACGACGGAACCGAAGAGATAGTTAAAGAAGAAGAAGCCCGTTTTGTGACCGAAAAAAGAGTAGGATATGGAAGGGCAATCAAAACAGGGATTGACCACTCAAATGGCGACATAGTGGTAATAATAGACGCTGACGACACATACGAAGCGGGCGCCATAGACAGACTAATCACACCTTTACTGAAGGACGAAGCTGACGTTTGTCTAGCAACAAGACTTGGAGGAAAACTTTTGCCCGGGTCTATGCCCGGCATGAACCTGTTTGGCAACCGAGTGTTCACCTCAATGTACAACACAATATATGGACAAAAAGTCACAGACACCCAGACAGGATTCAGGGCATTAACAAAAAAGACGATTGAAGGCTTGGACTTGTACTCGGATGGGATGGGACTTTCCACGGTTTTTCTAACAGAAGCCGCGAAGAGAGGCTTCAGAATCACAGAGATTCCCACAACCTACCGACCAAGAGACGATGATAGCCCATCCAAACTGAACAGGCTCAAGGCAGGATGGGAAATCCTCAGAATTCTTTTATTGGGACAATCCTAAATGTAAGCTTATTCAGTAGGGGGCTTGTCCGGTGAAAACAGGTATTCGCGTCTTTTTCAATGGAACCCATATTTCGAGGAGCCAAAGCAGGTTTATGGAAAAGAAAATCAAACGAACAGAAAAGGGCGGAAAATCTGTCTCATATAGCAGTGAAGAAAAAACAATAATTGTTACGGTTCTGGTTGCCCTTGTGATTATAGGCGCTCTTTTAGTGAATCTGGTGCTCACGCAGGCGCCAACGGAGAAGTTTTCCACGATATATTATCTTGATTCAGAAAAACAGACCGAGAACCTTCCGAAAACCGTGGTTCTGGGCGAAAACAGCACATTCTCGTTATGGGTTGGCGTGGAAAACCATAATGACACAACAATAGATTACCAAGTGTTAGTTAAGTATGATGATGGAAATTCTCCTGTGGACCCTAACCCAGTTGAGCCCACAGAAAGCTTCGAGAAAACATTAGCAGATGAAGAAACTTGGGAGTTTCCGGTGACGATAACCATAGATCAGCTGGGAAGCAACAGGGTAATCCTTGAACTGTGGTACTTGAATAGAACTAGCTTGGAACCTGAATACACAGGAAACTGGGTCAACATTTCAATTGAAGCAACCTAAACACAATGGAATCCCGAGTTACAGTGGGATAGACCACTCCGTTTTTGTGATTATGTGGGTCTCTTTTCTTGTTATTGAATCGATAGTTTTTTTGGAAAGATTAAGTAATGAGTGCCGTATTAGATTCCAGTCATTAGCCGGGGAATTACCGTGATAGCACTTAAAGAAAAGGAAGTTGTTGTTACTGGCGGCGCTGGTTTCATTGGCTCTAACCTCTGTAGAAAACTTTTGGAGCATGGCGCCAAAGTGACGGCGTTCGACAACTTGTATTCAGGAAAAATCGAGTTCATAGAAGACCTCATGGATAAGGGTCTCAATTTTGTCCAAGAAGACGTTAGAGATCAGGCGGCGTTAGAAGAAGCAACAAAGAACTGTGAAGTCGTTTTTCATCTGGCAGCTCAAACAAGTGTTCCGTTCTCTATGGAAAACCCTAAAGAAGACTGTGAAATTAACGTTGTTGGCACAGTGAATGCCCTCGAAGCTGCACGAAAAGCTGGTACAAGAGTGGTCTTCGCATCTTCGGCGGCTGTTTATGGAAATCCAGAGAAAAGACCAACCCCTGAAACGTATCAGACACATCCAGTCGCATTCTACGGGTTGACAAAATTGATTGGCGAGAACTACTGCAGGTTCTACCACGAGAATTATGGGTTGGAGGTTGTTATGTTCCGTATATTCAATGTTTATGGTCCAGACTGTCACGGAGCCATATACGATTTCCTTAACAAACTGCGGAAGAACCCCAACAAACTGGAAGTTCTAGGTACTGGAAAACAGTCCCGAGACTTCGTTTACGTATCGGACATGGTAGATGCCCTGCTCAAGGCTGCAACTTCCCCTGCAGCTCCGGGTGAGGTGTTTAATGTTGGCACGGGAACGACAACATCCGTGACCGAGTTAGCGAAAATGATTGTTGACATTCTGGGTTTGGAGGATGTTGAGATTTATTTCACTGGTGGTCAGGCGTGGGCTGGAGACATGGATATAACATTGGCAGACAACAGCAAAGCAGTAAGCAAGCTACAGTGGAGACCACAAGTGAGCATAAAAGAGGGACTGAAAAAATTAATAAGCTCAAGAAGATACTAGGCTCGATTTAAATGGCTTCGTTGAAGAAAAGGCTAAAAGCCGTTATTATGCTTCTTCGACCGCCCTACTGGCTCATGACTGGCGGTCTTTCAGTTTTAACAATATTTACTCTGCAGAGAGGCTTGCCAGAAACCAACCTTTTAGCATTAGTTGTCTTGTCGGCAATCTGTATCAGTTCTGGCGGTTTCGCATTCAACGATTATGTTGACCAAGAGTCAGATGTCATCGTCAAAAGTAATAGGCCTATACCATCGAAAATTATAGCACCATGGGAGGCTCTTCTAGCATCCGTAATTCTGTTCGCCATTGGACTGGTTGCAGCCCAAAGAATCAACTGGCTATGTTTTGGACTCGCACTCATGGATACTGTTCTTCTTGTGGCATACTCCACAGTCATAAAGAAGTCTGCCGGATTTTTCGGAAGCTTTCTTATGGGTTTCCTTATAGGAACATCATTTGTTTATGGCGAAGCTGCATTGTCGGGAGTAATCACCATTACTTCTTTCTCTTTATCGTTTATGAGCATGGGTAGCATTGGTGGAAACATACTGCGTGACGTATTGAGTTTAGATGGAGACCTGAAGGCAGGATACGCTACCTTGGCAGCTAAGAGGGGTCCAAAATTTGCCACCAAGGTTGGAGCAGTTTTCTTTTTGCTCAACGCCATAGCATCTCCAATCCCATATTTGGTGGATGCAGTAGGTTACGCATATTTGATTCCTATAATCGTCTGGGACATAATCCTCGTTATTGCAGGCGTAGCCCTTCTCAGAAACTCAGATATTGAGGTAGTAAAGAAGCACGAACGATTAGTGACCCGAACAATGATATTGATACCGATAGCATTAATTTTAGGGGCTTTGACATGACGGAACCGAAGATTCTCAGGGAAACTTTCAGCGTTTGCCCAGTTTGCCTAAAAAAGATAAAGGCGCAAGTTGTGGAAAAAGACGGCAAAGTTGTGATTTTAAAAGAATGTAAAGAGCATGGAAGCTTCAATGACACATACTGGAGTAGAGCCGACATCTACCACAGGGCTGAAACGTTCAAAAAGCCGTCTTCTACACCGTTTCAGGACAACTGCCCCATGGGTTGCGGAGTAAACGACTGCCCCAATCATGTTTCCACAACTGTCATGGCTGTCATCGACGTAACTAACGAGTGCGACTTAAGGTGCCCAATATGTTTCGCGAATGCGTCAAAGCCACCTGATCTTTATAGACCAAGCCTAGAAAAGGTACGTGACATGCTGAAGTTCCTGAAGAAACAGGACCTGCCTCCCCTTGCGGTAATGTTTGCTGGCGGAGAACCCACAGTCCGTGATGACATCGTTGAAATCGTGCAGATGGCGCATGACCTGAAATTCATGATTCTGTTGGCGACTAACGGCATCCGAATGTCCAACGACCCTGAGCTGGTTAGGCAACTGAAGAAAGCAGGCTTGAATATAGTGTATCTGCAGTTTGATGGGCTCACGGATTCGCCCTACGAGAAACTGAGAAATGCTAAACTGCTTCCGAATAAGCTGCGGCTTGTTGAACTTTGCAGAGAACAGGACATAGAAATTATTTTGGTTCCAACCCTGCAGGGTGGCATAAACGACGACGAAGTAGGAGACATGATTAGATTCGCAGCAGAAAACGTGGACATAATAAGAGGCATAGTGTTTCAGCCAATGGCATTTACCGGAAGAACAGCCGAGTACGTCTCTAGAAAAGACAGGATTGACAATTCGCTGCTTGCCCAACGAATCCAAGAACAGACCAACGGAATGATCAAAGAAGAGGACATGTTTCCTGTTTCAGTTATGGTTCCTCCCCTGAAAGTCATGAACAGCTTCCTAGCCAAAACATGGCCCCCATTCACGCCCACGCCATATTGTGGACTCTGGAACTGGATATTAGTTTCCAAACAAGGAGAAAACAAGTTTACACCAATCAACCGTTTTCTAAAGTTCGAAACATTCATGTCTGACCTGAAAGCCCTGAACGAGCAGATTGAGAAACGGAAAGTCAGCAAAATCGGCATCTACATGAGATTGCTTTTTGCTTCATTCAAGTCATTAGATTGGAGAAAAGTGCAGCGAGAAGCTGGTCTTCTGAATGCTGTTAAGACTTTGATTAAGATACACACTGACCCGTCTTACGATTCTCTTGGTTACATCAGGCGAAGACTGCTGCTGATTGGGTGTATGGCTTTCATGGACCCATACACGTTCGATGTTGAGCGGGCGCACCACTGCGTCATTCACTACATGACTCCAGATAATCGGATTATACCATTCTGCGTATACAACATGTTCTACCGAAAGCAAACCGAAAAACAGTTCAGTACCCCACAGGTCAGCAGCAAACAAAAGTAGTCTCCAGATTTTTTGCGGAAACACTCCCGTTTACTGGTTGTTTATGGGAGAAGCTTGTAGTGGTGCTCGATTAGGTGATGGTAATGTTCTGGGGGCATGAGGGAATGGAATGCGCGGTCAACTACTTCGCTTAGTGCAGGATGGATATGCATAGAATCTGTTATGGGTTTGGCGCTTTGTTCCTTGGTGTACATTAAGGGTATGATTTCGTGGATTAGAACAGAAGCGTATGGTCCTATGATGTGGGCTCCAAGAATCTTCAGTGTGCCCGGTTCCACAATAACTTTGACGAAATAGCCCTTCGCATCCATGGCTTCTCCTTTCGCAGTATCCTCGTACCGGTAAAAGCCAATCAGCACCATATCCGCGCCAAACTTTTCTATAGCCTCTCTTTCTCCTAGTCCGACCGACGCAATCTCGGGATACATAAACACGGCATGGGGCACGGCGTGGTAATCAGCCTTCATTTTCTGTTTCAGCACAGCGTTATGGTAAACCACAGATGCTTCGTGGTTGGCTACATGCTTGAAGGGATACTTGCCGTTGGCGTCTCCCAGAGCCCAAACGTTAGGCTGAGAAGTCTCCAAATACTCGTCAACAACGATCCAACCGTGGCTGTCCGTTTTTATTCCAGCCTTTTCGGGATGAAGCACATCCGAGAGGGAACTTCTACCCGTAGCAATCAACAGCTCGTCTGCGGTTACCTCCAGCTTCTTTTTGGTCTCCCTGTTGACGGCAACAAGCATTTTCTTGCCCTTTGAGGC